>Ga0114958_10001089_pt1 | contig 21861 bp, 4 predicted proteins | sample C_130208_EF_Meta_FD_89577 | JGI IMG/M metagenome (GOLD analysis project Ga0114958, IMG submission 89577) | Freshwater microbial communities from Lake Croche, Canada to study carbon cycling - C_130208_EF_MetaG | ecosystem: Environmental > Aquatic > Freshwater > Lake | place: Lake Croche, Canada... | reverse complement strand
TACCAGCAAACCAGCCTCGTATTGCAAATTCCTGTAGCATATTCTTGTATGCTTTACCAAATTCATTCCATGCAACAGCATCTCCGACAATACAACCAGCGCCCAGAGTTATTTCTGGAAAAGGGTATTCAACAGGTTTAGATTCATTCCAATCATCAATATATGATTGAGGAATTTTATCAACCTCTAAGAATGCCATTTTTCCAGGTAAACATAGACGCTCTATATCACATGGAAATGTCATGTAGTATTGTTGTAATTTACCAAATCTCTGAATACCTATATCACACCAGCAGAACCATTTGCTTTGAAAAATATTTTGATTTATGGCGATTCGTACCATTTCCTGTTTTAAACTCCCCATTGCATATAATTCATAGGAGCCATTTTCGGGATCTAATACTTCTTGCTTTTCCCAGAATTTAATCATAGATGGGCATGTCATTGCGAAGGAATCAAATGATTTAACAATTACATGTGTCTTTTCTAAGAACTTGCGTCGTAATTGATATATTTCAAGAACATACTTTTCAGTTGTGAAAAAAATGCAATGGAATGGAATACTGCAAAAGTTTTCTAGCCATGCTCTATAATTTCCACATGAATATTTTGACCTTTTTAATGGATATAATGCCGTAACAATTGTTACATCACTCATTATCTATTATAATAATCTTTTTCAATCGTATAATATACCCGGATTCCATATTAAAATATTGGTTTAAGGTATAGATAAATGTCGGCTTCTCAGGGTTCACTACGGCCGTTTATTGCCGTCAGTGGGTCAGCTGCGCTGTATAATACAGTCAGCTATCCTTCCGGTGGTAATTCCATGAATAGTGCTACATTTGTAGCAACTTTTAGTTCAGGTGTAACTGTCATAACGGTCCCTTATGTTATCAGTGGCCAAATCGTTCCTGGAATGACTCTTTCAGGAATCGGAATGGCCGCTGGAACATATATCGTAGGCCCCCAATCTAATAGTGGCACAGGGTCCCCTGGCATTGGCAACTATATAATCAGCGTTCCCACGAGCCAGGCGAGCAATTCTGCCAATGTGGCATCTGGCACATACAATGCCCCTGGAAGTGTAATCACTGCATCCAGCTTTCCTCAGTCATATCCTCAGGGTCCCGGTGGTATTGTTGGCCCAATCCCAGGTTTCAACTGTGTGAACATCATGGATGTGCGTGATTATTACAACCTACCATACCCTCCTGCAACTCCTCTTGCCTCGCCTCCTGTAATCGCTGTGGTCTCATTTGGTGGTGGTATTTATGGTCAGGCTGTCACGACGGGTCAGTATGCTGGATTCTGGAAGTGCACAGACATTTCAGGAAGCAATGGCTCTCCCATTCAGATTCTAGTCGTCCCCATCAACGGTGCTATTAACGCTCCTAATGCTGATGATGCCGGTGCCACACTAGAGAACACAGTCGACGTTGCCACAGTCAATGCGTTCTACGGAATGGTTGACCCTCGTCGTGACGCTCCTGTATACACTCCTCCCGTAATTATCCTGTATATCGCTCCCAGTGGCGATATTTCAGAGATGTATCGCACGTTCTACACGGTTCTAAAGAACCCAGTAGTCTGCAATGGCAAGTCATACCTCCCCTCCGTTGTTACATGCTCATGGGGTGCGCCTGAGATTGCCTGGACGCAGAAGATGCCCTTTCCCCCGAATCCTTCAATCCCTGTTGACAATAGCCCTGACCAAAGTGGTATTGCTGCGATTAATGAGATTAACGACCTTTTTGCTGAGGCCACACGTAATGGCATAAATATTTGCTGCGCCACGGGAGATATTCCTCTACAAACGGTGAATTCATCAGTTAATACCTATAACTATGCTCAGGCGCTTTTATTACAGGGTGCTGGCGGTAATGGTGCTGCTCCTGGGCAGGTTGCTGCCCCTCAGGCCTCTGTTTTCCCTCTAACAAATGCCGAGCGCGCATCTCTCCCCCCTCCTCAGGTCATGTTCCCTGCCTCATCCCCCTATGTTACAGCGGTTGGTGGCTCAGCCATATACTTTCCTTCCGTGAATACGGGCTCGTATGCAAATCCTGCTGAGTTTGCATGGACCCGTTCAAATGGCGGCATTTCCACAGTATTCTCCATCCCTGCCTACCAGCAGAATCTCCCTGGTTCTGCCGCGACTTCCGCCACCCAGTTCCTAGCGTCATCGATAAATACGACAAATCTAGCGAATTCTGCACTTGGCCTCCCATCACCAGTAGTGGATCCTAGCTCTGGAAGCATTACTGCCCCAAATACGGCCTTAGTTCTCGCGCAGCAGATTAAGCAGGCCGTATATGATGGCACAGTTACTACTCTAAATTCTGCACAAAACACGCTAAATGCCGCCATGTCTAACTCATCAGATGAGGCTGTCGCGAATTTACTAATTCAGACTGTAAAGGATGCATCGACTGCTCTTTCAACTGCTAAATCAAATCTAAACCTAGCGAACGATGCTGTTCAAAAGGCGACGGATGTAGTTGTAAAGACAGAAAGAGTATCTGCTTTACTTTCTAATGCTGGAGCGGTATTCGGCGCGGCTGCTGCTGCGACAGGTGCGAATGGTGCCGCAATTGCCACTCAGCAGACGTTATTAACCAAGCAGTTTAATGCTCAGCAGGCGGCCTACACACAGCTAGTGTCCCCTTCAACCACGAATGCCGTTGCCCTGCAGCTAGCAAATAGTGCGGTTCAGGCTGCTACCGCCGCGGCTACTGTTACGGCCCTTGCATCCACCACCTTACCTGCGGCGGTTGGTCCTGCAACTGACTTAGCCAACAATGCTATTCAGCAGGCTGGTGCTGCTGTAATTGCTCCTTCTCTATCTACTCACCCATACTTATACTACGAGCCTGTAGACTCACCCATTGTGCCCAAGTCAAACCTCGCGTATGATGCTGCCCAGGCGGTATCTGCGACAATTTCTTATGACTCAACTGCCACAACTGCTCCTTCTTACCTTCTCACAAGCCTTGGCCTAGGATACAATGCCTTAAGCGCATCCGATCCCAGTGGAACCCCGATTGATTCAGTCAGGACCCTACTAAATAAGGCGGTAACACGTGCTGATGACTTAGTGTATGCGCTAGTAAATACGCCAGATTACCGTGATTCATCTGGTATTGTAAACCCCGCGGGTGTAATTGGACAGGTAGCTGCCATTACAAATGCTTCTATTATAGCGGCAAATGGTCAGCTTGATGCAAGCGGAACATATGTGGCTTCTGCTACCGCCTGGAAGACAGCGGCAGCTCGTAGCACGATGTTACCTGCTGCTGGAACTCCTGCGACGGCCACTGCATTTGCCACAGCTGCCATTGCCCTTGCCAAATCTGGTGCGGCTAAAATTGCCGATTATGCCTCTGGAGCAACATCTGACAGCACCATGCCTGGATACCAGCTACCATGCGGTGTTGCTTCTGCTGCGGCGTCTGCCCTTGCCGCAGTATACCCAGTTTCCCCTGAAGAAATTAATCAGGATAAAGCGTCTGGTTTACCACTCGGTAGCACTGATATTTATGGCGGAATAGATGGCAGTGGAACATACAATGGTATTACGCCCGCCCTTGTAAATCTAAGAAATATTTATGCCAACACGACTCTAGCATCTCTTCGCACGAAAGATGCCGCCAAGGCTGCACTTGATTCTCAGGCTGCCTTTTTTGCCTGGACAGAGGCCAATGAGCTAGTAAATACTCTACAGTCTCAGGCTACTACCTTATATGGTTTAGTCCCTGGTCCCTCAAATGATGAAGTGAAGCTAATGAATGCCAAGCTCTCTGCTGCCAAGATCGCCTTATCCGATGCCTCATACATTCTTGGCGCTACTGAGAAGAAGGCCGTTAAGGCTGCTCGCCTTGCCCAGCAGTCGGCTGCATCTATGTCGCTCTTTATGGGTAACTGGATTGACGCATCTGGCGGTCTAAATATTAAGTTTGACCAGCTTGGAAACTTAATGAGTGTGCCTAATAGTGTTCCAGCTGGCTCTGGGCAGCCAAGCACGGTTGGAGCCCAGGGTGCAAATAAGGCTAACTGCCCCTTAATCAATCTATTAGATGCATCTGGCTCAGTAGCTGCTAAGAAAGCATTAACCGCTGCTCAGTCCATGGCTCTAGCTGCGGCGAATGATAACTATCTAACCACATCTACCACTACATGGAATACCCACAGTCCCAGTGGTGTAGATACATCTGGTAATCAGAGTGTCAGCTTAACTGGCACCCGTCTCTTAGTTCAGGATGCGCAGTATGCCGCTGCTGGAGCATCTGCTCAGGTAGCGAATGTGGCTTTTGCCGATGCGAGTGAATCAGTTGCCCGTTTCACGGACTGGCACAATTTGGCTATGGCTGCTAATTCGGCGAACACTGCTAGCGCTAAAGTCTACGCCGCTCTAGTAGACGCCTCTGGTGGAACGATGCCAACAGATGCCTCTGGAAACACTACTTTAGTGCAGGCGGTGAATGCCATAACGAACACGGTATCTCTTCTTGTATCTGTTACAACTCCCTACAATCAGCAGGCCACATCATCTGCCACCATTGCAACAAATGATGTGGTAGTTCTCGCTGCTAAGCTTGAGAATGTAATCGATGTCTGCATGGCTGCTCAGACTGCCATTCAGCTAGCTGCTTCTTCTTATACGAGCGGTCAGGGCACTCAAGCCTTTACAGTGAACATGGCCTATGCCAAGGTTACTGCTGATGCTGCACTCGCCGCTTGCACAGCTGCGGCTATCTTAAGCAGAGAGGATGCTGTTTTAGCTGCTCGCAGAGCTAATCGCTCTGCAATTGCTCTCAAGAACCTTGTAGGCGATAGCGTAATTGGTGAGGCTATTGCTGGTTTCTTAGATGCCTCTGGAAATCTAGTATCTCAGACTGGTTATGGTCCCGATGCCTCTGGAAATCAATTTCCTCTACGCAAAGCCACTGGCTTTACTGGCACGAATGGACTAAAGCCTCCTGCAGTTTCAGCGTCTACTATATTATACCAGGGCAGCGGTGGTATTGCGTTCTCTAACTCTGGATTAGGTCCTCTTCAGAGTGGCAGCAGCCCCCAACCAAGTGTCATTACAAATCTCGCATACACTTCTTCTAACTACAATGACGTATATAGTGCTACCAGTGGCCTAGTGAAAACTGCCCAGGCGGTAATTACTGTATTAGAAACTGATTCATCTGGTAATTCCACACAGCTTGCTAATAGCCTAACAGATGCCTTAACATATCCCAATGTAAACGCCGTCAATGCCCTTAATGCGACAATTGGTAACAGCGGTGGTGCTGGCATTGTGGCTGTTCAGAACTGCTTACTCGCTGCGTATGAGGCTCAGCAGTGGGTGGCTGCTTCGGCGAATGCCTCATTTGTAACCTTCAGCTCATCTCCTGCAAACGTAAACCTTGTGACATTCACGCCATCTCTCGTTGGTGTGATTAACAAGCTTGCGTCTGATGCATCTGCCTGCTTACAGACAGTATTAAATGCGGAAGCTGCTATCTTATATGCGCTATCATTACGTTCCAGCCCTGTTCTATTACACGATGTTGATGCCTCTAATTTTGCAAGTGTGATTAATGCTAATCAGGTTGCGGCTGATACCTACAGTTTACTAACGGACTCTGCGCTTGCGCATGAACATAACGCAATCGCCGCGTTCCACATGGGTGACCTAGCGAATGCTCTTTCACCTCTAGCTGCGACTTCTGCTACATCTGCCGCTCAGGCTGCTGCTCTTGGTGGATTAACATACACGGCACCCATTGCGAATTCCAGTTTTATTGCTTCACAGTCCCTTGTGAAGTCCGGTTTCCCAGGTGCTCCCTCTACTACACAGAGATTCCCTGCCGGCGGATGGAATTCTGTAAGCATGCCTGCGGTTGGATTCAATTCCGCGTTCCAGATGAATAACTCATTAAATCCTAATGCCGGCCCTTACAATGGAACTGCCACTGGTGCGGCTCCCTTTCCTGCCCTTAATGCGTCATCCTCAAGCCGTGCCCCAGCGCCCGCTGCTCAAACTCTACAGGTTTCTGCTAGCTATATATTATCACACTTATCAAATGTAGCTCTAGCTACTGCGCAGGCGAGTTCAGATGCTGCTGATTCCATTTCTAAGTTTAATAATACTCTAGTTACAGTTTCCACAATTACGCCATCTCTTGTAGATGCTGCAACGGATGCCAGCAATCTCATGCTTGCTGCTGCTCAGTCAGCTAATTATGCCAGCTCTCAGCAGACACAGGGTGATATATACCCTAACCAGGCTTCTGTAAGCTTTGCTGCCAAATTACTTCAGGACGAGTTTGCCGCGATTATAGCGGCCAGAGAATCTGCTGATTCAAATCTACAGGCTACCACGCCAAGTGATGCCCGCTATGCTTCCAGAAAGAACATGCTTGACCTCTGGAATACTGCACTAGATGCTGCTAGTGACGCGGTGGCGGCGTCGGTGAATTCTCCTACGAGCTACCCTACTGGAACAAGCCCTGCAAATATCACTCCTGCTTCTCTTGGAAACCTTGCTATCATGGGACAGACAAGTCATTCTGGTGCCTGGGCTTCACCGCTAACTGGAAACACGGCGCCTTATGCTGTAGCTAACGATGACCAAGTTGTATACAGTCAGGATAATACCATTACATCTAGTCTACAAGCTTCTCTTCTTGGTAAGCTAAACGCGGCGGTAATTGCCGCTTATAACGCTACAACGGGTGCCCCTGATGCCGCTGGCAACTACAGATACATTCAGTTCCTATCTGCCCCTTCAACGGTTGTGACCAACTTCCCTGAGAATGTGAACGATACACTAGGGGCATACAGCAACGCCGTTGCTGCTCTAAATGCTAACGCGGCGCTAGGAAATGCACCTATTGCTGCCCTACGCAATGCTGCTCTAAAGATTGCTGCAGCTTACGATGCTGCTGTAGCGGTTGCCACCTCACCCCCTGAACTACCTGCGTCACTCCCATCGAATGCTACTTCTGGAATTGCTACTCTAGTATCATCAACTGGCTTCACGCAAAAGCAGGTTGCTGCTCAGGTAGCTGTAGCATTCTGGAACTCGGCGAATCAGTTCGTGGCAACTATGTTAGATTCCAGTGGAAATGGAAATTTCTCTAACCTCACATTAAAGAATGTATTTAACCTAATGGCGATTGCTGGTATCAACTTTACAACTGTCTATCCATCTGACACTTCAAGTGCTCAAGCTAGTTATGCGAATACGGCAAATGCTGTTCAGGCCGCGATCGAGGCTGTCTGGGCGAATGCTGGCTCTGCTACTTGGACAGCATACGTCCCCACTGCTGGAAACAGTTTATCGACGAATGCAGGAGCCACTGCATATGGTCTACCAAGCTATTCCAGCACGAACTTTCTGGCCAGTGCTGGAATTGCATCTGGCAGAGTTACAGCTGGCGCTAGCTCATACGCCACCCCATCCAACTGGGGCGCCTACTACTGGACCCTAGCTGTATCAGATAACACGCAGACAATTTCAGCCATTGCTTTACAGGCGGCCACTGATGCGTGGAATGCGGTCTTAAGTCTCTTACAGACATATATGGTCTCACCAACTGCCTTAACAGGGAATGCTCAAAAAGCTAATATTGCTAAGGCCAAGGGTGTCTATGCGGTGAAGATTGCCCTACAGTCTGCTGCTCGCGTTCAGGCGGCTGCTCAGATCTCGGCCAACGCGAACAACGCGCTTGCGAATGCTACAAATGCGTCTGAGGACCTTGCTGCATACAATGCTGCTGAAACATGCTACGACTCCACTTCAAGGCTAAACATGTTCCGCTGTGTGCCTGACATTGCTATGCACGCCAATGCAGATGATTTACCTATAATATTTAAGCTAAATGGCTCAGCGGTATATGTTGGCGGAACCGCTGTTGCTGCAGCTATGTTTGCTGGATTCCTAGGAGTGGTGCAGTCCCAGAGCCCCGCAAACTACTTCGTGAATCCTCTACTCTACGATAACTACACCTTCCCCAGCCCTCTATACAATGACATCTCTGGCTCCAGCCAGGTATGGTATACTGGCTCTCCAGCTGGCTCTACGATTCCCCCACGTATTGTGAATATTCTACCTGGCCTCCCCACTCCCACGTCTGGCCTAGGCTCTGGTCTATATAATCTAAACGTGGGCCTTGGCTCTATCAAGGGATTTAACCTCGCTGCTCTCATGGAGGTTCCTCACTTAGTTACAAGTATTACACCCTCCTCTGGACCTGCTGCGTCAGTGACAGTCTACCCTGGCACAAGTTCTACCATCACCGTATACGTGGAGCCTGCCACTGCATACAACCCCTATGTCAATTGGTCATGCAACAGCTTAAATGCGGTGGTTTCTCAGTCGACTGTTTCTGGATTATCTAATAATGGCATGAATGATACCGCTCCCTATACGAAATACAATCCTCTACTGCACGATGCTTCTGGAAATACTCTAACGCCTACACCAAGCGTTGGTGATTACTCCCTTGGAAGCGTGGGTAACGTCATTCTAGGAACAAATCCTTATACTGAAAACCCTTGCTTAGTATTCACGGCCACGGTAACTGGTATTACAGCCGTCCCCTCATCTGCTGCTCTACCTATAATTACAGTGTCAAGCACGGATGGCTCCACTGTATTTGCCACGTTTAATGTATCTGTTCTCCCTGCTATCCAGGTATCTGGTGTGTCAATCTCAATCAATGACAGTATGCAGAACCCTGCTAACACAAACCTCTTCTTAGGAACAACTCTACAATTAAATGCCAACGTGACACCTCTAAATGCCACGAACCAGCGTGTATTCTGGTGGTCATCTAACTCAGCGGTTGTAAACGTAGATGCAAGCGGTCTACTAACATCTCTAGCCCCTGGTAGCGTTACCATCAAGGCTACAACGCTAAACAACAACATCTCATCATCTATCAGCGTATACGTGCCTACACCTATTACAGGAATGAATATTCTACCCACGAGCATTACACTCAACCCCAACATGGGAGCACACCCTCTCAGAAACAGTGGACTAATCCGCGCTATAATCCAGCCTGAGAATGCCGATTACAAGCATCTCACCTGGGAGATTATATCATTTACTCAGTCTCAGCCTGCCCCCGCGGGTATCACAGATGTCATTAACCTACCTACAAACGGAACAATTCTCTCTCGCGATGCTAACGGCAATATCATGGACAACACCCAGGCCTATGTCACGGCAGTGTCAAATGGAACTGCTCTAATCAAGGTATCTACGTTTGGTGAGCCTTACGGTGTATACGGAACCTACACGAGCAACGTGACGGTCAATGTAGTAACGCCTCTAACCGATATCGTGATGACTCAGACAGACATGGTAATCAACCTCAATCCTCATACTGCACAATACGATAGCAGTCGCAGCTTACCTGAGTCCTACCACGTTACGGCCACAATCAAGCCAGCCTACCCATCCAACATGAATGTCTTCTGGTCTTCAAGCAACCCCAAGGTTGCGGTTGTGTCTAACAACTCCAAGCCTGTGCTCAATACCTCAATTTCCGACCCTAACTACGGTCTATTCCAGATTACGGAGACAATCACTCCTCTGTCGAATGGAACAACGGTAATCAAGGTGACAACGGCTGATGGCCAGAAGGTCTCAATGACGACGGTTGTAGTGACAACGCCTGTAACAGGTCTATCCATGAGCTCAATGCCAGTGGTTCTAAACCCTGGCAGAGTATACAACCTACAGGCGGCGGTTCTCCCCTCAAGTGCCACGAACAAGGCGATTTCATGGGAGTCTACAAATACCTCAGTTGCTACCGTTGATGCAAATGGTGCGGTAAGTGCTGTTGCGACTGGCTCATGCGGTATCATCGCTACCACGGCGGATGGTGACTATACAGCGATTTCCCAGGTGAATGTAGTAACACCCCTAGTTGGCGTTCAGCTGCTTGTGAACACGCCTCTACCCATTCACGTTGGCGATGTGGTTCAGATTTTAGTAGTGATGGTTCCTACAACTGCAAGCAACCAGCTCTTTACCTGGAGTGTAACGGATGGCCCCAATGGTCCTATTTTCACGACGGGTGGTCCTCAAAATGGAAATATTGTCTACTTGGAGCCAGTTCAGATTGGCAACTCCGTATTTACGGTCACGACGACCGACGGTAACAAGCAGGCTAGCATTAACCTAAATGTGCTAAGCTGGTAAATTATTAATAAAACCTAAAGATGCATTAATGTATCTTTAGAGATGACTATACCATGGTATTACACATGGTCTGAACATTACAGATTCTTTCATGAATTAATACAAGATTCTATGAAAGAGCCTGAGTTCACTGTTAAACCAGTGGCACTTGAGGAAGATTTCCATCAGAAAAAGGTAGACTTTATAATTGAAAAGCTTCAGGGTCCAGGCGATTATATAGTATTTAGTGACGTAGATATTATAGTAAAATCTGATATATTCAGAAATCTAAAGCAACATATTGATAATGAGGAAACGATGGTATTTCTTCGGGATGGAGAGAAATTATCTAGTTCTTTCATGCTACTGAAAGTGTGCCCAGAGGTCTTAGAATTCTGGAATCATGTTAAGCTAGGAATATCTATAGATGAATTAATTGTATCATATACAGGCAAATGGTCTAAACTGGATTCCCAGAAGTTTACATCTTCTAATTCATGGAATATGCAGCAACAATTCTGTATTATGAAACCATTAACTAGTTCTCTAGGGGATGAATTTGATTTTGCAGAAAAGATGTTTTGCATGGCTCAACATATCGAATTAGAAAAATACATGAAATATGTCCCTGAAAATATAATACCATTTATATATAAATTTCAAGAAATTCTATATCTTTCTCACAAGGAGTCTAATGCGGGCAAAAATTAATTTCCTTTCCGGCTAAAATAGTATATGGAGGTTCTCTTAAAGACACAGAGTCTAGTTGTAGAGCACGCGTTTACAATTGGAATTGTATTATTTTTAGTAGTTCTATTAGCCGGCCTTGCCTGGTTTTCAATGACACGCACATCAAAGAGTCCTGAGTTAGTAAATATGGCTAGAGTAAATGAGGCGACAACTGTGCCACAGGAAATGCCACCTACACAGGAGCAGCTAGAGGAAATGGCACAGTATCGTGCTCAGATGGAAGCTCAGCAGCAAGCTCAGCAGCAAGCTCAGGTTGATAATGCAAGCCCTGAGTAAAAAAAATATACACTTTATTATTTCCACCCAGCAGATGGATCAAAGTCAGCTGCTGAGTTTAAATATTGCAAATCAAGCATTATGTAATACAACTAAATATCAAGTATCAATTGGTTCACAGGGACCTACTGGTGCAACTGGTCCATCTGCCTCAGGAGGCACTGGTGCAACAGGACCAATAGGTACAACAGGATTTACTGGTTTTACGGGTGCAGCAGGAGCTAACGGGACCCCAGGTGGTCCAACTGGTGCAACAGGCTCTGGTTCAACTGGCTCAACTGGTAAGCAAGGGGCAACTGGATTTACTGGTCCTTCTGGCTCTGCAACTTCGACCGGTGCAACGGGTGCCCCAGGCACACCAGGGACTCCTGGACCACCAGGCTCAGGTGCAAGTGTATATGGTCTAATAAAAGTGCCATCCAGTACTTCTAATTTCAATTTCAATGCCGCAGTTTCAACCCTGCCAGCAACGTTTGGAACATATAATCCAGCGTCAATCGACGGATTTACTTTTACTATTACACTAAATAGCTCATATAGTAATACAAATTTACCATTCTACATGGTTACTGCATATGTATATAGCAATACCGCAGGATATATAAATTGTCAGAGGCAATTTGGTTTACAATCTGGTATTGCTGCTGCCTATATAACAATGGATGCTGCTGTTACTACAATTACATTTAATTATGTGACAAAAACAAATTTTCCGTATACGATAAATGATTCAAACGGTTATGCACTATATCTGTGCTTTAATATAATACATTAATCATGTATTATATAATCATAAGTATAAAAGATTCATAATCTTTGACACTTATCATTAGTAGGGATGGCAAGTCCTAGTTCATGTTTTGAAGTATTATTTACAAATTTGGCACCATCGCCTAACATAAATATATATACAGCAACACTTTCAGCAGCAAATATAAATGATATTGCTGTTGGAATGTGGGTAGCGAATACTTCATACGGGCACGCATTTCAAATAACTAATATTACGTTTCAATCTCCAACTGAGGTAAATGCAGTATTGGATGATGTAAATGGATATAATGCAGCAAACGATCCTTCCGGTAGCGGAGGTGGTCCAGCAAATAATACAATTGGTTATGTTTTTACATTATCACAGACCGGTATTAATTCATTGACAACCGTAACAAGCCTTGCAGGTCTTGATTGGGGTGTATACATAACTCAGAGATTTGCAACTGTAATTGCTTCTACACAAACATTGCCCCAAGGGCCTATCTTGTATCCGCCAATTTGCATGGAAGTTCTATTTTCAGATGTTCTAGCAACTGCCGACCCGAATATATATACTGCAACATTTACAACAAATGGACAAGGTTATGATGGAGGTAATAATTTTTATTACGCAACCGACATTGCAATTGGTATGTGGGCATCCAACAGCTCATATGGCTTTGCATATCAAATCATAGCAATTTCAGGTGCCACCTCAAGCACTCTAAATGTAGTCCTAGAAGATGTAGATGGATTAAATGCTCATATCGATCCATCTGGAACAGGAGGTGGTCCTGGAAATTTGACATCTGGTTATATTTTTCAATTAAGCAAACTCGGAATACCAGTTCTAAATGAGTCATCTCTCGCACCGAATATCGAATGGGTCGAATCATTAATGTCAAGGTTTGGTTATACTCAGGGAGGTTTAACTCAGGGTCCGCCTGGTAATAAGGGAGCAACTGGCTTCACTGGTATACCTGGCCCTACAGGAACTAGGGGAGATACTGGTCCAATTGGCCTAATAGGTTTTACAGGTGCATCTGGTCCATCTGGATTTCCTGGAGAAACTGGGCCAAGTGGCACTTCAGGAACAACTGGTTATACAGGTGCAGAAGGTGCAACTGGTTTTACGGGTCCAAAGGGGGAAACAGGAACAAGTGGTGCTACTGGTGCAAAAGGTGACACTGGACAACAGGGCTCAACTGGACAGGAAGGATCTACTGGATTAAAGGGTGATAGTGGACAAACTGGACCAACTGGTATTCAAGGAAAAATAGGTCCAGTGGGCCCAGGTGGAGATACTGGCTCAACGGGTTTCACTGGTTTCACGGGTTTTACAGGAGCAACGGGCTCTACTGGTTTCACGGGTTTCACAGGAGCAACTGGTTTCACGGGTTTCACAGGAGCAACTGGTTTCACGGGTTTTACAGGAGCAACTGGTTTCACGGGATTTACTGGTTTTACTGGTTTTACTGGTTTTACTGGTTTTACGGGCTCTACGGGATTTACTGGTTTTACAGGTTCAACTGGTTTTACGGGTTTCACTGGCTTTACTGGTGACTCAGGCACAACTGGTTACACTGGTTTTACTGGTTTCACTGGTTATACTGGCGCTTCAGGAACTACCGGTTTCACTGGTTCAACTGGTTTTACGGGTTTTACGGGATTTACAGGTTTTACAGGTGCATTAGGAGCAACGGGTTCAACTGGCTCCACTGGTTTTACGGGATTTACCGGTGCATCAGGAGAAACTGGTTCAACTGGTTCCACGGGTTTTACGGGTTTTACTGGTTCCACGGGTTTTACGGGTTTTACAGGTGCATCAGGAGAAACTGGTTCAACTGGTTCCACGGGTTTTACGGGTTTTACAGGCGCATCAGGAGAAACTGGTTCAACTGGTAGTTCTGGTGCAACGGGTTCAACTGGTTTCACAGGATCAACTGGCTCAACGGGTTCAACTGGTGAACAGGGAGCGAGTGGTTCAACGGGTTCAACTGGCAAACAAGGAGTAACTGGTTCAACTGGTGAACAAGGAGCAACTGGTTCAACTGGGCGCGATGGTTCAACTGGTGAGAAAGGTGATACCGGTGTTACTGGAACACAAGGAACAACCGGTTATACTGGTCAACAGGGTTCAACTGGTCAGAAAGGTGATACAGGTGTTACTGGAACACAAGGAACAACCGGTTATACTGGTCAACAGGGTTCAACTGGTCAGAAGGGTGATACAGGTGTTACTGGAACACAAGGAACAACCGGTTATACTGGTCAAGAGGGGCCAACTGGACAAGCAGGAAAGATAGGTCCAGCTGGTTCTCAAGGTATGACTGGAGAAACTGGTTTCACTGGTTTTACGGGTTTCACTGGCTCAACGGGTTTTACGGGTTTTACAGGTGACACTGGCTCAACGGGTTTCACAGGTTCAACTGGTTCAACGGGTTTCACAGGTTCAACTGGTTCAACGGGTTTCACGGGTTTTACTGGTTTTACTGGTCAGGAGGGTAAACAGGGATCAACTGGTTTTACTGGTGACAGTGGCCAAACAGGTGCCACAGGTCAAGCTGGTGAACAAGGAACAACTGGTGCCTCTGGAACAACTGGTGCCTCTGGCACAACTGGTGAACGAGGTGAGACAGGTATCACTGGTGCCTCTGGCACAACTGGTGCCTCTGGCACAACTGGTTATACTGGCACAACTGGTGCCTCTGGCACAACTGGTGCAACTGGTGAACAAGGTGCAACTGGTTATACTGGCATAGCAGGAACAACTGGTTATACTGGCATAGCAGGCTTAATAGGAGAAACTGGTCAAACTGGCTTTACTGGTACAGCAGGAACAACTGGCTATACAGGAGCATCTGGATTAATGGGTGAAACTGGCCAAACCGGCACAACTGGTTTTACTGGTGCGGCAGGAACAACTGGCTATACAGGAGCAGCAGGATTAATTGGAGCAACGGGTTTTACGGGAACACCTGGTAAGATTGGATCCGCTGGCACCACGGGTGAAACTGGTAGTACTGGCCAAGCAGGTGCAAGAGGTAGCACTGGTCAAACAGGAGGCACTGGTACAACTGGTTCAACAGGCAAATATGGCCAGGGAACATTTACATTAGTAGTAAGTAATGATAAAACTATTATTATAGATTCTTCTACAATAACTAAACCAGGAGTTGCAGGGTGGAATACAAGTGCATATACTATAGAGCAATATATAACACCTAATTTAACATTTACTATTTCTGCATGGACAGATGCATATATAGGTCTAACAACATCACCTCAAAAAAATGACTTGACATCAAGTATTGATTATGCCTTTGCTTTAACATATGATAAAGAACTTTATATTTATGAGAATAGTATACCAGTAAAAAAATTAGCATCGTCTTATAATTCTTCTAGTGTTTTCGGAATATATTACAATGGGTCTACTGTTACTTACACAATAGATGGTTATCTACACTATTCTACTAATCACCCAAATAATGAACCATTATTTGCAAAATTTATGTTATATGACCCAGGTTACAGTGTTGAAAATATACATTTTGATCCAGTAATCCCTGGTTCTCAAGGCTTAGTTGGAGCCACCGGTGCAGATGGACTAGAGGGACGAGCTGGAGATACGGGTGCTTCTTATACAGGAGATACAGGACAAGCTGGAGAGAAAGGTTCCTTTGGTTATGGAACATTTACACTCGTTCCTTCCATTGCAAATGGGAGACATATAATATCTGTTCTAGATTCTTCTACTATTACAAAAATAACTAATGTAAATGGCTGGAATGCAAATACATACACCTTAGAGTCATATACGTATGCAAAATTAACATTCACAGTTGATTCATTTAAGCCAGAATTATATGCCGGTTTTTCATTAGTGCCATGGTCTAGTCCAGAACCATCGCAAATAAATTATGGATTTTATTTGAGTCCTGATTCAAGTATAAGTATTTACGAAAGTGGTCACTTGATAAAGAATTGTCTTATTACACAATCACCAGGTGTGGTCTATGGAATTCAATATGATGGCAAATCCGTTATATATTATGCTAATGGAATTCTATTATATTCTACAGATGTCGACATATTAAATCCTCTCCATGCAAATTTTACAATCTTTAATTCTGGATACAATATTAAAAATATTCATTTCGATCCACTACTTCTTGGCGTAGACGGCAAACATGGTGAGAAAGGATTAAAAGGAGACACTGGCATAGAAGGTGTAACTGGTTCTACAGGTCTAGAAGGCGCAACTGGTGTAGCAGGTGTAACTGGTGCAAAAGGCGCAGAAGGTGTAACTGGTGCAAAAGGCGCACAAGGTGAAAGCGGTTTTACTGGACAGAAGGGTGAATATGGTAAAGGAACATTCACATTAAAGCAAAATCGTTTCAATAATGGGCAGATTGAGATTCTTGATTCATCGACTATTTGTAAGACGTCGTCAATTGAAAACTGGGATGCGAATATTTTTTCTATAGAGGCCTATAATACTTGTTTAGTATCATTCACCCTGGGCTCATTAACTCCAAATGTCTTTGTAGGTTTATCCTATTTTCCAGAATTAAATACATATACATCAAATGTAGATTTTGGTTTTAATATATCAGAAGATAGGTCCATTTGTATTTACGAGAATGATAATTTAATAATGATTTGCCTGGGTGAATTTACTACAACTACAGTATTCAGCATACAGTCAAACGGGACTTCAATTGAATATAATATAGATGGATTCCGTGTGTATTCAAGGGAGATAGAAATAATAAGCCCATTACATGCTACTTTTAATTTATATAACTCTGGCTACTGCATTGAAAATATTCACTTTGACAAATTAATTGTAGTAAAGGTAGATGACAAGCATTCCTTGACTGATTCTACTGGATACACTGGGCAAGATGGTGCAACTGGCTCTAGTGGTAAGCAGGGAGAAACTGGTATTGCTGGAGAAACTGGAGCAACAGGACAAAGGGGTCAACTAGGAGAAACAGGAGAAACCGGTGAACAAGGTGCAACGGGTTACACAGGTATTTCTGGTGCAATTGGTGAGAAAGGAGAAAAAGGAGACCAGGGTGAAAAGGGAGAATCTGGAAAAGGCACATTTAGCTTAATTAAAAATAGGCTAAATTCTGGACACCTTCAAATTCTTAGCTCCTCACTTTCTAAGATTTCGGGAATAGATAATTGGGATTCGAGTGCATATACTCTGCAATCATACAGCAATTGTATTTTGTCATTTACACTTGGGTCACTAAATTCAGATATTTTCGCTGGATTATCATATAATCCTGCATTAAATACATATACATCCAATATAGATTTTGGCTTTAATATAAGTAATGATAGAACTATTTGTATTTATGAGAATGATAATTTAATAAAAATATGCCTTGGACAATTTTCTACTTCTACTGTATTTATTGTTCAATATACAGGAATATCAATTGAATATTATATTGATGGTCATTTAATTTATTCAAGAGTGCTTAATACAAATGGGCCTCTTTATGCAAATTTTATTATTTACTCGAGTGGATACTCAATTGATAATATCCACTTTGACGCATTAGTTTTAGCAAATACATCGAAATTTACCGAAGATATTATAAACAAACGTTTAACTGAACTAACTGATAATACTGGATTTTTTGGTTCAACTGGTCAACAAGGTGCCACTGGAAGTGATGGACCTACAGGTGAGAAGGGTGCTGATGGTGAAGTGGGTCAGAAAGGAGATACAGGTGTAGCTGGTGCAGAAGGTGCAAAGGGTGAAAAGGGAGAAAATGGCTTGTCTGGACAACAGGGAATCGCAGGGGCAACTGGCTTTACTGGCTCACAAGGTCATGCAGGAGCAGATGGAGCAGATGGAGCAAGTGGCTCAGATGGAGCAGATGGTGCAACTGGCTCAGATGGAGCAGATGGTGCAACTGGTTCAGCGGGTTCTCCTGGAGAGAAAGGAGAGCAAGGTGCAAAAGGAGAGCAAGGTGAAAAAGGACAGCAAGGTGCAACTGGCGTTGCTGGTGCAAAAGGAGAGCAAGGTGCCACTGGCATTGCTGGTGAAAAAGGAGAGCAAGGTGAAACTGGCGTTGCAGGCTTACAAGGAGAGCAAGGTGCCAGTGGCATTGCAGGTGAAAAAGGAGAGCAAGGTGAAACTGGCGTTGCAGGCTTACAAGGAGAGCAAGGTGCAACTGGAGAAATAGGTCAAAAAGGTGAGGAAGGTGATGCTGGTGCAACTGGCTCAGTTGGAGAACAAGGAGCAACTGGCTCAGCTGGAGAACAAGGTGCAACTGGCTTAGCTGGGCAAAATGGTAAAGATGGGCAAAAAGGAGAAACTGGATCAGATGGTGCAAGGGGTATTGCTGGAATAGCGGGTGCAACTGGCTCAGCTGGAGAAGATGGTGCTACTGGGCAAAAGGGTGAGGCTGGTGCAGAAGGTGCAACTGGCTACACTGGTGTAGAAGGTGCACCTGGCTACACTGGTGCAGAAGGTGCAACTGGCTACACTGGAGCAAAAGGAGAGCAAGGTGTCCCTGGAGATACAGGTAGTGCGGGAGAAAGAGGTTCAACTGGAGAACAAGGTAAACAGGGTGAGAAAGGTGCAACTGGAGCTGCAGGTTCAGACGGCAAAGATGGAGCAACTGGTGAAAAAGGCGAGAAAGGAGAAAGTGGCTCATCAGGTGCAGAAGGTGCAACTGGTGCAGAAGGTGCAACTGGCCAAGCAGGTGCAACTGGCCAAGCAGGTCAAGCAGGCCAAGCAGGTCAAGCAGGCCAAGCAGGCGAACAAGGTGCAACTGGCGAACAAGGTGCAACTGGTATTTCTGGCTTACAAGGTGACACAGGGGCAGCAGGTGCAACTGGTATTTCTGGCTTACAAGGTGAGAAAGGAGAAATTGGCGTTCAAGGTGAGAAGGGTGCAACAGGTACAGCTGGGCAAGATGGCTCAACTGGTGCATCAGGTAAAGAAGGTGTTGCAGGAGAAACTGGTTCAGCAGGAGAGCAAGGTCTACCTGGTATAGATGGGCAAAAGGGTGATACAGGTTCCGCTGGAGCAACTGGTGCAGCCGGTATTGTAGGTGCAACTGGAACAGATGGAATCCAGGGTGTAGCTGGACAAGATGGGCAAAAGGGTGAAGAAGGTGCAACTGGTTCAGCTGGCCTAGCAGGAGAGCAGGGTGCAACTGGTGCAGCAGGTCAAGATGGTGCGACCGGCATAGCAGGAGAGAAAGGTCAAACAGGAGAGAACGGTCAAACAGGAGAGAAAGGTCAAACAGGAGAGAAAGGTCAAGCAGGAGAGCAGGGTGCAACTGGGGCATTTGGGAAAGATGGTGCAACAGGTCAGCAGGGTGATAAAGGTGACACTGGTTTAGCTGGCTCATCAGGACAGCAAGGTCTACAAGGAGAGCAAGGTCTACAAGGAGAGCAAGGTCTACAAGGAGAGCAAGGTCTACAAGGAGAGAAAGGTCTACAAGGAGAGCAAGGCCTACAAGGAGAGCAAGGTGCAACTGGTTCAGCGGGACAAGATGGAATAACTGGTCAGCAGGGTGAGAAAGGAGATACTGGTTTAGCTGGCTCAGATGGTAAAGCAGGCCAAGATGGTGCAACTGGACAACAAGGTCTACAGGGAGAGCAAGGTGCAACTGGTTTAGCAGGTGTAACTGGTTTAGCAGGTGCAACTGGTTTAGCAGGTACAACTGGACAACAAGGTCTAGCAGGAGAGCAAGGCTTACAAGGGCAGCAAGGTGTTGCAGGTGCAACTGGGCAGCAAGGTGTTGCAGGTACAGCAGGCCTTGCAGGTACAGCAGGCCAAGATGGTGCAACTGGTGCAGCAGGTGCAGCAGGCCAAGATGGTGCACAAGGAGAGAAAGGTATAACAGGTGAGCAGGGTGCAACAGGTGAAAAGGGTGAGCAGGGTGCAATAGGTGAAAAGGGTCAGCAGGGTGCAATAGGTGAAAAGGGTGAAACAGGTCTAGTTGGCCAAGATGGTGCAACAGGTGAAAAGGGTGAAACAGGTCTAGCTGGCCAAGATGGTGCAACAGGTGAAAAGGGTGCAACAGGCCTAGCTGGGCAAGATGGTGCAACTGGTGTAAAAGGTGAAACGGGCATGGAAGGTAAACAAGGTGTCACAGGTTCAGTTGGGCAAGATGGTGCAACTGGGCAAAAGGGCGAGGTTGGTCAATATGGTAGAGGGACATTTAGCCTAATAAAAAATAAATTAAATAATGGGCAGATTGAGATACATGATTCATCTACGATATCTAGAATAGATACAAATAATACATGGAATGCAACTGCTTATTCACTAGAGGGTTACAATACCTGTAGCTTGTCTTTTACTCTAGGTTCTCTTCAACCAGATGTATTTGCAGGTTTATCATATAATCCAGGCTTAAATACATATACATCAAATGTAGATTTTGGGTTTCATATTTCAGAAGATAGGTCAATCTGTATTTACGAGAATGATAATTTAATAAAAATATGCACGGGAGAATTTACTACTCAGACAGTATTCAATATTCAATACAATGGAATTGCAATTCAATACTATATTGATGGATACTTAGTCTATACAAGGGAAATCGATTTAATAAGTTCACTACATGCAAATTTTATTATAAATTCTTCTGGATATTTTATTGAGAATATTCATTTTGATAAGATTGTTGCTGTAAATAACGGCTATTCTACTGGAATACAAGGAGAGAAAGGCCTACAAGGCGAGCAAGGTGTGCAAGGAGAGCAAGGTGCAACTGGCTACACTGGTGCCGAAGGTGCAACTGGTTACACTGGAGAGAATGGGTTAGATGGAGCAACTGGCTCAGTGGGTGCAACTGGTTCAGTGGGAGAGCAGGGTGCAACTGGTTCAGTGGGAGAGCAGGGTGCAACTGGTTCAGCTGGCCAGCAGGGTGCAACTGGTGTCTCTGGCATAGCAGGAGAGCAAGGAGCAACTGGTGCACAAGGTAAAGAAGGTATTGCAGGAGCAACTGGCTCAGTTGGGCAAAAGGGAGAAAGTGGTTCAGCAGGGCAAGATGGGTCAACTGGTTCAGCAGGCAAAGATGGAGCCACTGGTAAAGCAGGTGAGCAAGGAGCAACTGGCTCAGTTGGAGAGCATGGTGCAACTGGTGCCTCTGGTATAGCTGGTGAGCATGGTGCAACTGGTCAAGCAGGTGAGAAAGGTGAGCAAGGAGCCAGTGGCTCAGCAGGTGAGCAAGGAGCCACTGGCTCAGCAGGTCAGCAAGGAGCCACTGGCATGGCAGGTGAGCAAGGAGCCACTGGCACAGGAGGTCAGCAAGGTGCCACTGGCATAGCAGGCGAGCAAGGAGCAACTGGTATAGCAGGGTCACAAGGAGCAACTGGTGCCACTGGCACAGCAGGAGAGCAAGGAGCCACTGGCACAGCAGGAGAGCAAGGAGCCACTGGCTCAGCAGGCCAGCAGGGTGCAACTGGCTCAGCTGGTGACCAAGGAACAACTGGTGCTTCTGGCATATCAGGAGAACAAGGAGCCACTGGCTCAGCAGGCGAGCAAGGAGTAACTGGTGAAGCAGGGAAGCAAGGTGCAACTGGTCAAGCAGGAGAGCAAGGAGCAACTGGTGGACAAGGAATTGCAGGAGCAACTGGTGCCTCTGGCTCAATAGGTCAGCAAGGAGCAACTGGAGCACAAGGAATTGCAGGAGCAACTGGGTCAGTTGGGCAAAAGGGCGAGACTGGTTCAGCAGGGCAAGATGGTATAACAGGTGCAGCAGGCAAAGATGGTATAACTGGTGCCTCTGGCTCAATAGGAGAGCAAGGAGTAGCTGGCTTAGCAGGGGCACAAGGAGCAACTGGCTCAAGTGGAGAGGATGGTGCAACTGGTACAGCGGGCGAGAAAGGTGATACTGGAT
>Ga0114958_10001088_pt1 | contig 21861 bp, 18 predicted proteins | sample C_130208_EF_Meta_FD_89577 | JGI IMG/M metagenome (GOLD analysis project Ga0114958, IMG submission 89577) | Freshwater microbial communities from Lake Croche, Canada to study carbon cycling - C_130208_EF_MetaG | ecosystem: Environmental > Aquatic > Freshwater > Lake | place: Lake Croche, Canada... | reverse complement strand
TTGTTGGTAAGCTCATAATCCGTCACAAACCCCCGGCCCTATTCCGTCAATTCAAACCGAGCAGCGCTTTGCAACGGTCGGGCTCTCTTTTCACCTAAACCGGCTAGATCCCCGCCCTTCTCCCAAAAAAAGATGAGTCTTCAAGCTGGTTACGTCCTCAGAGACGAAGTTGCACCACGACTTGAAGAGAAGAGGGCCAGACGAGGTTCGCTGGGTTGCATGTCATCGCCTGCCTGTTTGCGTTCACGCAGCGATCCTCCATGACCTAATGGTTGCGGGTTTCCAAGAACGTCCAGCATGGTCAAAAAGAAACAGGCCTTGGTTAGAAAGATGCATAAAAATATCCGATAAGGTGAATTTTATTCAGCGTTTCGTGTGGCAGGAATACTGCTCAAATATAATTTGAAATAAATCATATCCGGACGGTAAAAGGCTTTCCAGTAGGGTTGTTGGAGTGACCGAGGCCTGAGCCGGGAGTGGCGAATCGAAAATCAAACAACAAATGAAAAAAGTAGAAGCTATCATAAAACCGTTCAAGTTGGAGGAAGTGAAAGACGCGCTGGGCGAAATCGGCATTGAGGGAATGACCGTCACGGAGGTCAAGGGGTTTGGCCGGCAGAAGGGGCACACCGAAATTTATCGCGGGAGCGAGTACACGGTGGATTTTCTGCCTAAAATCAAATTGGAACTTGTGATTGCCGACAGCAATGTCGAGGCGGTTCTGGCTGCGATCATCAAGGCTGCCAAGACCGGTAAGATTGGCGACGGCAAGGTTTTCGTATCGAATATCGAGGAGGCGATCCGCATTCGGACTGAGGAAAAAGGGGAGCAGGCTGTTTAAGCGGTGCAGCAGAGCAACTCAAGCCAATAGACGTAAAATGAAAAAGATCATTCCCCTGCTTCTTCTGCTGACGGTTTTTCTGGCCACGGTCTCTTCGGTCTGGGCGGCGGATGCCCCCAAACCCTCGGTCGAGGACCGGTTGGCTGATTTGGAAGCTTACGTGACCAATGGGGCTCGTCAGACCAATGCGCCGACGGCGCTGGTGGCGTCGCCTGGTCCGGGACACAACGGGTTCCAGATGATCAGCACCGCGCTGGTGCTGTTCATGACGCTGCCGGGGCTTGCCCTTTTCTACGGCGGACTGGTGCGGCGCAAGAATGTGCTGTCCGTTGCCGCGCAGTGTTTTGGTATTGCCGGTCTGGTGACTATTTTGTGGTGGGTGTGCGGCTACAGCATTGCCTTTCACAGCGGAAAATCATGGTCTGGGACGCTGGAGTGGGTTTTTTTAAGGGGTGTGGATTCGACGCCGAACACGGATTACAGCGCATGGGTTTCGCACAATATTTTTTCAATGTACCAGCTTATGTTTGCGATCATCACGCCCGCGTTGATCGTGGGTGCGATCGCCGAGAGGATGAAGTTCAGCGCCATTCTGTTGTTTGTGACGTTGTGGATGTTTGTGATTTATTTCCCGTTGGCGCACATGGTGTGGGGCATTGACGGGTTGATGAACGGGGTGTGGAATGCGAATGCCAAGATCCATGCGATCGACTTTGCCGGTGGAACCGTGGTTCACATGTCCTCGGGTTGGTCTGCATTGATCTTATGTTTGATTTTGGGGAAACGTTTGGGCTTTGGCAAGGAGCCGATGCCCCCGCACAGCATGGTGATGTGCATGATCGGCACCGGCATGCTCTGGGTGGGGTGGTATGGGTTCAACGCCGGCAGTGCGGTTGCCGCCGATGGTGTTGCTGCCAATGCGTTTATGACGACAACAATGGCAACCGCGGTGGCCTCGTTCGTGTGGGCGATGGCCGAGTATGTGGCCCGGGGGAAGCCGAGCGTGCTGGGGTTTTGCTCCGGGGCTGTGGCGGGTCTGGTGGTGATCACCCCGGCCTGCGGCTTCGTGACAGCCGGTGGTTCGGTGGTGATAGGGATTGTGGCGGGGCTGGTGCCGTTTTTCTTCTGCTGGAAGGTGAAGGCGTGGTTTGGCTATGACGATGCGTTGGACACCTTCGGTGTGCACGCGGTGGGGGGGACGCTCGGGGCGCTGCTGACGGGAATGCTGGCGCGCAATTCCGCCAACGCCAATCTGGCCACCAACCTTAAAGCTTACGTGACGGATTCCTGGCTACAGCCCTTGCTCTGGGAGCAGCTCAAGGCCATGGGGCTGACTCTGGCAATGGCTGTGATTGGTACAATCATCATAGCTTTCATCGTAAAAGCTTTGGTGGGGCTCAAGGCCAGCCCCGAAGTCCAGTCCCAAGGGCTGGATCTTGCCGAACACGGCGAGGAAGGTTATCACGGGGAATCTTGATTCTTCGGATTTTGATGAGTTGGTGAAAGGGTTTTAGCGGCTGACAAAGCGCTGCGGCCCCTCCCCACAACCGGTGGGGAGGGGTTTGCAATTTGGTTTTATATTCCGCAGACCTGCAGCTGCAGGGGCTCTTTGGGCGAAAGGAATTGATCGGGCATCTTAGATGTTGAGCCTCGCCTGCTGAGGAATGCCGGATGAGGTAATCGCCCGGTTATCTCTGAGCAAGTTGAAAAGTTCAGAACATCTGAACAATCAGGGCGGTAGTGTTGTCCCGCCCATCCCCGGCGAGCGATGTTTCCACCAGCCGGATGGATGGATCGGCTGCCGGCGGGGCGTTTTGGATGGAACGCAGCATTTCCTCCAGAAGGCTGTCATGCAGTCCTTCCACCAGTCCGTCGGTGCAGAGCAAGAATAGGTCGCCCGGCTGTGGTTGCAGTGCGCCGACCTGAGGTTTGACAAACTGGTTGGTTCCTCCGAGGGATTTTTGCAGCACTGTTCGTCCGGGATGCGAGCGGGCCTCGCGTTCGTTGAGCTTACCCGTGCGGCGCAACCACCCCACATGGGTGTCGTCCTCGGTGAGTTGTTTCAGGACCGGTTGCCGGGCCGATAGATGGTAAATACGTCCGTCGCCTATATGCCCGAAATACATCCAGCCGGGAGTGAACCAGCACATGCTTAGGGTGCATTCCATTCCGGAGCATTCCTCATAGCTGCCGCCCAGGTAGGCCAGGGTGCGGTGGATTTGATCGAATAACTCCACCAGCACCGCAGTGAATCCGCCGCTGGGTGCGCGGCGGGATGCCTCAAAAGAGCGGGGGAGGAGGGTCGTGATTTTCTCGACGGTAAGCCGGCTGGCAAACTCGCCAGCGTTGGCTCCACCCATTCCGTCGCTGACGGCGAAGACAAAGTCGGCATGCTCCAGCGAGGATTCCCCGTGCCGTCCCAAGCGCTGGACCTCCCTCGCATCAAAGCGGATTCCCAAAAAGGCGTCCTCATTGTTGGGACGAACCTTGCCCCGGTCGGTCCGTCCAGACCAGCTCAGGGATTTGGCCGGTGTGATGGGGGCCGGCTGGCTAGCGTTCGGGTTCATTCGTGGTTGAGGGCACAAGAGAGGCCAGTTCAAAATCAATCAAACAAAACCGTCCGTCGGACTGCCGATACGTCACATTGCGCATGTCCGGGTCGTCATGGTGGACGCCGAAGGCCTCCAGTTCGGCGAAAAGTTCCCGCACGCGATCCGCATCCAGATGTTCCACGCGTGAGCCGCAGTTGGTGGTCACAATCCGCAGATGTTCCGGATCCGCCTCCAGCAAGCGGGGCACAAACCGGCATCCGTGCGACTCCAGATGCCGGAGGAGTTGGACCTCGTTGGCAAAGCGCAGTGCGGCGTTGGGTCCGTGATAGACCTTGATGACGCGGCCGTCAAAGGTGAGGTTCACCGTTGAGCGAAGAGTGTCTTTGACTTTGAGCATGGGTGTTGGCGCATCAAGAGTGGGACCAAGTTGGTGCATCGGCTCAAGATGCGCAAGAGGCCCGAGGCACCTTGGATGTCCTTTGTTTGCCGGTCTGTGGCCGGATTGAGGATTCGAGGGGGGATCGTTGTTCTGATGCCGGATTGTCCAGTGTGGCTAAAGATCGACAATGCGGCGCGGCGGTTTTTTGCGGGGGGCGCAGTGTTTGATGACTCAAGTGTCTCCGCGGCATGTTATTATAGGTTCAAGGCGGGTGCTTTGGAAAAAAATCTTGCCCCATGGCATTGTCCCTGCTGATCATCTTCCAGTCAGCCCGGCCTGTTTTGGTTTTGCCGGGGTTGATCAAAAAACTGAATTAAACACAACCCAAGCACATGGCGAAATATAAATTAGAATATATCTGGCTGGACGGATACGAGCCCGTGGCCAATCTCCGCGGCAAGACGCAAATCAAGGAATTTGAGAACTTCCCGACCCTCGAGGAACTCCCGATGTGGGGTTTTGACGGGAGTTCGACTCGGCAGGCCGAGGGGCGGAGCTCGGATTGCATGCTCAAGCCGGTTGCGGTTTTCCCCGACAGCACCAAGACCAACGGGGTGCTCGTCATGTGCGAAGTGATGATGCCCGACGGGAAGACCCCTCATCTAAGTAATTCCCGCGCAACGATTCTGGATGACCCGGGTGCCTGGTTCGGTTTCGAGCAGGAATATTTTCTTTATAAGGACGGTGTTCCGCTGGGTTTTCCAGCCGGGGGCGGATTTCCGGCTCCCCAAGGGGAATACTACACGGGCGTTGGCTACAAGAACGTGGGCTGCATCGCCCGCGAGATCGTCGACACCCATTTGGACTTGTGCCTAGATGCCGGCATCAACCATGAAGGCATCAATGCCGAAGTGGCCAAGGGTCAGTGGGAGTTCCAGATCTTCGGCAAGGGGTCCAAAAAAGCCGCCGATCAGGTCTGGATGGCCCGCTATCTCCTGCTTCGCCTGTGCGAGAAATATGGTGTGGATGTCGTGTGGCATTGCAAACCGCTGGGCAAGGATGTGGATTGGAACGGGTCTGGAATGCACTCGAATTTCTCCACCACCCACATGCGTGAGGTTGGCGGAAAGGAATATTTCGAGGCCCTCATGGCTGCCTTCGACAAATACAAGAACGAGCACATCGCCGTTTACGGCCCTGACAATCATTTGCGCCTGACCGGTCTGCACGAAACCCAGTCGATTGACAAATTCAACTATGGCATCGCAAACCGGGGCGCTTCCATCCGGGTGCCGCACAGCTTTGTGAACAACGGCTACAAGGGCTATCTGGAAGACCGCCGGCCCAATTCGCAGGGAGACCCCTACAAGATTGCCAGCCGCATTCTCCAGACCATCGCCACGGTTCCCACGAAGTAATAATGCCCAAGGGGCCTGATTGGTTCAGGCCGGCTCGCAAATAGGTTGAGCCACCCTAGCTGGGTAGGGCTCGAAACTGTTAAATCCGGCCGAAAAACCGGATTTATATCGGTTCATATAAGCGGCGCGGATTTCATTCCGCGCCGCTTACTTCTTACGGCCCATGTCCGGTTTTTCCACGGCATTGTGTGGAATAAGGATTGACTTGATTCCCTTGTATTTCTAATCCTGCCAACCATGCGGCCCCGCCGGAAATAAAAAGGCCCGCTTTTTTTATTGGTATCCATTATGACGCGCCCGAGTTCTTTTCCCCTGATTGGTTCCCTTCCAAAAATCGGCATTCGCCCCACCATTGACGGACGGCGTCAAGGCGTGCGCGAGTCGCTCGACGGCCAGGTGATGGACATGGCGCGAAATGCCGCGCGGTTCCTTTCCGCCCACCTGCGCTATCCCAACGGGCAGCCGGTGGAATGTGTGATCGCCGACACGTGTATTGGCGGCGTGGCCGAGGCGGCGGCGTGTGCGGAAAAATTCCGCCGCGAGGGCGTGGGGGTCTCACTCACTGTCACTCCTTGTTGGTGCTACGGGAGCGAGACAATGGACATGGATCCTCTCATGCCAAAAGCGGTCTGGGGGTTTAACGGGACGGAACGTCCCGGGGCCGTCTACCTTGCCGCGGTTCTGGCTGGACACAATCTCAAAGGACTTCCCGCCTTTGGCATTTACGGGCGGGATGTGCAGAATGCCGGCGACAGCACCATTCCTGCCGACGTGCAGGAGAAACTGCTTCGCTTCGCCCGCGCCGGTCTGGCGGTGGCCATTATGCGCGGCAAGAGTTATTTGTCCTTGGGGGGGGTGTCCATGGGCATTGCAGGTTCGATTGTCGATCAGGGCTTTTTTGAAAGTTATCTCGGCATGCGGGTGGAATGTGTGGATATGAGCGAGATCACCCGGCGCATAGATGAAAAGGTCTACGACGAGCGGGAGTATGAGCGGGCCTATGCCTGGACCCGTAAAAACTGCGTTGAGGGTAAGGACTGGAATCCGCCCAAGCTGCGGCGGGACGCGGGCCGCCGGGACGCCGAATGGCAGGCGGTGGTGAAAATGACGATGATCGCCCGCGATTTGATGGTGGGCAATCCGCGTCTGGCGGAGCTGGGTTTTGGTGAGGAAGCTTTGGGGCATAACGCCATTGCCGGCGGTTTCCAGGGGCAACGCCACTGGACGGACCATTCCCCGAACGGCGACTTCATGGAAGCCATGCTCACCTCGTCGTTTGATTGGAATGGCATCCGGCCCCCGATGGTCTTTGCCACTGAGAACGACGCTCTGAACGGGGCCTGCATGCTCTTCGGCTATCTGCTTTCAAACACTGCTCAAATCTTTGCTGACGTGCGCACTTATTGGAGCCCCGAAGCGGTCAAGCGTGTCACCGGCCAGAAATTGACCGGCCGGCTCGCCGGCGGGATGCTGCACCTGATCAATTCCGGTGCCGCCACTCTGGATGGCTCGGGCCAGCAGTCGATCAAGGGCAAACCCGCGCTCAAGCCGTTTTGGGAAATCAGTGAGGCTGAGGCGGCCAAGTGCCTCAAGGCCACTTCCTGGCCCCCCGCCATTTACGAATACTTCCGCGGTGGCGGTTTCTCCTCCTGTTATCTTTCCCGGGGCGGGATGCCTCTGACCATGTGTCGTCTGAGCATGGTGAAGGGGCTTGGGCCCGCCTTGCAAATCGCCCAAGGCTGGTCTGTGGACCTTCCCGCCAAGGTTCACCAAGCCTTGGATCAGCGCACCAACCCTTCGTGGCCCACCACTTGGTTCGTCCCGGACATCACCGGGCACGGGGCGTTTCGGGATGTTTACAACGTCATGAACCAATGGAGCGCCAATCATGGGTCGATCAGCTATGGACATATAGGCGCCGACCTGATTGCGTTGGCTGCGATGCTGCGGATTCCCGTGGCGATGCATAATGTGGGCGAGGAAGAGGTGTTTCGTCCGAGCGCATGGAATCTGTTTGGCGCTTTGGAGCCGCAGGGGGCGGATTACCGCGCCTGTGCTAACTTCGGTCCGCTCTACGGCTAAGGCCGCATAGGGTTTTCCCTGATCCTGCTCGTCAGCCACCCCGGTTGCAAATCAGGCCGCGGTCCGCTTGTTGATCCGGCCGGCTTACCCTATATTGGCATCATGCAAACAATCGAGGTTAGGTCTGATGAGGTTCGGGTGGCGGGAGGGGCGATGATTTCAGGGGGGGTGACTTCGAATGGGGGCAACGGCCATGCCACCCGCGCGCTTGTTGAGGCGCTGCTTGCCTCGGGGATATATCAGGACTACGAGCGTGCTTTCAGCGAGGCCACCGGTCTGCCCCTGTCTCTGACTCCGGTGGAATCTTGGCAGTTGCCGGTTCACGGCAAGCGCCATGAGAATCCCTTCTGCCAGATGCTGGCGGAAAAAAGCCGCTCCTGCGCCGGCTGCTTGCAGGTTCAGGAAACCCTCACGCGCTGCGCCACTCATGAACCCCATTCCGTGACCTGTCCCGTGGGCCTTTGCGACACCGCGGTTCCTGTCAGGATCGGCGACCGCTTGATCGGTTATTTGCAAACCGGGCAGGTCTTCCGTAAGAAACCAACGGAAGCCCAATTCGACCGTGCTGCCAAGCTGGTTGAGGAGTGGGGATTGCTGGTGGACCGCAAAAGTCTGCACGATGCCTATTTTGCGGCGCATACACTTTCGCCTCGGCGGCATGAGTCTGTGATCAAGCTGCTCTCCATCTTTGCCCAGCATCTGTCCATTCTGAGCAACCAGCTGGTGGTCAGGCATGAAAACTCCGAGCCGCCTGTGATCACCCGTGCCAAGAAATATATACAGGAGCATCAGACCGAGGAGCTATCCTTGGGGCAGGTGGCCAAGGCCGTGAACACCAGCACTTTTTATTTCTGCAAACTCTTCAAGCGGGCCACCGGGATCAACTATACGGACTACTTGTCCCGGGTGCGGATCGAGCAATCGAAAAACCTCCTGCTCAACCCCAACCTGCGCATCAGCGAAATCGCCTTTGAGGTCGGTTTTCAATCGCTGACCCATTTCAACCGCATCTTCAAAAAAATCCTCGGCCAGTCCCCTACTGAGTATCGAGCCCGACTTCCCAGTCATTGATGTTCCTGGCAGGCCAAGGGGTTTGGTTTCCGCCGCTCCTCCTTCGGCTTTGTTCTGAAAGCCCGGTTCTGCGGTGGATTTGGTGCCGGCATCCGGCGTGGAAACCCGGGCACTGTCACCTTCGGATGTTCTTCGCGGGACAAAATGGGGCGTTTTTACCTCTGAGACACAGGGACGGGCAGGGCGGCCGTGCGCCGCCTCTCGAACAGGGCCGGTGAAGGCAGCCCGGCGGCAAATATCCGATGAACAGGGCGCCCATTGATTCGTGCGCCCAGTGCCAGACCTGCCGTCGGCGATTTGGCGAGTCAGGATGCGTTCCGATTTATCGGTGTTGTTGATCGGGCGCAGCCTGAGGCGGATGTTTTTCGGATTTTATCCATGAACGATCTTGCCCGTCTCTGAAGACGCATTCCAGTTCCGGTCGTTGCCGGTTGCGCAAGCGGGTTGGGCATTTACATCCATTGACATCTTTCAGACTTGAGTGAGTGTAGGATTCCGTCATGAACCACTCAGCTTCGATTGAATCAATTGCCGCCGGGGAACGCCCTTTTTTCAACGTGGTTGCTGCATATGAGAATCCCGGCGCGGGCAAACGTGCGATGGAGGTGTGCCATTTTCTGGCTTCAAAATTGGGGGCGGAGGTTGAGCTGCGCAGTTGCCACTGGCAGTTTGACTTTTTTTGCAATGCTTCTTTCCAGCGTGAACTGGTGGCAGAGGCGGTTCAGGCGGATGTCATTATCGTTGCGTTGCAGCAGGGGATGGGTCTGGCGGAGGGTGTCAAACAATGGGTGGAGGCTTGGATACCTGGAAAGCGCGGCCAGACCGCCGCCTTGGTCGCTTTGGTCCGGAGGAAAAACGGGCCGGCGGTGCAATCCACGCATCTCTTCAATTATCTTGAGAATGCCGCATCCCGGGCCGGCATGGATTTCTTCTGGGCCTGGATGGCTGGGGAGAGCGGGCACGATATGCTGGTTGCCAGCGATGCGGTATTGCCCACACCCGAGGATTGGGGTTTGAACGAATAGGCGGGGTTTGATTTTTACCGGCGGGTTGTTGCAATCCGAGCGGGTGTTTTTTGGCAGGAGTCCGCGGAGCAGTCAGCTCCGAATTTGCCTGAGAAGGGTCCCGTTGCTGGTGCAAGAAACGATGGTTGTTTTGCAACACGCGGGCAGTTCCGCGCGTGGCCTTCTGTCAAGGTTTTCACGTGACAAATCTGCCGGTCACCGGCGTTTTTCCCCGCAGCCTGCCGGCCGGGGTGGCAAATAACTCAAAGGTTGAAAACCTGTTTTATGACGCAGCCTAGAAACAATTTTTCCAGCCGCTCGGCGCAAGGCGCCCAAGATATTCTCCATACGCGGGGGCATCCGCTTGATTCAATTTTCGCCCCCCGCACAGTGGCGGTCGTCGGGGCCACGGAGAATCCGGCAAGTGTCGGCCGGACAGTTTTCCAGAATCTGGGGCGTGGCGGGTTTCAAGGCGTTGTTTACCCCGTGAATCCCAAACGCCCGTCGGTTCTGGCGGTCAAGGCATACCCCACTCTCGCCGCCGTGCCGGAGAAGTTGGATTTGGCCGTCATATGCACTCCCGCCCCCACCGTGCCGGGTATTATCCGGGAGTGTGTTGAGCTTGGGGTGGCCGGGGCGGTGATTCTTTCGGCCGGGTTCAAGGAGACCGGCGCGGCGGGACTGGCGTTGGAAAGTGAGATGCTCGCCGATGCGCGGCGCGGCGGATTGCGCATTGTCGGGCCGAACTGCCTGGGCATCATGCGTCCGCATCAGGGTTTGAACGCCACCTTTGCCACGACCATTGCGCGGCCGGGCAGTGTCGCCTTTCTCAGTCAGAGCGGGGCCCTGTGCACGGCCGTGCTGGATTGGAGTTTGAGGGAGAATGTCGGTTTCAGCGCTTTTGTTTCCATTGGTTCCATGCTGGATGTGGGTTGGGGCGATCTGATTTATTATCTCGGAGACGATCCGAACACCAAGAGCATTGTTCTCTACATGGAGTCCATCGGGGATGCCCGGGGCTTTCTTTCCGCGGCGCGCGAGGTGGCGCTGACCAAACCTATTATTGTTTTGAAAACGGGCCGTACGGAGGGAGCGGCCAAGGCTGCGGCTTCGCACACAGGGGCGCTGACGGGGAGCGATGCGGTGCTCGACGCGGCCTTCAAGCGCTGCGGGGTTTTGCGTGTCAGCCAGATTTCCGAGCTCTTCTATTTGTCGGAGGTGCTGGGGCGGCAGCCCCGGCCGCGAGGCAACCGGCTGACCATTGTCACCAACGCCGGAGGGCCGGGGGTGTTGGCCACCGACGCTCTGCTAGGTAGCGGCGGCGCTTTGGCCCGGCTCGCCGAGCCGACGCTACAGGATTTGAATGGGATCCTGCCCCCAGCCTGGTCCCATCAAAACCCGGTGGACGTGCTGGGAGATGCCAGTGCGCAGACCTATGCGCGGGCGCTGGACATTGTGGCTCGCGATCCCAACAGTGATGGGATGCTGGTTGTTCTCACCCCGCAGGCGATGACCGACTGTGCCGGCACGGCTGTCAGGCTGGGGGCCTTTGCGAAGGGGTTTGACAAGCCGTTGTTGGCCAGTTGGATGGGTGGTGAGAATGTGGAGGCCGGCGAGCAAATCCTCAACGACATCGGCATTCCAACCTTTCCCTATCCGGACACTGCGGCGCGGGTTTTCACCCGGATGTGGCATTATACGGAAAACCTGCGGGCCCTCTACGAAACGCCGCTGCCCTCCGCTGTTCTGGAGGATCTGAACTCGGGTCGCGTCCGGGCGCATGAACTCATCGATTCAGTCCGGCACGCCGGCCGCGCCCTGCTCACCGAGGCTGAGTCGAAGGAGTTGCTGGGGTGCTACCAGATTTCCACGGTGCCGACGCTCGTGGCGAAAACCGAGGCGGAAGCGTTGAAATGCGCGGTGGGCATGGGGTTTCCCGTGGTGTTGAAACTTTGTTCCCAGACCCTGACCCACAAAACCGACGTGGGCGGGGTGGAGCTGGATCTGAGAGACGAGCGGGGCGTGAGCCGGGCTTTTCATGCCATACAAAACGCCTGTGCCCGCAGCGCGGGTCCGGAACATTTCCAGGGCGTGACAGTGCAGAAAATGATTTGTTTGAATGAGGGCTACGAACTGATTATCGGCAGCTCGGTTGATTCGCAATTCGGGCCTGTGCTGCTCTTTGGAATGGGGGGGCAGCTGGTGGAGGTGTTTGAGGATAAGGCTCTGGGGCTTCCGCCCCTCAACAGCACCCTGGCTACCCGAATGATGGAGACAACCCGGATTTATAAGGCGCTTAAGGGGGTTCGTGGCCGCAAGTCCGTCGATCTGGCCGCCTTGGCTGAGCTCATGGTCCGCTTCAGCCAGATGGTCGCGGAACAACCCTGGATCCAAGAAGTCGATGTCAACCCGCTCTTTGCTTCAGCGCAGGGCTTGATTGCCCTGGACGCCCGCGTCGTTCTGCATCCACCGGGGACGGTCGAGCACAACCTCCCCAAGCTTGCCATCCGTCCCTATCCGATGCGTTACATGGCTCCGCTGAAGTTGAAAGGCGGGGACGCCGTGATGCTGCGGCCCATCCGGCCGGAGGACGAACCGCTGCTGGTCAGATTCCATCAGACACTTTCTCCGGAAAGTGTCTATCACCGCTATTTCACCCAGCTCAAGCTCGATGAGCGCATTGCCCATGAGCGGTTGACCCGCATTTGTTTCAATGATTACGAGCGGGAGATTGCGCTTGTCGCAGAGCACAGAAGCCCGGCGGGCGGGCTTGAGATTCTCGGGGTTGGCCGCCTGAGCAAGGTTCATGGTCGCAACGAGGCCGAGTTTGCGCTCCTGGTCAGCGACCAGTGGCAGAAGCATGGGCTTGGCACCGGGTTGCTTCGCCGGCTTTTACATGTCGCCCGGGACGAGAAAATGGACCGGGTTTTTTCAGTCATCTTGGCCGATAACCTGCCCATGCAAAAAGTGAGCGAAAAAGTCGGATTCAAACTGAGTCGCCGCGCTGGAGATCAGGATTTTCTGGCGGAATATGTGCTCTGATCCGGTCTTTTTGAGGCAAGGCCGCCGGTTGGAATCCAGGGGGGGGCGGCAAAACCCGGAACCGAACATGAACCTGTCCATCCCCTTTCGTCCCAAGGTTCTGGACACGCTTAAAGGTTATCGGCGTGAGGGGCTCTGGGCGGATGTGCTTGCGGGAGTCACTGTGGGCATCGTGGCGTTGCCGCTGGCCATTGCGCTGTCGATCGCCTCGGGTTTGCGGCCGGAATCCGGGGTTTACACGGCGGTTATCGGAGGGTTGCTTATCTCGTTGCTGGGCGGGTCGCGGGTGCAGATTGGCGGTCCGGCCGGGGCTTTTGTCCCGCTACTGCTCCCGATTTTTTTGACACATGGCGCGGCAGGCTTGGCCGGATGCGCTCTGATCGCGGGCCTGATTCTCTTCACCCTGGGGGCGACCCGGATGGGCGGCCTGATCAAATATATTCCGTTTCCCGTGGTCACCGGTTTTACCAGCGGGATCGCGCTTTTGATTCTCAGCACCCAGATCGGCGATTTTCTGGGGCTTGAGCGCGCGTTGCCTGGGGATTTCCTGCAGAAAATTCGTGCTTTGGCCGGGGGCTTTCATCCCAATTGGCCCACAGTTCTGCTTGGTTCCATTGCCGCCGTGCTGATTTGGTTCTGGCCCGCCAAACTCGGCCGGCGTGTGCCCGGCACCATTGTGGTGCTCGTGCTGGCCGCGCTGGTTTCCAAGTTTGCCGCTTTGCCCGCCCGCTGCGGAATTGCCACGCTCGGCACTGTTTTTGGGGGCTTGCCTCAAAATCTGCCCGTTCTGCATTGGCCTGCGCTGACGTTTGATCAGTGGCGCGCCCTGCTGCCGGCGGCGATGACCGTGGCGGTGCTCGGGGCCATTGAATCACTGCTCTGTGCTGTGGTTGCCGACGGAATGATTGACGACCGGCACGATTCCAATCAGGAGTTGATGGCCCAAGGGATTGCCAATCTCGCCAGCGGTTTTTTTGGGGGCATGCCGGTGACCGGCGTGCTGGCCCGCACCGCCACAAACGTGCGACATGGCGGACGAACTCCGGTGGCTGGAATGATCCATGCCCTGACGCTTCTGGTGCTGCTCTTGGTTGCCGCGCCGCTTCTCAAACACGTTCCACTTGCCGCACTGAGCGCCGTCTTGGTGGTGGTTGCGGTGCGGATGGGAGAGTGGCATCAGTTTACCCGGATGCGGCGCTGGCCGAAAAGCGACGCGGCGGTTTTTCTCTGCGCCTTCGTCTTGACCGTGGTCACGGAACTGCCCACTGCTGTCGGGGCATCGCTCGTTCTGGCCTCCGCATTCCTGGTCAAGCGGCTTTCCGATATCGCCGAGGTGCAGGTGGAGGGGGATGTTTCCCAGGCGAACGCAGCCGGCCAGCAGACCAAGGGAAGGGTGATTCCCGAAGGTGTGTTGGTCTATCGGGTTTCCGGGGCGCTTTTTTTGGGCGCGGCGGACAAGCTGGAGACCGTGCTGCGGCGTGCCGGAGAGCTGCCGGAGGTGCTGATACTTCGGGTGCGCGATGTTCTGGCGATTGATGCCACGGGTCTGGAGGCTTTGGAGGATTTAATGGAAAAACTGCGACGGCAGAAAAAGGATCTTATTCTTTGCGGGCCGCATTCCCAGCCCATGTTCGCTCTGACCCGGGCTGGATTGGTCGAACGGCTCGGGCTGGATAACGTCTGCGCTGACCTGGACCATTCGCTGGAACGGGCCCGGCTGCTTGGAGAGTTGAAAAAAACGGATCCGGTCAGTCCTGAATGAAATAGCTGAGGTTCTCCAGTTCGATGGCCAGGTTCACATTGTTTACCATTACTTCCTCGGGCACGGTGAGCACGATGGTTGAGAAATTAAGGATGCCGGCGATGCCGGCTTGGATCAGCTGGTTTGCCACCTCTTGGGCGGCGATGGCCGGGACGGTGAGGATAGCCATCTTCACGCCGTGCTTGTGAACAAACTCCGAAAGCTCGTCCATTCCGAGCAAAGGCTGGCTGGTTTTCTTGTCACGCGGCCGGGCCGGTTCCGCATCAAAGGCGGCGACGATCTCAAATCCCTCGTGTTCAAATCCCCGATACGATAGCAGCGCCAGGCCGAGATTACCCACGCCCACAAGGACAACGGGTTGGAGACTGGTCGTGCCCAGTTCATCGGAAATCATTCTGGATAATTCCGCCACGTCGTAGCCCAGACCACGGGTGCCGAATTGGCCGAAGTAGGCGAGGTCTTTGCGCAATTGCGTGGGTTTCACCCCGGCCACTTTCGACAGCGCCTCGCTGGAAACGGTGTGGATTTTGTTGTCCTTGAGCCGGGCCAGGCAGCGAAGATAAACCGAGAGGCGGTAGATCGTCTTGCGAGGGATTTCGGGTGAATGTGTTTTTTTCAACCTTTCCAAGCTAATCAAGCCTTTCCCCGGCGGCAAGCCGGTGGATCCGTGTGTTCTTGAAACCATTAAACCAACCCCAAAGAGTCGGTGCGGCCGGGGCGTTCTGCCGCCCTGCATCAACGTATCTTCCGCGCCCCAAAGTGATGGGCCCCCCCGAACACGGACTCGGCCGCTGGGCGTGAGTGCCATGTCCGGATCCATCTCCGGGGCCGCTGCTGCCTTGCGCTTTGGCTTCCGCTATTTTCAGTGAAGCAGGCTCAGGACGGCTTTTCCAGACCGGTGGATGGCTCCGGGGCCTCCGAGTGAGTCGACAATATCCGCGAGTTTGCGGCGGATTTTCTCGCGGCGCGGAGGGTCTTGCAGAAGTTCCAGTCCAGCCCGGGAAAGATTTTCAGTCGTAGCCGAATGCTGGATAAACTCCGGGAAAATCTCCTCTCCGGACATCAGATTGGGCATTGCCAGATACTTCACATTCACAATCTGGCGCCCGATCCAATAGGTTGGCCAGGATGTCTTGTAAAACACCACTGCCGGCACGCCGAACAGGGCGCACTCCATGGTGATCGTTCCCGATTTGGTCAGGGCCAGGTCGGCTTCGCCCAGTGCTGCGGCGAGTCCTCCCGCCTGCAGTTTCAGGCCTTGCGGGACGTCCAAGTGTTTTAACGACTGCAGCAGCGCTTCATCGGGCAGGATCATTGTGCCCTGAATCCCGGGAAGTTTTTGGCGCAATAGGTCGAAGGCGCCCGCGACTAGTCCCCAGTGCCGGCGCACCTCATCGGCCCGGCTGCCGGGCAGTAAAACCACCTTCGGCGAAGCGGCACCGGTGACGATGCGCTGATTGCCGGGCGCTGGCTTTTGAAATCTTCCGAGCATGGGATGGCCTACGAAGTCGAGGCGCAATTGCGGCACGCGTTGCGCATACCATTCCTTTTCAAACGGAAAAATGCTCAGCAGAAGGTCGTAATCCTGCGCCAGCTCATAGGCCCGGCCCGGCCGTGACGCCCAGACCTGAGGGGAAACAAACTGAACAAGCTTCGGGTTCCAGTTGTTGAACAAACCCCGGTTCGAGCGGACAACACGCTTGATTGCCTGGCCGAAGCGCAGGTTGAATCCTCCGTAGTCGACGCCAATGATCACATCCGGTTGCCGGTCCAGCGCCATTTGGAGCAGCTGCTTGAAGAGCCTCCGGAACTGGGAATATTTTTTGAGCACGTCGGAGATACCTATGACGGAGTGTTGGGTGAGGTCGAAGGCCAGATCGACGCCTGCCGCCGCCATTCTGGGTCCGCCGGCGCCGAAAAAGCGTGGTGCCAGCTCCGTGCGCAAAGGCTGCACGTCGGCTGTGGGGGGCGGAGGGCTTGCGAGCAAGCCGGCCCGCAACTCCGTAACCAGCTCCGCCGCCAGCGTATCTCCGCTCGGTTCTCCGGCGATGATCATGAATGATTTTGATTTCACAAATTTTGTTTGGATGCAAAGGGCAACAGATCATGCGCCTTGCCAGTTCTCTAAATTTAGGCTGAGCATTCTGGAAGTCAGTCTTATTTTCTAGCAGGTTCCCTTTGCTCTAATGTGTCGGGTCATTTTTACTGACACGCGACTTGTGAACACTTTGTTCGTAATTTGGTGTGTGGCGCGGCCGGGAGGAGAGCCTCGGTCAATCTTCCTCAACCGGATTCATCTGGTAGGAATCAACTAATCATGCGGATTTGGCGGTCAAGGAAGGGTGGTTTTTTACTGCATTGCACTCTCACCCTTCGCCCAAAAACGCCGGATCCTGTTCAAGATGGACCAATTGATGGCCTTGGAAGACGCGTTGAAAACGCGGCTCGCCGCCTCCCGCGCCACTGCCGCGAACCTTCTCTCCGCCCTCGTGGCCGAACTCACGTTCGCCAGCGCCAATGGCGCGCCCCATCCCAGCCCAGGGCATCGCCCTGGGAAACCATCCGCAAAACCATTCAACCCGCTCGACGGATCGGACCAAGCACGGTGGATCGGGCTTTCAGCGCTCAATGCGCGCACGTATCCGACTGAATCATTTCAATATGGCTTTCACTGACCTCGAAATCGCCGAGCACATCAAGCTGCTGGAGGACTCATTCTGGTTTCGACGGCGCCTGCCGTTGCGTCTGCGCGATAAGTTGCGCCAGTGCCAGCGGTTGACCGATCAGTCCATCGCCAAGGTGACCTATGTCCGTAGCAAGGATGTCGGGTGCCTCTTCTGGAAGCGCGCCGATGGCAAACAGCATGTTGTTTTTTAAATTCCTAGTATGGGTTTGGAGGACAAGGCCTTGAGGCGTGCGAATGGGTTTGTAAACGGCCTTGTGGATTGGGGCTTTTGGGGGATCAGAGAGGGAAAGCCTGCACATCCGGGATGGGGTGTTTTTCAAGCCCCTTGCGGAAGGATCAACTATTGTCGCCCCGTTGGTAGGCCACTACGCCTTGCAGGATTGCCTGAGCCATCTGTTTGCGATAAGCCGGTTCGAAAATCTTTTTCCCCTCCGTAGGGTGGGAGAGAAATCCGCCTTCAATGAGGATCGCGGGCATTTCCGCTTCGCGTAGGACTTCGTAGCGGGCGCGTTTGACGCCGCGATCCTCCGCCCCGAGTTGCTGGACGAGCTTCTTTTGGGTTAGATAAGCTAGGCGCAGGCTTGCGCTGTTGTTGCGGTTGGCAGGCAGGATCCGGGTGTCGCCGGTTTGCCCGGCGGCGGTGTTTGAGGAGCGGGCGCCGGCGGGGGTCAGGCAATAAGTTTCAATCCCCCGGACATCGCTGCGCGCTTCTGGTGAAGAATTGAAGTGCAGGCTTAGGAAGAGGTCGGCCTGGCGGCGTCGAGCCAGTTCCGTTCGTGTAGTCAAATCCATCGTGGTATCGGAAGTACGGGTCAGAATGACTTTGAACCCGGCTTTGAGGAGTTGCTCCCGCAATTCCCGGGCCAGCTGCAGGGTGCACGATTTTTCCAGACGCCCGCCCAAGTGTTCGCCCGGATCTTTCCCCCCGTGGCCTGGGTCCAGACAAATGGTTGTGATCGTTCTGCCGGGCCGGGCCTGAGCGGGCTTGAGCAATGGCAGGAGTGTCTGGTTCAAGTCGACCGGCGAAATCATGACCGTGCCATTCTGAAGGGTGGGGGGGAAAGAGAGCCTGACGCCCACTCCGTTGACCCGCGCCTGACAGGAGTTGATTTCAAAGACGAATCGGGAGTTGTGACTGCTCAATTCCAATCTTTTGTCCCGCTCCAGCCATCGAAGATTCAGAGACTCGATTCTGGCCCAATTTATCAGGGCAATCGAGTTTCGGTGGGAGGTTGGCGGGGCTGGGGGGGATCCGGAGGCTGGAGCGCGCACGGGGAGCGCGAGTAAGGCAGCCATCATTGTCAGGATCGGCACCTTGAGTATCATTGGAGCGCAATTTGCATAGTGGACAGCTTGAGCACAAGTGAAATACCCTTTGCTTCTTTTAGAGCGAGTTGACTCAAATTGAATGTTACCGGAGCCGGGCGGTGGACGAGGAGAGCGTCCCGGGCGAGTGTGGTTTTTGAATTCATTGAACAAACCGGTGGATTGCGGCGTCTGAATCTGGCAAGAACGCACGGTTTTTATATGAGTATGAGTTGCAAAAGAACATCGCCTTGGTTGGAGCCCGAAAACTGCTGTGAGGTCAGGCGGGCACCGGTACGTATTTCTGCCGCACCTGATGAGGAATTGGAAAACCTCAAGAGCAGGCTGCTTGCCGCGGCTTTGATGCATTTGGTTGATTCAACGGCGGCGCCCGGGGTTGAGCGCGCGGCATCGGAGGCTGCAGCCTTGGCATGGGCAGGGCCGTTTCCACTTCTTTTATTTCCAGAGTTGTTCGATGAGAAAGCCGTCGACGCGCTCGTCCAAGCCCGGCGGCAGGCGGCAGTGCGGGAGCGTTCCCGGGAGCTCATGATGGCGGTCTGAATTCTCCCCCCTGCCAGAAAGGACCCGTTGTTGCTTACGCGCCGAGCCGCTCTGTGTTTTCAGAGGTGGAATGGGACGGAGGTGTTTCATCAAAGCATCCTTCCTGCCGCGGCTGGTCTGAGCTGACAGCCTCTGCAAGCCGGTTGGAAAAGAGCGCTGCGGATTCTTCGACAGATTTTTAACGATCGATGTCGGTTTGCCGTGGAGCCGGGATCAGTTCACAATTTGTTCAGCTCGGATTGAGCAAGTTCGATCAAGGGCTTGATGGTTTCGGTGTCGAATTGAAGTTTGCAGCCCGCGGCTGCGAAGAGTTCTGGCAGGGGGCGTGACCCGCCCAAGGCCAACGCCTTTTTGTAATCGGCCAACGCAGTAGCCTTGTCCGCTCTGGAATTGGCCCACACCTGCAAAGCGCCCAGTTGGGCAATCCCGTACTCCACGTAGTAAAAGGGGTGGATGAAGATATGAAGTTGCCGGTGCCAGGAATGCGCCCGTGATTCCTCGTGCCCGGAATAATCCACGTCCCCGCCGAATCGGTCCATGAGGGCCAGATACGCCGCTTTGCGTTCGGCCCGCGTGTGGCCGGGATGGGTGTAGATCCAGTCTTGAAAGGCATCCACGGTCGCCATCCAAGGGAAGAATCCGATGATGCCCTCGAGATGGGTTTTTCGGGCGCGGTCGGCTTGGGCGGTTGGGTAAAACTCCTCGAGGAATTCGTTGCCAAGCAGTTCCATGGCCATGGATGCCACCTCGCAAAATTCAATCGGCGCGCCGCGATAGGCATACAAATCCTCATTCCGTGTGGCTTGGGCGTGGAAGGCGTGGCCGGCCTCATGGAGAATTGTTTCGACGTCACGCTGCAAGCCGACCGCATTCATGAAAATGAAGGGCACACGCGCCTCCGAAAGCGTGGACTGGTAGCCGCCGGGCGCTTTGCCTTTGCGGTTGTCCAGATCGAGGAGATTGAGATCCTGCATTTGCCGGAACCCGAGAGCCAGTTCCGGATCGAGGTGGTTGAAGATGCTTTGCGTGCGGTCAACCATTTCGTCCACCGAGGCAAAGGGTTTGAGTGGGGGGCGGTTTTGCGGGTCGACCGCCAGATCCCAAGGGCGCAGTTGCGCCAGATTGAGCTGCTGCTTGCGTTCCTTTTGGATCGCGCGCACAGCCGGAACGATTTCCTTGGCCACGGCGTCGTGGAACCGAAGGCAGTCCTGCGGCGTGTAATCAAACCGGCCTTTTTGGCGGAAGGCGTAGTCGCGGTAGTTGTCGAACCCCGCGTTTTTTGCGATCCGGGTGCGAAGTAAAATGAGTTCCTCGAAGATGTCTTCGCACTTGTCCACGTCCTGCAGGCGGCGTTTGGCGACGAGTTCCCAAGCCTCCTGCCGCAGTGCACGGTCGGGTTCTTCCAGATAACGGCCCATCTGGACGAGCGTCTTTTCCTCGTCCCGGAATCGGACTGTTTGTGAGCCGATGAGTTTCTGATATTGCTGGGAGAGCTTGGCCTCCTCGGTTTCCAGAGCCACGTTTTCCGGGCGGAAGAGGTCCACATGGTTTTTCACATCGCGGTTGAACACATGGAAACGCGTCTCGGGCAATTGTTCGCGCACGGGGTGGGCGACGTAAATCCGCTCAAGGGCAAACTGACGGGGTTTGAGCTCCGGTTCAACCTGTTCGACGAAATGAAGGTAGGACTGCTCCGCCTGGGTGCTGTCCGTGTGGCAGGTCATGGCGATGTAGCGGCGCGAGGATTCCTCATCCAGCGCGGCGGAAAGTTCGCTCCAGTCCAGCAACCAGTCTTCCAGTTGGGCGGCGGACCGGCAATCAGGGGCCCGTTTCTCCAAGGCGTCGAACCAGGGGGCGATTTGGTTCCACTGGCCCAGGTCAAGGGTTTGTGGCAGAAAAGACCGGGCCCGATGAGGCGGGAGTGCGGCGAAAGGCAGTAAGCTCATGGATTAAGGATAGGCAAATCCCGCCGGATGAAAATGCAATTTGCACTCGGTATTCCGAAGCGAAAAAGGCGGGGCTTCGGAATGAACCGGAGCCCCGCCTTTTCACCAAACCGATACCGTCCTATTTGTCCACCTTGGTGCCCACGCCCTTGGTGTCGGAGGTTTCACCTTTTTCATGCTTGCAGGAGGCCTTGCTCACGCAGGCAACATAGCCGTTGGAGCTGGAGGTGCATCGCTGCTGGACAATGCAGCCCTGACCGGGTTGCAGCGTAGGACAGGTGATGGTGACCACAGAGGGTTCGCCCACCCAGCCGTTGGCATCGTAGTTGCCTACGTTATGAGAGATTGTGCCGCCCAGAAGGCGGACGTTGCCGGTGTTGGTGACGGCGCAATTATAGCTGATGACTTGGCCGCTGACGGCGAAGGTCGGTCCTGAAACGGTCACCGTGACCAGGGGAATTGAGAGGATATAGGAGAAGTTAACGCAGGACTTGGACTGGCAAGCCGTGATAGCCACCGTGGCTGTGTTGTCCAAGGGCCCGCTGCAGGGACTGTAACCCGGGGCCTGACAATGGTAGCCGCCGGACTGGTCGTGCCAGCAATCGCGGCCTGAATCGTCTTTGTAATGGCTGCAGAGGTTGCCGTCCTGCCAGGATTCAACATCGGATTGGTCATAATGCTGGCAACCGTCATTCTCCGTCCAGCTTTGGCGGCCGTCAGGAAGAAGTTGGCGGTTGTTCTGCGGGCAAGGAGTGTAGCTGATCGGCTGGCAATGATGCTGGTTGAGCTTGTCATCCCAGCAATCATTCCCGTTGGAATCCCGCCAGTGCCGGCAGTTGTCACTGTCGGTCCAGCACTCGGTGTGGGAGGTCTTGTGGTGCGTGCATCCGTCGTTTTCCAGCCAGTTGTCCTGCCCGGAACTATCCCGGGAATGACAGCAGGTGGTGACGTTGGTTTGGATGTAGCCCAGCAGGGGGGTGACTACAACCGTGTAGGTGCCCGCCTGCAGACCGGTGAAACAATAATTGCCATTGGCATCGGTGGTCGTTGTGTTCAGAGTGGCACCCAGGGTGTTGTTGAGCGAGACGGTGGTTGCCGGTAAACCGACCACCGGGACGCTGCCGAAAGTGGAGTCGGTCACCTGACCACAGATGCTGGCCGAACAAAGGGTCGATCCGCTGTTGCAGGCGGGGGTGACGGCGGTGCCGGCGT
>Ga0114958_10001087_pt1 | contig 21862 bp, 21 predicted proteins | sample C_130208_EF_Meta_FD_89577 | JGI IMG/M metagenome (GOLD analysis project Ga0114958, IMG submission 89577) | Freshwater microbial communities from Lake Croche, Canada to study carbon cycling - C_130208_EF_MetaG | ecosystem: Environmental > Aquatic > Freshwater > Lake | place: Lake Croche, Canada... | reverse complement strand
AGGGGTAGATATTTTTATTCTGTATCCAGTGCTCTATTCTTGGTAAATGATACGCCATGCTATCCCAATTATTTGGAGGGATGAAAATGGCAAGAAGAAAAAGCGGAAGAACTATTATAAAGACAATAAATAGTAGAATATTTTTCTCTTTTTTAGGAATTATAACTTCTTGAGAAAAAATACTAAATACATTTATTTTTATTTTTTCTCTATTAAAATAAATAATTATTCCATTAATTAAAACCCAAGAAATAAGAACAAAATTTAAAGAGAATAGATTAAATAAAGAGAGGATTTCACAAATGATATAAGAAAAAAATGCAATCCCAATAAATGCCTTTATAGTGGATAATCTTATTTCAAACAAATAACTGTGTTCATTTGAAATTGAATCAGTTCCAAAAAAGGAAAGGGTTAATAAAATAAAAGCAAGTAATATTAAAAGAATATACATTTAAGTACTTTTATTAAATAATCTATAGATAAGGTATGCTGTAAAACAAAGCTAATAAATATATGGTCAAATTTTATAATTTATTTCCTTAATTATAGAGAGTTTGCTACCTTTAGTGCACTGAAATAGAACTTATTACTAATTTTAAAAATTGACCATTGAAAGAATACGGAGATTATAAATACACATCGGTATCCATGAATAAAGATGTGGATTTAATAAATAGTTTAGCTGAATTGGCTTCAAAAAATACCATTGAATACATTATTGAAACTGGCACACATAGAGGCCTAGGTTCAACCACTATGTTAGGCAATGCTTTTAAGAATTCTAGTTCACTAATAAGCCTTAATACTATTGAAATAGATTATACTAATTATAGCTTAGCCAAAAAAAATCTTTCCCAATTTAGTTTTGTGAATTGCTACTATGGTTGTTCTTTAGATTTAAATGATGCCATTGAATATGTAAAAAAAGATGAAGCAATCTTGCAACATGAAAAATATCCTGAGGTATTTATTGATAATGCAAAAGACCCCATTAATTTTTATGTAAATGAATTAGAGGGTAGGTTAAATGATAGTAGTAATAATATTATAAAGCAATTTTTAAAAAAAGTATTGCGCCCGAGTAGAAATGCCAATACTAATCCTACTTATAATTTACTGCCTATTTTAATTAAGGAGTTTAGTAACCATGAGATGTTGATTGTGTTAGACTCTGCTGGTGGTGTTGGACATATGGAGTTTCAAATAACAGATGAATTAATGAAAAATAAGAATTACTATATTCTTTTAGATGATACACATCATTTAAAACATTTTAGAGGATATGATATTATAAAAAATAGAGGCGATTTTTCGATAATTAATACCTCTGAAAAAAATGGCTGGGTACTTGCCTATCATAAAGCAGTATAAATAAAAAAGTCCCGCAATTATTGCAGGACTTTTTACTAATCTATAGTATAAACTTTGGGGGAAGAAATATTCAACCCTACTTTCCTAAATTCTTAAATACTTTTATATTATAATATTTGTCATCTTCGTAGTTGCCATATTTATCAGCATTCTCAAATAACTGGTTAATAATTTCTTTTACACCATACACGGGTGTAAAACCTAATGTTAATTTAGCATGCTGAATAGATACTTTATAGTTTCTAAAATCTTGCACATCATTAATATGTACTTTCACTTCTTTTCCTAGGTTTTTAGACATTTCGGCACCTACTATATCTCCTATCTGACCTAGGGTATAATTATCAGAAGCCACATTGAATACCCCTGAAATATTATCTGGAGCTTGAATTGATCTTATAAAGGCGGAGCAGGCATCTTGTATATGATAAATAGGCCTCCAAATTGAGGGGTTATTCACTGTTATCTCACCATTAGTCATTGCATTTTTAAACATGGTATTTACCACTAGGTCAAAGCGCATTCTATCGCTATGGCCGCAAACGGTGCCTTGTCTTAAAGCAATAACCGAGAACTTATCATCTGCTAAATGCATTACCCCGTTTTCTCCCTGTAGTTTAGAAATTCCATATGGATAAGAACAAGTAGTAGGTGAATTTTCATCATATAATTCATCAACCGTATATCCATATACCGAGCATGATGAAGAATATATAAAACGTCTTACACCTGCTCTTTTACTCTCATATGATAAATATGCAGGGCAAGCAGCATTTTGAATAAAGTTTTCTGAAGGTGAGAATTCCGCCATAGGATCATTAGATACACCTCCTAAAAAAATAACTGTATCAAAGCCTTTTAAATCGTTATGAGTTACTTGAAATAAATCTTTTTGTATTAAATCTACTTTTGCATTTAAATTATTACCAAACCAAAGTTCATCAATTACTGTTACTTTGTAATCTAATCTTTGTAATCTTTTACAAAGTTCTGTTCCAATATATCCAGCACCACCTGCAAGTAATATTTTTTTCATAAAATATTTTTATAAAGTAATTTTAAATTGTAAAATTTTTAGCATCAGCTCTTGAAAGCCATTCTTTCACCGATAAGGCATTAATATCTTTAGGAGTGGCTATAAATGAATCTTTCAGTTCAAAAAATTTATTTTTAAAACCAGCATCACAAATTGACCAGTCTATATCCTGCGCAAATGGTGAAACCCCAGCTTCGCATTCACCATTATAAGAACCTGAGCAAAAATACTCAATATAAGAGTCTTCTAAAAAGAAATTACCATGTGCACAACCTTCAGGCACCCAAATCCAACTTGTCGAAGTATTACTTGTGTTAGCAGGCATATCAAAGGCCATGATTTTACCCTGAGTTGGGGAGCCTTGTCGTAAATCTAATATCAAATCAACCATATGACCTGCAATTGTTCTTACTAATTTACCCATATTAGGGTTCCATTGAAAATGTAAGCCTCTCAATACATTTTTATGAGAAAAGCTTTCATTAGACTGCATTATGCCATTAGGGAAGATTTTTAATTCATTATTTACAAAATCAGAAGAACGAAAGGTTTCTGTAAAAAAACCTCTTTGATCCATAAAACGTTCAAAATTGATGAGTTTAACGCCCAGAATTTGTTGTTCTGATATTGATGTTAGTTTCATATTATAAAAATACTAGAGACTTTTACTATTTCCAAATGAATTTAAAGTTTTCATTAAACCGCTTATAGCACTTACAGGAATTTGTTTATTAATCGCAAGTTTAACTTTTTTATTAGAAACTATGTAAGTTTCGGTGAGTTTATTTAATCTTTCAGTATTAAGAGGTAAATTAAATAAATCACCTAATTTTGCAAGTGATATAATTATAAATTGTGGGATTTTGAAAATATATGATTTTTTTTCTAGACTCTTTGCAATCAAACTAATAAGCTCATTTGTTGATACAGCTTCGTCATCAGCTACATTATAAATACCAGATGGTATTTGATCATTTTCAATTAACTCTTTGATAACAAAGCAAAGATTATCAATACTGCAAAAAGATCTTTTATTATCAAAAGATCCAAGTGGCCATGGTAAACCATTTCTAACTATTTTATATAATAAATTAAGATTACCCTTATTACCTGGCCCATGTATCATACATGGGCGTAGTATATAAATTCTTTTTCCATCAGGAATTGACTTTGATAGAATGTATTGTTCTGCTAATAATTTACTCTTTCCATAGTGGGTAATCGGATTAGGTGTTGCATCCTCTAACAATTCACCATCAACTTCTTCAGCTACTGCTTTAACTGAACTTAAAGTAATAAATACACTTGCATTAGATTTAATGAATTTGTCAAATAGTATTTTGGTAAATTCTGTGTTAACTGCATAATAATCTGAAGGATTGACAACATTCTTAACATCATGTGCTTTACCAGCAAGATGGATAATTACATCTGATTCATATATTTCTAAAAGAGAATTACTTCTATTGTATGCTGATATATTGAAACTAGAACCTTTAGCTAGATAATCTTTCAAATTACCTCCTACAAATCCAGTTATCCCTGTAATTAAAATATTTTTCAATTATTGTAAAATCAATTCTAATTTATCTAACAACAACTCACGATCAAACTCTTTATTAAAATAATTTCTTGCATTATAACCTAATACTTTCTGCTCTTCAATGGTTAAATCAAAAAACTTTTTAATATTATTTGCTAATGCAAGCGCATCTTCTGATGGGCTGATAAAACCCGCATTTGATTCTTCAATAATCCTCGAACCCTCACCATCTAAACTAGTTATAATAGGTTTACCGCAAGCCAAATACGATTGAATTTTAGATGGAATAGTTTGCGAAAATATTGGATTTTTTTTTAGAGATACTATAAGTGCATCAGCACAACTAAAAAAACCTGGCATTTCAGAACTAGGGAATGAACCTAATAAATGGAAATTATTTTCTAATTTTAGCTCAACAATTTGGGATTGTACAAAATCTCTCATTCTACCTTCTCCCAAGATAACCCAATGTACTTCTTTTAAAACTTTTTTCAGTATCACAGCAGCTTTTAACAAAGTATCAAAACTCTGTGCTTCCCCGATATTTCCAGCAAACATTAATATTTTGCCTTTTGGTAATATATTGAGCTTTTCTAATGTAGGCTCTATTACTTGATAGTAACTTTCAGTCGAATTTGGATAATAAATTAATTTAGATTTTTCAATGTCCTGTTTTAAGATATAGGGTATAAATGCTTTTGATTGAACTAAAATCTTTTCAGAATTTTTATATACTAACTTTGTTAACCAATTGAGAGCACCTAAAATAAATCTATTATCTATACCGCCAGCAGCAGATATACTCTCAGGCCACAAATCTTGAACCCAGAAATACATAGGCGCTCTCGATTTGTATTTAGCGACAATCCCAGGCAATCCAACAGTTATTGGTGAAGGTTCATACACAAATATCCTATCAAAATGTTGATTGATAAATAACATTCTTATTGACGCGAAAAAAGCAAACGAAAAATAATTCAGAAAAAGCTGAAAGCCTTTTCCTTTCCCTCTAGTTATTAATGGCGACCTATAAATTTTTATATCATTCCAAAATTCAGTTCGTTTGCGAAAAAAACCATACCCTGTATAAAAGGCTCCTTTGGGATAATTCGGTTTCCCAGTTAATACTGTAACTTCATGCCCTCTTTTTTTTAATGCTAAACATAAATCATTAATTAGAAAATTTTCTGGCCAAAAATATTGAGATACTATTAATATGCGCATTAATTATTCAATAATTATAGTGTTTGTATAATTCTTTATGATTATTTATCCATTTTTTCATTTCAACAATCATTTCTTTATACCCTTTAACATGAAATGAAAAATCAGATCTAGTATTAATTAAACTTTTATCAATACTATATTCATCATAGGGAATAATAGATAAATCAGTACAAAAAACCTCATTGAATAGACTAATTAAATTAAATTTTGAAATTTTTTCTGAATTAACTAAATGATACAAGCCAACTAAATCATTTTCTAAAGCATATTTTATAGCATTTAATAATTCAATCGTTGTAACACCAGTCCAAAATACTTTAGTATATCCCTTTACTTCTTCATTCTGATTAGTAAACCAATGGAACAACCCAATACCATTTTTATTTAATTCTGGGCCAATTATAGATGTTCTAAAAGTAAGGTCTTTTGGATTGTTTAATTCACCAAGTGCTTTAGACTGTGCGTAATAACCAAAGCCATTTTTCAAAGAAGATTCTAAATACGACCCTTCTTCACCAGAAAAAACGCAATCTGTACTTATATGAATTACTTTGGTTTTAGTACTCTTTGTAGTAGATTCTAAAAAATGAGGTAGATATGAATTAATTAAAATAGCTTGATCTGGATTATTTTCAGCAGTTTTATTCAAAATCCCAATACAATTAATGATTACATCAGGTTCAGTAGAAACAATTAAGCTTTTTAACGCTCTAAAATTGGATACATCTAGAATTACTGTAGGTTTTATTTCACTTGAACTTCTAGCAACACTTATGACTTCATAATTATTTTTATCTTCACAAAGCCCAGTTGTTATTACATGGCCAGCCATTCCATTTACCCCGAGTATAATAATAGTTTTTGACATATTACTTATCCCAAATTACCTTATTAACAATACTCGTATAGCTTTGAATAATTCGAATAACTTTAGATGAAACATCTTTTACTTGGTATTCCCATGGTAAATCTAAATTTTCAATATTATTGGTGTCCATACATATATTTATTGCATTGAGTACATCATTTTTTGAATTACCGCCTAAAACAATTGTTCCAGCATCAATCGCTTCTGGACGTTCTGTGCTTGTTCTAATACTTACTGCTGGAAACTTCATCATTGCAGATTCCTCACTAATTGTTCCACTATCAGATAAGACACAAAATGCATTTTTTTGGAGATTTACATAATCAAAAAAACCAAATGGGGGCATGTTGGTAATGAGGGGGTGGAAATTTATTTTTTTATTCCCAATTTGCCTTAGAGTTCTAGGATGAGTAGAAAAAATAATCGGCATGTTATATTTTTCTGCAACTGCATTTAAAGCCTCAGAAAGTTTTAAAAAATTATTTCCTAAGTCTATATTTTCTTCTCTATGAGCACTTACAATAAAATAATTATTTTTTGTTAATTTGAGTTTTTCTAATATATTACTTTTTTCGATTTCTTCATTATATTTTAGTAGTACTTCATATAAAGGGGAGCCAGTTACAAAAATATGATCTTTCCTAAAACCTTCACTTAATAGATACCTTCTAGAGTGCTCAGTATATGTTAAATTAATATCACTTATATGATCAGATATTTTTCTATTAATTTCTTCAGGAACGTTTTGATCAAAACATCTATTACCAGATTCCATGTGAAAAATCGGAATTTTTAGTCTTTTTGCTGCTATTGTACACAAAACACTATTAGTATCACCTAGTACTAATAGTGCATCTGGTTTCTCATTTACTAAAACCTCGTATGTCTTAGAAATTACATTACCAATAGTTTCTCCTAAATGATTACCTGCGACACCCAAAAAATAATTGGGCTTTCTTAATCCTAAATCTTCAAAAAATATTTCATTTAATGTATAATCATAATTTTGTCCCGTATGTACTAGTATGTGATTATAATTTTTGTCAGCTAGTTTGATAATTTCAGCTAATCTAATTATTTCAGGTCGAGTTCCAATTACGGTAATTAATTTCAGTTTAGTCATTTATTTTTATTTGAATATCCGATACTTTGTAATAAATCTATTAATTCGTTTTCAGTCAATTTCCTAGTATTATGAGAATGGTAATCTTCAAAATTCGCAGTATTTCCTGAGCCTTCAGTGAAGTATTTATTATAATTTAAATCTCTATTATCAGCAGATAATCTAAAATATTCGCCCAAATCTTCAGCATGTATTAATTCTTCTTTTGCTAGTAAAGTTTCGTATAATTTTTCTGCATGTCGTGTTCCTATAATATTAATATTAACTTTAGAATTAAATAGTTTTTTCATAGCCAAAGCTAAATCACCAATTGTTGAAGCGGGTGATTTCTGAACAAATATATCACCAGAATTTCCATGTTCAAATGCATAAAGGACTAGTTCAACAGCATTTTCTAATGTCATCATAAATCTAGTCATATTTGGATCTGTAATTGTTATATTTTCGTTTTTTATTATTTGGTCATAAAATAAAGGAATTACTGACCCCCTAGATGCCATAACATTTCCATACCTAGTACCCAGCAGTATTGTATTCCCAGAAATTCTAGATTTAGATACCATAACTTTCTCCATCATTGCTTTGGATATTCCCATTGCATTTATAGGATAAACAGCTTTATCTGTACTTAAACAGATAACTTTTGAAATATTTTGGCTTATTGCAGCATTAAGGACATTTTCTGTGCCTAATATATTTGTCTTTACGGCTTCTATTGGATAAAATTCACAAGATGGAACTTGTTTCAATGCAGCTGCATGAAATACGTAATCCACGCCCTTCAGTGCTCCATAAATACTATCGTAATCTCTTACATCACCAATGTAATATTTAATTTTATTACTTTTCAGTTCTGTTCTCATATCATGTTGTTTTTTTTCATCCCGACTGAAAATTCTTATTTCTTTGATATCAGAATTTAAAAATTTTTTTAAAACAGCATTGCCAAAAGAACCTGTTCCGCCAGTTATTAGTAGTGTTTTATCTTTTATATTATTCATTATTTTGTAATATTTTGATTAAATCAGTAATTTTATTTTTAATTTTTATTGTAGTTTCTTTGTCTTGATTAATATTAATATTTCTTATTAAAGAATTGTAAATACTTATGGTTTCATATGGATTAAATGTGTCAGTAGGATTAATTATAGCATTAACAAATGGTAAGTCAGATGCAATAACTTTACAACCATATGAAGCTGCTTCTAGAAGGGGTAATCCAAAACTTTCTCTTAAAGAAGGAAAGATTAAAAATTCCGAATTTCTGTATAATTTTTCAAGATTATCACGTTCGATAGTTCCATGATTTTCAATTTGAAGACCTTTAGCTTTTAATAAATTAATTTTGTTATTGAGGTCATTAAAATAAAATGGTATAGTTAAGATTAGTTTTAAATTTTTGCCTTCCTTATATAGCATTTCAAAAGCATCTAATAATCTATTATGATTTTTTTGACTTACTCCATCTGCAACGTAAATAAATGTTTTCGGTATATATTTTTTTTGAATTGTAATATTACTGATATTGAAAAAAGGAATTATTAAAATTTTATTTTTATTACTCCAAAGTTTCATTTTTAAAATTGATTTAATATAATCGGTTTGAACAACCCAAGTATATTCATTAAAATTATAAATATTAAGATAAATATTTTTGAACATAAATTTTAATTTTTGAAATAAATTATACCCATTTTCATCAAATAAGTTTGTTAGAAGCAATACATTATGAAAATAGATATATACACTTATACTGCGTATACGAATAGGGGGAGGAATATTTGAAAAACAAAATATAGTTTTAAATTTTGTATAATTTTCTTTATAAAATAATTTACGACTATGTTCCGAAGGCTCTAGAAATATAATTTGTTTTGCATACTTTAAAATAGAAACAAAAGTTTTATCAATTCTGTGATCTAATAATAAAGTGTAATCCTCATGTTCTTTATCTAGATTTGATAAAAAATAATTTAATAGATATTTACCTCCGCTTTGATGTATATAAATACTGTCGATTAATATCATAAAAGAAATTATAGTAGTTCGATCTGATTTAATATTGTATCTACTCTACTTCCAATGTCATTATTACCATTAATAAGATAATTATAGGTTGCTTCTTTAATAGTTCTAAGTTCATTTGAATTATATTTACATAAAATATTGGAAATCCGAATTGATAAATCCTCATTAATATCTGGATTATAATAGAAACAGTTATCTCCGAAAATTATATTGGTACTATCAGTATACTCTGTTAATAAGATGCCATATGATGCAGGAATTTCGAAAATTTTTAAATTAGTTTTATCTCTATTTTCAAGAGTTAGAATGTTTAAATTTAATAATGAATTAGAAATAATTTCAGGAAATTTTATTTGTGGTAAAGATTTATTTTGTATATTAACCCCTTTTTTATATTTTAATTTTGAAAATTGCCATTGATCTCCCCAAATTTCAATTGGCAAATGCGTTTCAATTTTATTAATTATCTCTTCTCTCCTTTTACTGTATGACCCAATAAAAGTTAATTTATTCATTTCGCTATGATAATTAATAGGTTTACAATGTAACCATGGGATATAATACCATTCTAAATATATAGGTTTATTTATTCCTTTTGATATATATTCTTGAAATAAATGTGATCTAGCCGAAAATACCAAATCATATATATGTAATGAATTTAATAGATGTGTATTTGAATTATGTTTATTAAAAAAATCATCCGGATTCCAATTTACAATTACAATTGATTTTTTTTTGATAAAAGTAAGGGTCTCTGGATATATATTTATACCCTTTGATATAATAAAAACATCAGGTTTATATAATTCAATTTTCCGTAATAAATCATGATTTAATTTTTTTTCATTATAGTTATAAAAAGTTTTTCGATATAATGCATTTGCAATTCTACTGCCTAGTTGTTTATGTATTAATGGGAAGAAATTAAATATTTCATGATTAATTTCTTTTTCTTTAAATATTTTTGCGATAGAGTCGACATGTGTGCCTTCCCAAAATTCTCCATATAACAAATATTTTTTCTCAATCATTATCATTTTACCTTTTTAAAGTAAGAAAAATATGTGAGGCTAAAAAACCTTCAAAAATACCAAAAGTAATTATATTAAATACATGACTTTTGGATGGTTTTTGTATAATTCTTTGGGCACTTTCAATTTTGATGTTATTTTTTTTAAGGATAGATTTAGCTGACTTTAAAGTAAAAAATCTCATATGTGTATAATCTAAAATTCCCCAATCAGCATATTCCCATGAATCTTGAAAAATTAATTTAATAAGAACATTCCAATTTCTAACATTTGGTACAGTAATTAATATTCTACCATCTTTCTTTAATAATGGTTTAATCTTTAATAGAGTTGTAATTGGATTTACTAAATGTTCTAGCACATCTCCCATGATTATTACATCAAAATAATTTTCATTAAATGATAATTCTAACGTTTCAATATTGCCTTTAATTACATTGTCAAGATTTAACTTAGCAGCTTCAAATGCATTTTGATTAATTTCTATTCCTGTTACATTGCAATTTTGATTTTTTTTAAAATAGGCACCCAATATTCCTGTACCACAACCAATATCTAAAATATTTAAACTATTTTCTGGTACAGCATCTTTAAACATTTGTCTTTCAAGGGAAAAATAATTTGTTTCTTTTGTTATATACATTTCTTCTATTACATCTTTATTCATTTCTAAGGTTTTAATTTATTTCTTGTTTGGTTTGCTATTTAAAAAATAATTCAAATTCCAAATAATACTTTTAATCAACATGTAGTTATTTGAAATAAACCCATTTCTTCTTATTCGAAGAGAACTAGGACTATTATTTCTATAAAATGGGTTGTAAATAATATTTATAAAAGCAAAGAATAATCTACATGTTTTTATTAAATTTAAATTCTTTTGTGCAAATAAAAAGGTATTTCTATACACATGCCATGAGGTAATTTTGTCATTTATGGACGAACTTTCAGAATAATGCATTACTGGTAAAAAAGTATTATAAATAGAATAATTAGCCTTTAATGTACGAGCAAAATAATCATTATCTTCTCCATACATGAAGTATTCTTCATCCATGTACCCTATTGTACTTATTAACTCTCGACTTAATATAAAGAAGAAACCAGGTACTTCAGATTTAATAGCTATTCTATTATTAGTATACTGATTGAAATCAAAAGATTCAAAATATTCGTATCTATTTTTTTCGATTTCATCAAAACCTACAATTCCAATTTTATTATCTTTACATCTTAAAAATTGTAAGGCGTCCTTCATGCGCTCAAATAGCCCATCCCTTATTGCAATATCATTATTTGCAATAATAAAATAATCAAAATTACTAAAGGTATTGGCATATTTAATTCCATTATTTACGTTTGCAGCAAATCCATGTTTATCTGAAATATTTATTGTGTAATTAATATTATTTTTTGACAAATAGTCTATTGATTCGTCACTAGAATTATCGTCAGACACAATAATAGTGATTTGATTTTTTTTACATAGCTCGGTTATTTCACATAGATATTCCTTTAAAAAACGCAAGCCATTATAATTAATAATCAGAAGACATATAGTCATGTGGTGATTTTAAAACTACTTATCAATATGAAATAATTTTCGAAGAATATTTTGTATGGGCATTTCAAAATATCTGTAAGTCAAGAAGCCTAGTATTACTGCAATTACAATGTAGGAAATGAAGAATGTATTGGAACTGAAAAAAATTAAACCATTTTTAAAAAATATCAAAATTAAAATAATTTGTAAAGCAATATGTACCATATAAATAGCATATGTCACATTTCCAAGTTCTCTTAAAATATTACGTAATTTCTTGTTTGAATCTCTAACTAACATACTAAAAATTACTATTATAATGACCGAAATAGATAATTTAATAACACATTGAATTATTCTATCAATTTTTTCTTGAGTTTTTAAAATAGGTATGTAATGCCATAATAGGACCAATATTGATGTAAAACAACACATTAATACGATTTTTTTGTTTAAACTAGAAAAATACTGCATCAAAAGTCCGCCTGTAAAGAAAAATAGAAAACATTCATAAAAAGGACTAAGGATACCTAAGCTATAAAAAAAGAAAAAAATTAGCAAGATTAAAAATGTATTTTTTGGCTTTTCAAAAAGTCTAATATAAACCAAGAGAAAGAAAATTATATAAATAAAAACTTCAACTGATACACTCCAGAATGGGCCGTTAAATGAAAGTCCAAATTTTGCATTCCAAAAATTTATCATTAAAATATTTAAAATAAAATGCATGCCATCATTATTCTGGTAAATAAATGTGTTCCCAAAGCGTATATAATAATAATATTGCAATATTGCTATTATCAAAAGCGTTAATATGTGCAAGGGATATAATCTTGAAAATCTGAGACCTAAAAATTGATAGAACGAAATTTTATTTTCTATTATTAAATTAGAATAAAAATGGAAAAAAATAATACCTGATATCATCCAAAATATTTCTACTGCAAAACCGCCAAAATGATAAATTAATCCTAACCATGATGCAAAAGGAAGTGTACTTCTATTTAGGGTTTCTAAATTAATAAATGGGTAATAAAAATGAGGAAAGTGAACAATTAAAATTGAAATAGACAATAGAAATCTTAAAAGATCCAGCCCTATTAAGTTTCTAGAATCAAATTTTATCAACATTGATTTGGATTTAATTGGGTTTGATAATTGGTAATTCACTAGTTGTTAAACTTATAATTTGCTTTAAATATTCCATTCTAGCTTCCCATGTACAATTTTGTAATGCTTTTAAATATCCAGCCAATCTTATTTGAAACGCATCTTTAGGATTTTCTTGAATCCAAGTAATCTGAGAGATGCAATTTTCAAAATTCATATAGGTAAGTATTTCTTTACCGGGCTTATAATATAATTCTAATCCTTTTGAAAACTGCGTTAGATATAAACCACCAAGCAAAGGTACTTCAAAGTCACGCCCCTTTATTGTTGTGATGTTTCTTGTGTAACCTACGTTTGAAAAACCAAGTGTAACTGGAGCATTAGCAATTTCCATATGCATTTGAGTTTCAGAGATATTACCATTTGACCACCCTGAACCAAAACATTTCACTGGTATGCCTTTTTTTATAAGTTTATGAACAAAAACTTCGCGATGACCATACTTTGATCCAATGAATAAAACATAAAAATTTGTATGAATATTATAATTTAAAGGTTGTTCATTTAAAATAGTCTTAGGTATAGAAGACCAAAAAAAACATGGACTTTTAAAAAAATTATATTGTGGAATTACTTCTGGAGAAAAAGTTAAATTGATATCAGCTTCAGTTGATAGTTGACTCACACCAACTGGTTGCCCTTTCATCATACCTTTAAAATATAGTAAGTCATCCCAGCAAAAACTAATTATCAGCGTATTACTATTTTGAAAAAGCTTCATTGTTTTTTTGCTTATAACAAAATCCGAAGCATACAAGAAAATTATGATGTTTGATTCTTTATCATATAAAGAATCAAATGTTGATTTAATATCAGAATTTATTTTGTCATAAACAACTTCCCACTCAGATCTTGAACTATAAAAGTTTTTAATATTTGGCCAAGAAAAATGGTGAACTTTCCCTAGTAATTTTAATGGATTTAATAACTGCTTTTCCCAATTATTAATAGAAAAAATTGCCAATACTTTTGTGGGGGCTAAATCTATTAACTCGAAATTTCGTTTTTGTAGTCGTTTCTTTGCTAATAATATTTGATCTGTTTTTGGCGTGAACACTCGATAAAAATTCAAAGTGACCTTTACTAAAAATGTCTGATAAATATTTTTTAATAAAAAAAGGAGTTTGTTATACAAACTTCTATACCATTTCAATTAAGATGGATTTATTAGTTTTATCATATTATCAACAGCAAGAGCTGGTGTGTATTCACTATCTAATATTTTAGTTTGATATTGTTTAAAATCAACTAAAAGAGATTTTAATTTTAATTTTATTTCAGGTATATCATTTGCTTGGCAAACTAAATGACCGTGAGAAGACAACATATTTTCAAGTTCGTCGTTTCGGTATGTTAAACCTAAAATCAACTTACCGGTATGCATATAATCATATGTCTTAAAAGGGATTGTTACAACACTTCTATCATCTGTATTCTGGATTAATAGTAAAACATCTGCATTAATAGCTTTTTGGATTGCTACATTTCTGTCAACTAACCCATGTATAATTATTAATTTATGTGTAAAATTAATAATTCTTTGTTTAATGTCTGAATTAATATTTCCATAGATATGTATTTCAAATAAATTAAGAATAGGATATCCTTCATATACTAGTTCATCTATAGCCTGCATTAACGTATCTAGGTTACGTGTTTGATATAGTGAACCCAAATAAGTAATATTGATTTTTCTTTTTGGATTAACATCGATTGAATTATTATGGCTTAATAAAATTTTGTTTTTGTTAAGTAAGTTAGCTCCTGGATAAACAAATGAAATTTTAGACTTATATTTACTATACTTTTCAAATGCATCTAGCATGGCATTTCGTGTACAATAAATTGTTACATCAGCATGCTTTATAATTAGTCTTTCGAAAAATTTTAAACCTATCTGTGAAAGCTTATTTCTACCAATATCCTTTCCGCTAAGAGGATCTTGGAATTCACAAATCACCTTCTTTCCATAAAGTTTAGCTAATAAAATACCAGTTAGATGTGCACTTGCAGGACCACCTGTTGTATAAATGAAATCCTTATTTTTAATTAAACCATGCCGAATACAAGCCAATGTAGAAGAAAGGAACCAGCTCCATCTACCTTCACCTGATTTCAGGTTCAACCTATTTAGAAAAAAATCGATTTTAGAACTAAGGCTTAAAAATAAATATATAATAGAAGATTTAATAATATGTATTGATCTTCTTTTAATTTCATCAAACTCATATCTACAACCATGGGGTGATAAAGTAGGTATTCTTATGTGATCTAATATATTTATATTATTATGCTTAAAACAACATGTTGCGCTTATTAAAGATACCTTGTAACCTTCTTGAATAAAAGCAAAAACACGATCATCAACCCATTCTGCTTGACAAGCACCAGGCATATTAGAATAATAGGAAACAACCAAAATATCATTTGTCATATTATTATTTAAATTAAAGAAAAATACTGAAAGAAAGATAATTTATTTCAATGATAATAATGAATATATCATATTTACAATTAACATTAAAAAAAAGAAAAAAAGATATTTTTTAAAAATAAATTTAAAATTCGGTAATATTGGAATTAGCAAAAGGATTAAAATTGGTTCAATTATAAATAAATATCGTCTTGATGGGAAATACATAAATGAAATTTGTAATAAAATTCCAGCAATAAGGAAAAAATAGTTCTTAACACTCTTCATTTTAATTCCGCTATTATATTTTAAATAAAATAAAATTGTAATTAGATATACAGAATCAAATATGTATAAAAATTGCTCTAAGTACCCTATTTTCGATTCTTGTGATTGAACCCATGGAAATGGAATTAAAAGAACATATATTATTTTCAATGGGATTGCATAGAAAAAATTACTTGAATTTATCATTCCCATAGATCCAGACATAAATTTTCCACCTTGCCCCTCTGCTTGTTGCATTGTGTTAATCATTGATAATGCAACATTTGAATTATTGAAGAAATAATATATGACAAATATAAATATTATTGAAGCAATTGTTATTTTTTTAAACAAGGTGTTATTAATTTTATTACTTGCATTAGTTAATAGTTTTAAAAGCATATAACAAATCAATAGCCAAACAAAAGAAATTCTAAGGGAACTTAAAATTAAAATAAATAATATTGAATAAAATATTGGTATTAGCTTTAAACCTTTCTTAAAGAATTGATTTATCGAAAATAAGCTTGCCAAAAAGAAAACTGCTATAAATATATCTTTATACATCACACTAGAAATCGAAAAAAGCATTGGAGATAAGGAAAGTAAAATTATTCCTTTATCAATCTGGTTAACAGTGTAGGATAATTCGGTAGATAATTTATAAATTAAAAAAAATAAAAATACAATTGAAAGATTCAAAACTCCTATAACATTCAAAGGATTGTCACCAATAAAATAATAAATTAAACCAACAATATAACCAAACCCAATTTGCTCTAATTTTAAAAAAAATTCAGATGGGACTGTAAAAAGATCTCCATACAGCCAATAAACTTTTAGATCATTTCCAAATTCATGATATGTATGACTATCTCCAAATTCAAAGATTTGAAAAGTAACTCCCGTTTTTTCAATAAAACCAAAATAAAAATAAATAAAAGAAAAAAATATTTTAAATAAAAAATATATTTTTAAATATTTTTTTAAATAAAATCTTTGAGAGAAAAGTTTTTCAATTAATATAATTCCTACAAGTAAAAATAATAATAAATTAATCAAAAATAATGGATTATAATTCTATAAAAAACGAAAAAAATAAGTTATTTCAGTACTCAACTTCTCTAATAAATGTTTCAAGGTCTAAAATATTTTTTTTGTAAAGAATAAGTTCTTGATAGTTGAGATTTTAGGAAGAATAAAAAACCCACGAATTCCAAATTGATCAAACCTATTAATGGCTAAGTAAACGAAACAGTTGATGTAAAATAGGAAAATCGATTTGTTATTCTCTTTTAAAAATTTTTTTCTTATAACTTCGTTATACCTCTTTCCTTCAGCGATTCCTTTAATAGTCGCGTTATTACCATGTACTTTATAAATACTAAGAGGTAATTGAATACTTTGGTATTTTTTTGAATTATACGATAATCTTAATAACCAATCCACATCCATTGCTAAGGAAGGAAAATTGATTTCATCAATTAAACCAGTTTTTTCATGCAACTCTCTTCTCCAAAAAGTAGAGTCTGTAAAAACGATTCTACCTGTATATAAAATTAGTTGAAATGGACTAATTCTTGGTAAGACATCTATTTTTTTTATAATTTTATCAAATTCATGATATTCAATATACCGATTGCCATAAACAAAATCTATTTCAGCATTTTTATTGAAAATGTTACTCACCGTTTCTAGTGTGCCAGGTAAATATTCCTCATCTGAGTTTAGCCAACATAAAATATCTCCAGTTGCTATAGAAAAACCTTTGTTTAAAGCATTTGACTGCCCTTTATCTTTTTCTGAAATAATATAAGATATAAAATAACTATATTTATTAATAATCTCAAGTGTGTTATCAGTTGAGCCACCATCTATGATTATATATTCTAAATTAGAATATTTTTGATTTTGGATTGATTGTATACATTTTTCAATAAATTCTCCCCCGTTATAAACAGGAGTAATTATTGAAATTTTTAAAGGCATTTCTGAACTAAGCATTATTACAATCTGATTCACGTACAAAAATACCATCAACTTGCATTAATTGGCCTGTCAAGCTATCACTGAACCCATTTTCCAAAGAGAATAGTCGAAAACCAAGACTATAAATAAATTGACACATTTCGAGAAATAAAACTTCTCCTTTGTAAAGACTAACTAGCGACATTTCAAGTTGAATAATTTTTAACTGATGCATTGAATTAATTGTACCTTTCAAAACTTCCATTTCATAACCTTGAGCATCAATTTTTAGCATTATATTACTACTTAAAATAGGATAATTTTTAATAAATATATCTAATGTAGTAATTTTACAAATTTGAATATCTAAATAAATTGAGTTTTTTTCTGCAGTTAAATGCCTTTCTTCCATTTGCAAAATAGAACTAGACTCCAAATTGTTTGAAACATTTATAGTTGTTTCACCATCAAAACTACCAAGTGCGGTATTAAAACAATGTGCCATTTTATCAATCATTATGTTTGATTCCAAAATATTAAAAGCACTTAACACCGGCTCAAAGCAAAGAATTAAGCCCTTGTAACCGTTTTTTCTACATATACTATGGTATAATCCCACGTTTGCACCAACATCTAAAATAATATCAATTTTATTATTTTTTATAATTTTCATCCTTCTTTGCAAGTCAGTTGATGGATGAATCCTAAAAATTAATTTTATGGCTTGTTTAAAATAATCTATGTTCATGTTAGTTAATTATTTTTTAAAATTTTGATAACTTTGAAATGGTTAATAATTAATAATGGCAAATACATAAACCTTCCAATAATAGCCCCATTTAAACCAATAATTGGAATTAGAATCATGAAGGTAATTATAGAAGAAATCATGCTAAAAATATTTATTAAAGATACGAATTTTATTTGTCCAAGTCCATATAAAAAATAATGTGGAACTATGCTAAATGACATAAATAAATACGCAATAAGTAAGTACCCAGTTGTCTTATAAGTGTCATTTGCAAAATCTTTATTTATCCATAACCGAGTAAGGTCGTATCTGAAAATATATAGTAAAATAAAAATTAAAAATGAAAATAAAAAAGAATATAATAAAACTCTGTAATAGTTTTTGAGAAGCGATTTGTCATTTCTATTTTGATATTGAAAACTTACTCTAGGAAAAATGAAATTAAGTGCCCCGCCAGTTAAACTGTGTGGGGTTTGTGCTAATTGAAGTGAAATTGAATAAAACGAAAATGAACTGATGCCCAAATTTGAAATAATTAGAAACCTATCAATTTGCGAAAAAACTATCGCTGCTATTGTCTGTAACCAAGAATAAAAACTAAAACTCGTAAGCCTTTTGAATAATTTATTACTAAAATAAAAATTAAGACGCACATAATTTGAATAAAAAAAAATATAAAAAAAAATTCCTACTAAAGACATTAGGTAAACAAACAAGCCGCTAATTAAAATTATTTTTATTTCATAACCCAATGTGGCGATAACAATTAATGTTATAAAATAAATAATCAATGTTAGATTATTGAAAATCGCAACAGTCCCAAACCTTTCATAACCTTTTAAAACCGCAGTTAAGACTAGAATGAGATTTTTTATAAAAAAAATGAGAAACCCAACAAAAAAACAATAGCTAATCATGGATGAGTCGATACCCTGAGGCAGACTAACAGAATGTTTTATTACTGTATTTAATGGTAAAATATATAACACAAGACAGGCTAAAATACTTATTGCAATGTTCAGCCATAACATCATACTAACTCCAGTATTTAATACTTTTTTCTTCCTTTGATCAATTGTATGGTTATATTGAGAAACATGTTTAATTACGCTGTCAGAAGATCCAAAATTTAAAAAACCACCTAATGCGGAAATTGCATTTGTAAACAAGATTAACCCATATTCATTTACTCCAATTTTTTTGATCAAAATTGGAGTAACTAATATATAAATCAACATTGTAATAAGCGAATCAGACATCGAAAAAAAAGATTTTTTAATGTTAGACAAGTTATTGGTGATTTTTAACAAAAAAGCATTAATCACTTAGTTTTGTTTTTATATAATTTACAATTCTTTCACATGCTTTTCCATCACCATACGGGTTATGTGCTGTACTCAAAAGCTTATATCTTTCTTTATTATTTAACAAATCATTGCATTCATTAATAATCTTATCTTTATCAGTGCCAACTAATATTACTGTACCAGCGTCTATTGCTTCGGGCCTTTCGGTAGTATTTCGCATAACCAAAACAGGCCTTCCTAAACTTGGCGCTTCTTCTTGTACACCACCAGAATCTGTGATTATTAAATACGATTGATTCATTAACCATACAAATGCTGGGTAATTAACTGGATCTATTAAATGAATAGAATTAATTGACCCTAGAATTTTATATACTGGTTCTTTTACATTCGGATTCAAATGTACTGGGTAGATGATTTGAACATCATTATTATTGAGTGCAATCTCTTTTAAAGCTTCGCATATATTAATAAACCCTTGTCCATGATTTTCTCGTCGGTGTCCAGTGACTAATATTATTTTTTTTGTCTTGATAATAATAGTCTTTAGTTTTTCAATTTCATTATTTTCAATTGTCTGCACTCTTGCAGAAGTTTGTAATAGAGCATCTATGACTGTATTTCCGGTAATAATAATTGAATCCTGTGGTATATTTTCCTGTAATAAGTTATTTTTTGATTGAATTGATGGAGCGAAATTATAATCGGCAATTCTTCCTGTAATCTGTCGATTGATTTCTTCAGGAAATGGAGATTTTTTATTATACGTCCTTAATCCAGCTTCAATATGACATATTTTTGCACCTGAGTAGAATGCAGCAATACTTGCCGCCATTGTTGTTGTGGTATCTCCGTGTACATATACAAAATCCGGTTTAAACTCTTCTAATATTGGCCTTAATCCCATTATAATATCTGAAGTTAAAGAGTATAAATTTTGATTTGGTCTCATTAAATCTAAATCATAATCTGGTTTAATTTCAAAAAAATCTAATACTTGGTCTAACATTTCCCTATGCTGCGCAGTAACACAAACTTTTGTTTCAAATCCTTGATGTTTTTGAAACTCTTTAACCAATGGTGCCATTTTAATGGCTTCAGGCCTAGTACCAAATATTATCAAATTTTTCTTATAATTCACTTTTTTAAATTTATAATTTAAAACTTTATCTTGCTTGATTCAAACTCTCTAATTGTATCCTTTACGCCTTCTCTTAGATTAATTTTATTAGCCCATCCCAGCTGCTTTATTTTTGAAATATCCATTAATTTTCTTGGTGTACCATCTGGCTTTGTTAAGTCAAACAAAAGTTGCCCTTCATATTCAACTTCTGCAACTATAATCTCTGACAATTCTTTAATGGAAATATCTGTGCCGCACCCAATATTCACCAAGCCCTGTTCATTATAATTTTGTAATAAAAAAAAACAAGCATCAGCTAAATCATCAACATGTAAAAATTCTCTTCTTGGCGTTCCTGTACCCCAGATAGTTACAGATGGTTCATTATTCTTTTTTGCTAACACAATTCTTCTAATTAAAGCAGGTAGTACGTGAGAATTTTCAGGATGGTAATTGTCATTGGTGCCATACAAATTTGTAGGCATCGCAGAAATAAAATTACAACCATACTGCGCTCTATAACTATCACACATTTCAATTCCAGCAATTTTTGCAATGGCATATGGTTGATTAGTCGCCTCTAGATATCCACTTAACAAATATTCTTCTTTCAATGGCTGTGGTGCCATTTTAGGATATATACAAGAAGATCCCAAAAATAATAATTTAGTAGCCTTATTCAAATAAGCTGCATGAATAATATTCGCCTCAATCATTAAGTTGTCGTAGATGAATTCAGCTCTATAAGTGTTGTTGGCATATATACCTCCTACTTTTGCTGCAGCAAGTATTACATATGCAGGTTTTTCTTTTTCAAAGAATTCATTCACTGCTTGCTGATTTCTTAAATCTAATTCAGCAGATGTTCTTGTAACAATATTATGATAACCCTCTTTTCTTAATTTACGTTCTAAGCCGGAACCAACCATTCCTCTATGTCCAGCAATATATATTTTAGCGGTTTGATCCATCCTTATAATCCACTTTGTTTAATATGCAATTCCTTCTTAAATAAAGTAACATCACTTGCTACCATTTCTTTTACTAGTGATGCTAAATCATACTTAGGTTTCCAACCTAATTTGGT
>Ga0114958_10001084_pt1 | contig 21944 bp, 15 predicted proteins | sample C_130208_EF_Meta_FD_89577 | JGI IMG/M metagenome (GOLD analysis project Ga0114958, IMG submission 89577) | Freshwater microbial communities from Lake Croche, Canada to study carbon cycling - C_130208_EF_MetaG | ecosystem: Environmental > Aquatic > Freshwater > Lake | place: Lake Croche, Canada... | reverse complement strand
AGTTCTACCCATGTACTTGGCAAATGAAGTTACCGCAGTTGGTAATCCAGTAGTAGCAGAAACAGTTAAAGCATCTGTCATAACTATAGCAGCAGGTGCTGTAGGTAAAGCTTTTGTTAAAGCTACTGATGATTTTGCAGTTGTTTTACAGCCACTAACATTTTGAGCTTGAACTGTAATTGAACCAGCTGATCCTAATGCGGAACTAATATTTTTAAAGTTTACATTTAATATGTTAGCATCAACACCTTCTTGCGTTACAGATGTAACACCATCAGCTTGACCAACAATAGAAACTCCTGCAGGTACAGTCCAATAATAAGAAAGACCTGTAGTGAATGCAGGTACTCTATAAGAAACGGTAGTTGTAGTATTAACATAAGGACCAACTGCTTTAGTAGCAGCAGCATAAATTCCTGTAATAGCATCTGCAGTAGTACCTGTTATTGCACCTAGTACCTCTGTAGGCAAAGCATATACGGTTACTGTAATTGAAACTCGAGACCCTTCAGTATTTCCAATAGTTTGTGATACATAATATGTATTAGTACCTAATATAGAAGTTACAGGCTTTGGAGAAGTAAGCGAAGCACTTCCTCCCGTAGAAACAGTATACCATTTTAAAACACTTCCAGGTACAGCAGAAACAGATCCCGATAAAAAGGAAGCAACTGAACCTTTACATAAACTTACTATAGAAGCTACCTGAAGATTTACTTCATCATAAATATGATAGACTCCAGTTTTTGAATTAAATGAAATAAAATACGTTCCAGCACTAACAGGAATATTGTCTCCATTTAAATTTGCAGTTCCAGCAGGAAAACCTTTAGATCCCCAATTAACTGACCATGATTGATTTTGTCTAAATTTCATTTCTCCTTTAGTTATAACTGCAGCACTAAGTGTGTAGTTTTCTCCATCAGTAGTACTCATTAAAGTATCCGTATTCCAACCACCAGCTGTTCCACTTCCAATAATACCAACTGTAGCAAAATCAAAACTATAAACACCAGTAGTTTTGTTGAACGTTATGTCATAAGTTCCAGGAGAAACTGAGACATTAGAACCACCTTGTGTCGCAGTTCCAGTAGGGAAACTTGCAGATCCCCAAGTTGTTGTAGAAGAATTATCTTTTCTAAATATAAGCGTTCCGGATTTTAATGTATATTGAGAAACGGAATAATGTATTCCATCACCAGTATTCATTGAAACATCGGAATTTAATCCAGGACCAGCTGTTCCTGAAATACTAATTGCATCATAGACTACAGTGCTTGTAAAACTATAAGCCTTTGTGTCTAGGTTAAAAGCAACATTGTAAGTTCCTGCAAGAACACCAATATTATTTCCACCTGAAGTTCCAGTCCCAGAAGGGAAATTAGATGCCCCCCAGTTTCTATCCCAACTTGCATCTTGTCTAAATTTAGCAGATCCACCTGTAAAGGTGTAATTTGACAAGGTAAAATGTACACCATCAGTTGAAGTCATCGCAACATCGGTTCCCCATCCACTAAGAGCATCACCTATCATTGAGATGGAAGTTGCATGACTACTTAATGTAAACAACAAAAAAGTAAATACGGGCATAAAGAATTTTTTAATCATAAATTTAATTTTTTAGTTAATAATTGTACAAGTATATAATTTATTACGTAAAAAAATACATAATATATAATTATGCACGCACTATCACGTTTTCGTGTTGATAAGTTTTTTTATTTCATATTTTATTCTTATAATTTTCTATTGGTTTCTAATAAAAGTAAATCACTAGTGTCCACTATAGATTTAATATAAATCAATTAAACTAAAGTCTTTTTGTTTCAAATTTTATAACATTCTCGTTCCCTACTCATTTTTAGACACAACTTAGCTCGGTCATTGATAAAATAGTAAAATAATGGGCTGGAATGATATCGAAACAGGATATTCTTTTCGAATTATTTAATTGATTGTTTTTACAAAATCTAATAACTAATTACGATCTTGATTCTAAATAATTTGTAATCGTTTTGTCAAAATTTTCACTTCCAGAAAGAAAAGTACTTCGAATTGGCAAATAGAAAAGTTGCTCCTTAGACAAGCTTCCTTTCAATCTTACAAAATCTTTTTCGGTAGTAATGATGATTTTGTTTTTGGCATTCTTTTCAATTTCTGAAATATCTTTTTCCGAAAAATGATGATGATCTGAGAAAATCAAACATTCCTCGTTTTTACTTTTCAAATGTTCAAAAAACGGCGTTGGTTTTGCAATTCCTGCCAAAAGTAATTTGTCGCTATTTTTAATTTCACTAACAGCAATGGATTTATTTTCTGAATAAATAGAATCATCATAATCAATAAACGAAAAATACAATTCCTGGTTTAAATCAAGATTCAGTTTTGCTCTTATTTTATTTTGTTCGTCAAGCGAAAGTGTTGCAGGACATTTTGTTACAATTACCAAATTAGCTCTTTTTGCTCCATTTCTACTTTCTCGTAAATTTCCTGTTGGCAACATAAAATCGTCTGAAAATAAATCGCCATAGGAAGTGAGTAAAATATAAAAACCTGCTTTAACTTTCCGATGTTGAAAAGCATCATCTAATAAAATAACTTCTGGCTTATCTGTTTGAGAAAGCAATTGTTCTATTCCATTTTTTCTATTGGCGTCAACCGCAACTTGAATGGTATTGAATTTTTTATAAAACTGAAATGGTTCATCTCCAAGAATTTCTGCGTTCGAAGTTGAATCCGCTAAAATGAAACCTTCCGATTTTCTTTTGTAACCCCGACTTAAAGTAGCTACTTTATATTTTGGCGAAAGCAAGCGAATTAAGTACTCAATTTGTGGAGTTTTTCCCGTACCACCAACGCTTAGATTCCCAACGGCAATAATAGGAATATCAAAAGAATAGGATTTTAAAATACCTTTATCGAATAGGAAATTCCGAATACCAGTAATAAAACCATACAAAATGGCAAATGGAAAGAGTATTTTTCGAAGTAAATTCATGATTATTTATCGGAATAATGACCCATTGCAGAAATGACAAAAACCGTAATTATAGATTCTTCAACTCTATAAATAAGTCTATCTTTTTGATTAATTCTACGTGACCAATAACCTGAATATTCATATTTTAACGCTTCAGGCTTTCCTGTTCCATTAAACGGAGTTTCGGTAAGTTCAATAAGTATTTTTGCAATAGCATTTATCGAAATCTTATTACCTGATTTTAAGTGATTTTCAATATCTTTTTTGGCCACTTTGGTTACTTCAACCCTAAACTTCCCCATATATCATTAGGATTAAGGGTTGTTGTATTTCCTTTTTTTATATTTTCTTCAGCTTTCTTAATTTTAGCAATAAATTCTTTACTATAAATAATATCATTGTTTTTTTCAACCCCTATAGAATCTGACTCAATAATCTCAACATCTTTTCCATCGTTGAAAAAAGTTTTAACAAACTCCAAAAAAACTTTCCCTTTTTTAGAACGCTCGTTAATTTTGATTGTTAAAGTAGTCATTTGATTAAATTTTGAATTACAAATATACAAAAAACGTACTGTTTTTATTTATTTACAACAAAGTACTTTACAAACAGTAATTTTAAAAACAAAACCATTTTCAAAAGGATAATATTTTATCTTTGGAATGAAAATTTTGTTTCTTTTGTTTAATGTTCCTCAACTTTAAACATTAACCTTTAAATCTTAAAAGTAAACTAATGAAAATCAAAGAAATAATCTCCGTACTCGAAGAAATGGCGCCTCTCGCCTATGCCGAAGATTTTGACAATGTCGGTTTATTGGTGGGCGATAAAGAATCGGAAGCAACCGGAATTCTGGTTTGCCACGATGCTTTAGAAAGTGTGATTGAGGAAGCCGTTGCAAAAAAATGTAATTTAGTTGTTTGTTTTCATCCCATTTTGTTTTCAGGATTAAAAAAAATTACTGGTAAAAGTTACGTAGAAAGAGCCATAATTAAAGCCATAAAAAATGACATTGCACTATATGCAGTTCATACTGCCTTGGACAATCATCCAGACGGTGTAAATAAAATATTTAGCGATGCACTCGGTTTGACCAAAACAAAAATCCTGATTCCCAAAGAAAATTACATTCGAAAATTAGTCACTTATACCATTCCTGAAAATGCCGATAAACTAAGAAATTCTTTGTTTGATGCTGGCGCAGGAACTATTGGCAACTATGAAAACTGCAGTTTCAATTCAAAAGGAATTGGCACTTATATGGGAAATGAACATAGTAATCCAGAGATTGGGGAACGCTTTGAATTTGTAGAAGCCGAGGAAATCAAAATCGAAGTCACATTCGAAAAACATTTGGAGAACAAAATTCTGAAATCACTCTTTAAAAATCATGTTTACGAAGAAGTGGCTTATGAAATTTATGATTTACAGAACAAAAATCAGAATATTGGATTGGGAATGATTGGTGAATTGCCGGTTTCAATGGAAGAAAAGGAATTTTTGAATTTTGTAAAAGATAAAATGCAGAGCGAAGGAATTCGACACAGTTCTTTTTTGGGTAAACCAATAAAAAAAGTTGCCGTTCTTGGTGGTTCTGGAAGTTTTGCCATTAAAAACGCTATTCAGGCTGGAGCAGATGCGTTTTTGACGTCGGATTTGAAGTATCATCAGTATTATGAAGCTGAAAATCAACTTATTTTAGCCGATATTGGTCATTTTGAAAGCGAACGCTATACAAAAAATTATATTGTTGATTATCTTCGGAAAAAAATCCTTAATTTTGCAATCGTTTTATCAGAAGAAAATACAAATCCAGTTAAGTACTTATAGAATATGGCAGCTACAAAAGAATTGAGCGTTGAAGACAAATTAAGAGCAATTTACGATTTACAACTAATTGACTCTAGAATTGACGAAATCAGAAACGTAAGAGGGGAACTTCCTCTAGAAGTAGAAGATTTAGAAGATGAAGTTGCGGGACTAAGCACTCGTTCAGAAAAATTAAAAAATGATCTTGATACAATTGAAGAACTTATTAAAAATAAGAAAAACGCAATTGACGAGCACAAAGAAGCTGTAAAAAAATACGCTAAACAACAAGAAAGTGTTCGCAACAATAGAGAATTCAATTCGTTAACTAAAGAAGTTGAATTTCAAGAATTGGAAATTCAATTGGCTGAAAAGCAAATTAAAGAAATGAAAGCTTCTATTGAACACAAAAAAGAAGTTATAGCACAATCAAAAGAAAGATTAGAAACTAAATCTAATCATTTGAAGCACAAAAAATCAGAATTAAGCGCTATTATGGCTGAAACTGCTAAAGAAGAAGCTTTTTTAACAGAGAAATCAGCAGAATACGAAAACTTAATCGAAGCAAGATTATTAGCTGCTTATAATAGAATTAGATCAAGTGTTCGTAATGGATTAGCAGTTGTTTCCATCGAAAGAGGAGCGTCAGCAGGATCTTTTTTTACTATTCCTCCACAAACTCAAGTAGAAATTGCTTCTAGAAAAAAAATCATTACCGACGAACATTCAGGAAGAATATTAGTGGATAGCGTTTTAGCTGAAGAAGAAAAAGAGAAAATGGAAAAATTATTTTCCAAATTTTAAATTTATTTAAGCCACGCCTAGCGTGGCTTTTTTATTATACCTTATTTTGATCCTTTGAAAATAAAAAAAAGAATCCGTTTTGTAGTTGTTAAAACCGTTGGACAATACATAAACATCCTTAGTTACTTTAACCCAAAAAAAGCGTTGCAATTATCTTACGCTCTTTTTAGCCAACCTAGAATTGGCAAACTCTCCAAAGAAAATCTCCCCCATATTCTTAAAAACAGTACTTCTGAAAGATTAGAATACGAGAATCATCATTTTCAAACTTACATTTGGGAAGGAAATGAAAACATAATATTATTGGTTCATGGTTGGGAAAGCAATTCTTCCCGATGGAAAAAAACATTGCCTTATTTGCAAAAATCAGGAAGCACAATAATAGCGCTAGATGCACCTGCACATGGACAAAGTAGTGGCAAAGAATTTAATGTTCCGCTCTATACTGAGTTTATAAACATTGCTGTAAAAAAGTACAATCCCAATATAATAATAGGACATTCTATAGGCGGTGCAGCTTGTGTTTACCATCAATATTTATTTCCCAATTCGAGTATTCAGAAAATGGTAATTCTAGGAGCACCTTCTGATTTAAAAACACTTATTGACAATTATGTTCAAATGTTGAGTTTGAATACTAAAATATTCACCCTTCTGGAAAATCGTTATTTAGAAATATTCAATTTCAAATTAGAGGATTTTTCAGGTCGAAAATTTGCTTCAAACATCAATATTCCTGGAATCATAGCCCATGATAAATCAGACAAAGTGGTTTCGTTCAGTGAAGGAAAAAAAATAGCTAGTAGCTGGAAAAACGCTCGATTTATAGAAACTGAAAATTTAGGACATAGTATGAATGATGCTGATTTATATAAAGAAATTACCGAATTCTTATTCGAAACCGAATAAATCAAAATAGTAACTAAGTAAGTCGAAAGTTTTAATGTCGTAAAGTCAAAAGCCTCAAAATAGTGAAAACTACTTAAAACCAGACAATTACAATAAATTTAATGTTTTAAAATACGACATTTTATTACACTTACTACTTAATTATTCTTTTACAAAGATTTTCAAATTTTCAAATCATACCATTTCCAAATTAATTACTTTTGCACCATGGAAGAAAATCTAAAACGTCTTAATAAATTTATCGGGGAAACTGGTTTTTGTTCCCGTCGCGAAGCGGATAAAATTATTGAAGAAGGTCGTGTAACCATTAATGGAATTGTTCCAGAATTAGGGACAAAAGTCTCTCCAAATGACGAAGTCCGAATTGACGGCAAGTTAATTCGAGAGAAAAATGAAAAATCAGTTTATTTAGCTTTCAATAAACCTGTTGGAATTGAATGCACTACCAACTTAGACGTTCGCTATAATATTGTGGATTACATCAATTATCCAACACGTATTTTTCCTATTGGAAGATTAGACAAAGCCAGTGAAGGCTTGATTTTTATGACCAATGACGGCGATATTGTCAACAAAATATTGCGCGCTAGAAACAATCACGAAAAAGAATATACGGTAACAGTCAACAAACTTATAACCGATCGTTTTATTCAAAAAATGGGAAATGGTGTGCCAATTTTAGATACGGTAACCCGAAAATGTGTAGTAGAAAAAATAAGTTCGACCACTTTTAAAATCATTTTGACCCAAGGTTTAAACCGCCAAATTCGTAGAATGTGCGAATATCTGGGTTATGAAGTTACGGCTTTGAAACGGATCCGAATTATCAATATTTCACTAGATATTCCTGTTGGTCGCTACCGTGATTTAACCGATGCTGAAATTAAGGAACTCAATAATCTTATCGAACCATCAAGCAAAACTGAGGAAGCTAGTTTTCCAAAAGCAGAACCTGCAATAAGAAAAACCGAATTCATAAAAAGAGACGATCCACGATTTAAGAAAAGAGGAGATTATTAATTTAGCACGCGGACAAAACGGATTCGCTTTGCGAAAACGCGGATAAAAACAAATCTTTTGAAATTATTTAAAGTTTAATTTCAGAGCGTAAAAAAGTAACTAAAGCAAAAAACCCAAGACTCGCATCTTGGGTTTTTGATTTTTATCTATTTTAAAAATTAGTTTTTCATTCTAATTTGTCTTGCCAAAAGTGTATTTTTCAACAACATAGCAATTGTCATTGGGCCTACTCCACCAGGAACAGGTGTAATAAATGAAGATTTCTTACTTACTTCATCAAAATCAACATCGCCAATAATTACGTATCCTTTTGGATGTGAAGCGTCTTCCACTCGAGTAATACCAACGTCTATAACCACAACACCATCCTTAACCATATCGGCTTTAAGATAATTTGGAACACCTAAAGCGGTGATAATAATGTCGGCTTTTTTTGTAAATTCTTCAATATTTTTGGTTCTACTGTGTGTCAGGGTAACTGTAGAATCACCTGGATATCCTTTGCGACTCATCAAAATACTCATTGGTCTTCCCACAATATGGCTTCTACCAATAACTACAGTATGTTTTCCAGCTGTTTCTACTTTATATCGCTCCAATAATTCCATTATACCGAATGGAGTTGCAGGCAAAAATGTTTCCATTTCCAAAGCCATTTTTCCAAAATTGGCAGGATGAAAACCATCTACATCTTTATCAGGATTTATAGCCATCAATATTTTATGCTCATCGATATGTTTTGGCAAAGGCAATTGAACGATAAAACCATCTAGGTTATCATCTTCATTTAATTCCTTAATTTTTGCAAGTAAGTCCGCTTCTGAAATAGCTTCGGGCAAAGAAACCAATGTAGATTCAAATCCAATTTGTTCGCAAGATCTAACTTTGCTACCTACATAAGTCAAACTAGCACCGTTACTACCCACAATAACTGCGGCTAAATGTGGCACTTTCTGACCATTAGCTTTCATTTTTTGCACTTCGATTGCAATCTCTTTTTTAATATCCTCTGATGTTTTTTTTCCGTCTAGTAATTGCATCGTTTTCGTTTAAGGTTCAATAATTATAATTTAAAGTTTTCTAGGGGACTTTAAATAAAACTTATTATGTTATTCTTTTAATATTACTTCTTTTAAATGCTAAAACAATCTAAATTACCCTTGCATTCCTCCTTGCATTCCTTTCATTCCGCTCATCATCTTCATCATATTTTTTCCTCCAGGTCCTTGCATCATCTTCATCATTTTGCTCATTTGATCAAATTGTTTCATCAATTGATTTACCTGTTCTATTTTAGTTCCAGAACCTTTTGCTATTCTTGTCTTTCTTTTAACATCGATTATGGCTGGTCTTGATCTTTCTTTTGGAGTCATCGAATGAATAATGGCTTCGATATGTTTGAAGGCATCATCTTCAATTTCTACATCTTTCATTGCTTTTGTAGCACCTGGAATCATACCCACCAAGTCTTTCATATTTCCCATTTTCTTAACCTGTTGAATTTGGGACAGAAAATCATCAAAACCAAATTCGTTTTTGGCGATTTTCTTTTGAATTTTTCTAGCTTCTTCTTCGTTAAATTGTTCCTGAGCTCTTTCTACTAATGACACAACATCTCCCATTCCAAGGATACGTTCCGCCATACGATTAGGGTAAAACACATCGATAGCGTCCATTTTCTCGCCTGTACCAACAAATTTAATTGGTTTATTTACAACCGATTTAATAGAAATTGCTGCTCCACCACGAGTATCACCGTCTAATTTAGTTAAAATTACACCGTCAAAATTTAATATATCATTAAAGGCTTTTGCTGTATTTACGGCATCTTGTCCCGTCATTGCATCCACAACAAACAAAGTTTCCTGAGGTTGAATCGCTTTATGAACCTTTTCAATTTCGTTCATCATCTCTTCATCAACCGCCAAACGACCGGCTGTATCGACAATGACCACATTAAATCCATTTGCTTTAGCATGTTTAATTGCATTTTGTGCAATTTCAACAGGGTTTTTATTTTCTGGTTCGGAGTAAACCTCTACTCCTATTGAATCTCCAACAACATATAATTGTTGAATTGCAGCTGGACGATAAATATCACAAGCAACCAAAAGCGGTTTTTTGTTCTTTTTTGTTAAAAGATAATTGGCTAATTTTCCTGAAAAAGTAGTTTTTCCTGATCCTTGTAATCCTGACATTAAAATAACGGTTGGTACTCCAGAAAGATTTATTCCTGCAACATCGCCACCCATTAATTCCGTTAATTCATCTTTAACAATTTTTACTAATAACTGTCCTGGTTGAAGCGTTGTTAAAACATTCTGTCCTATTGCTTTTTCTTTTACTTTAGTTGTAAAATCTTTGGCTATTTTAAAATTAACATCGGCATCTAATAAAGCACGTCGTACTTCTTTTAAAGTTTCTGCTACATTTACTTCTGTTATTTTTCCGTGGCCTTTAAGAATATGAAAGGCTTTATCTAATTTATCGCTTAAATTATCGAACATAATTTTATTTATCTTTTATTAAGGTGCAAATTTAAGCATTTGATTTTGAAGTTTAAATAGTTTGGAAATAAAAAAACCAATCATTTAGATTGGCTTTCATTGATTATTTGAACTTAGACTATTTTTTTTCAAAATAAAGATAATCATTTTCATTATTTCCATCTTGATTTCTAAAACGCAGTTGCGAGTCGTTGAATTCAATAATTTTCCAACCTTCATCTAAATCATTTAAAAGATCTGATTCAAATTTTATTTTAAATTCCCTAATTCCATTATCAACTTTGGTTTCCCAAGTTCCATTATAAACGATGCCATTTTTGGTAGTAACAACCTTGAAATTAGAATTAAAAACAAATTTATACCCATCATAACTTAAGGTTTGATCTTTATCTTTAAAATAATAGGATATTCTCCAAGAATTATTTGTAATTATTTGAATAAAATCAAGGGGTTTAATAGAATTATCAGTACAAGTTTCAACAGCATTTTTTATTACGTTCTCAAGTTGGTCATTGTTTAAAATCACAACATTTTGACCGTTAGAATCCGTTATAGAAATGGGATAGCTGATTGCAATAAATTTATCCGAACTCAAATTTGTAATAAAAGTATATAAAAGCTGATTGTTCGTTATAGAAATCGAACTTGCAATTTGGTTATTGCTATTGTAACTATTAATCGTTATTGGGAAATTAATATTCAAACAATTTATCTTTCCAAAATCATTAGAATTTGCGGTACATTCCACAACTAAATTATTAAAATCCGTTTGAGAAGTAAGACTTTTTATAGAATAATCTTTAAGCGTTACAGTTATTGGAAAATGAATAGAAATAAGATCATTGTCGTTTGAATTCGCATTAATGTTTTTTTGAACTAGAAGATAATCAGCAGTTGATCTTAAGTCAATTACTTCATTATTCACCGTAATATGATAAGGAAAGTTGACCGTAAAACAACTCGATTTATCAATGATATTATCTTGTGAAGTCGAAGGCATTGCTAGTCGCTGAATAAAATTTGCAAGTGGAGTCGTTTTAGTTATAGTGGCATTAGTACTGTGAACTTCTTCTACCGAACCTGTTTGACAGGCCGAAAAAAGAAAAACAAGTAAGAATGAAACAACAACAATATAATTTCTAGTATTCTTCATAACATAAGCTAAATATCCTAGCAACAAAAATTATTTTATTAAAAAAATAAGGAACAGTCAAAAATACAATAATATCTTATAATTTAAATAAAAATATATTCTAATAGTGAAACAATACAAATAGAAATTACCCTACCTAATTTAAAAAAAATATATATTTGTAGTATAGAAATTTTAATAAATGGCCACAGATTCAATATCAGAGACATGCAACGAACTTGTTTTTTCAAGCTTTTTTAAGGCCCATATAAAACCACTTCGCAATTTTCTATTTTACAAATATGGCAACGAAGATCAAGCCGAAGATTTGACTCAAGAAGCTTTTATAAAACTATGGCAAAATTGCGCTTCGGTTCCTATCGAAAAGGCGAAATCCTATATTTATACCATTGCAAATAACAGCTCGTTAAATGAGATAAAGCATAAAAAAGTAGTTCTTCAATACGAAAAACAACATTCAGGTCTTGATAAAACAAATGAAAATCCAGAATTTATTTTAGAAGAAAAACAATTCAAAACAAAACTTTTAAAATCAATTGAAGATTTAAATGAAACACAAAGAGTTGCTTTTTTAATGCACAGAATTGACGGTAAAAAATACAGCGAAATTGCCGAAGAATTAAATATAAGTGTCAAAGCAGTTGAAAAAAGAATGCATTTAGCTTTAGTCGAACTGAGAAAAAAAATCGACTTTATAAAGTAGGGTGAAGTACATTTCACTTGTTTAATACTTATAAATCATGAAGATGGAGAAAAATTACAATTTAGCCAAATGGCTTAATAACAAAATGACAAAAGCAGAACTAGCTGATTTTGAAGCAAGTCCTGATTTTGAAAAATATGAAAAAATCAAAAACTATTCTGCTCAATTAAAGGTGGCAGACTTTGACGAAAATTCTATTTTAGAAAACGTTATTAAGCATAAAAAAACAACTCCAAAAGTAATTTCGATATATAGAAATTGGATGTATAAGGTGGCTGCAGTCCTTGTGGTGGGACTTTCCATGACATTTTTGATACAAAATTTTGTTACAGAAACCCAATACGCACTTAATGGAAAAAAAACCACTTTTTCATTACCCGATAATTCCGAAGTTGTTTTGAATTCTGGTTCAGAAATTAAATTTAAAAAATGGAATTGGGACAATAACAGAACGCTTAAATTAAATGGAGAAGCCTACTTTAAGGTGGCTAAAGGCAAAAGATTTGAAGTGGAAACCAATCTTGGAAAAGTAGCCGTTCTAGGAACTCAATTCAATGTAAAAGCTAGAAAAAATCGTTTTGACATCACTTGTTTTGAAGGAAGAGTGAAGGTAAACTACAAAGACAAAGAAATTATTCTAACTCACGGACAAAGTGTAACTTTTGAAGACGGATCACAATTAAACACTTTAGTTACAAATCAAAATCCAGAATGGATTGTAAATCAAATTGCTTTCAACAAAGAGCATTTGCGCAATATATTAGATGAAATCCAAAGACAATACAACGTCAGTATTGACGTTAAAACAAAGTATCAAGATGAATTATTCACAGGGAAAATCCCCACTGACAATCTAGATATTGCACTCAAAATCATTGCTTCAACCTATCATTTAGAATCAATTAAAACAGAGTCAAATAAAATAATTTTTGAAGGAAAATAAATGTTTTTTAATAAACGTCTTTATGTATTATTTATTTGCTTTGTTTTTGTCCTGAGTTTAAAAGCTCAAGATACTAACAAAGCAATTGCATTAAAAAACGTTTTACAATTAATAGAAAAACAACATAAAGTAAATTTCAATTATATTGATACTGAAATAGAAGTATTTAAAATTGCTTCTCCAAAAAGCAGCCTTTCACTAGATGAAAAAATTAGCTATCTCCAAAAAAAAACAAATCTCCTTTTCGAAAAAATAAACTCTAAATTTATTAGTATTTCAAACAAAAAGGAAGTGGAATTAATTTGTGGTTTTGTTTTTTCCAAATTGGATAATTTACCCCAAGAAGGTGTTAATATTCAAACTTCGAATGGAACCAATACAACTACAGACAGAAAAGGATATTTTGAAATAAAAAAAGATAATTCTACCGATATTTCTGTTTCACATATTGGATTTATTCCAAAAAAAATAGCTGTTTCTAATTTTCAGAATACGAATTGCACCAAAATTTTTCTAGAATATGAGGTTTTAGAATTAGAAAATGTTTCCACAAATCGGATTTTAACCTCCGGGATTACAAAAGAAATAGATGGAACATTTAGAATAAAACCTAAAAAACTTGGAATATTACCTGGTTTAATAGAACCAGATGTATTACAAACTATGCTGCAAATTCCAGGAATATATAGTGCCGATGAGAGTCTTTCGAGCATAAATGTAAGGGGCGGAACTCATGATCAAAACCTGTTTTTATGGAATGGAATAAAGATGTATCAAACAGGACATTTTTTCGGTTTAATTTCAGCATTCAACCCCAATCTAGCCCACACTATTTCTATTTCAAAAAACGGAAGTTCGGCGTTTTATGGAGAAAGCGTTTCTAGTGTGGTGGACATATCTTCAAATCCAAATACCTTAGATAAAAATAGTTTTAGTGCCGGAGTAAATATGATTAATGCCGATATTTACTCGAAATTTTCTATAACTAAAAATGGTTTTATAGAAATTGCTGCTAGAAGATCAATAACAGATTTAGTGAAGACACCTACTTACAAAGAATATTTTAAAAAAGCTTTTCAAAACACAACCATCTCTAATTTCGCCAATAACCAAAATGTAAATTATTCTAGTGCTGAACTATTTAATTTTTATGACATTTCTTTAAAATATATACAGAAAATAGGTCAAAAAGATCAACTTATTTTAGATATAATAACTATAAATGACAAACTTAATGTTGACCAAAAAACGACAATAAACAACGTTCTAAATTCCGAAAACAATATTTTATCTCAAAATAATCAAGGAGGAAACCTATCCTGGAAACGAAATTGGAATACCAAAAACAGTAGTAAAATAAATATTTTCAGCTCCTTTTATGGACTTGATGCAGAAAAAAATAAAATTCAGGAAAATCAAACTATCAAACAGGAAAATACTGTTTTGGATAATGGTATAAAATTAGAAAACAGTCATCTCATTAATTCAAAATTCATTATTAATGATGGATACCAATTTGAGGAAATAGGAACTTCTAATTTAGACAAAGTCAACAGCCCTGCGTTTTACAGAAAAATTAAAGAGGTTATTCGAACTCATGCGCTAATTGTTGAAGGGAAATATAATGATACGCTTTCAAAATTATATTTTAACGCTGGTTTTCGATTAAACTATATTGAGCAATTTAAAAAATATATCTTTGAGCCTAGATTGCAATTCAATTATCAAATTGCAAGAGGATTAAGTTTAGAAATACTTGGGGAATTAAAAAGTCAAAATTGCTATCAAATTATTGACCTACAAAAAGATTATTTCGGTATAGAAAAACGGAGATGGATTTTATCTAATAATGGGTTAATTCCTATACAGAGAAGCAAACAAGTATCTATAGGCTTTTCTTATATCCAAAATAATTGGTTATTTACATTAGATAATTTTTATAAAAAAGTGAATGGGATAAATAGTTCCAGTCAAGGATTTCAAAATCAATTAGAGTTTGTTAAATTCAATGGGGATTATGCCGTTTTTGGGACTGAATTATTATTACAAAAGAAAATAAATCGTTTTATTAGTTGGATAAGTTATGCCTATAATGATAATAATTATCATTTTTCAAACATTACTCAACCCGAATTTTCTAATAATTTTGAACTTAAGCATGTTGTTTCTTGGGCAGGAACTTATGAAACTCAAAATCTAAAAATAGCATTAGGTTCAAAATGGTATTCGGGAAGACCTGAAACAACTCCTTCGACTGAAACAATAAACTATAGCGACCCTACCAATCCGACTATAGATTATAATACACCAAATCATAAAAACTTAGATTCATTTTTTCAAGTCAATTTTTCGACGACCTATAAATGGGAAAGTCCGAATGAAACACTATATAAACTAGGCTTCTCGGTTTTAAATATTTTGAATAGAAAAAATGAAATCAACGAGTATTATAGAATAAACACCTCAACAAATTCAATTGAAGATGTCAAAACATTTTCACTCGGAAGAACACCTAATTTAAGTTTAAGAGTAAGTTTTTAAACTACATTCTTTCGGGAACTTCAATTCCTAAAAGCTTAAATGCCAAAGCAATTGTTTCCGAAACCTTTTTAGAAAGTTGTACTCTGAATATTTTTTTAGACAAATCTTCTTCTCCCAAAATAGAAACAGATTGATAAAACGAATTGTATTCGCGAACCAAATCATAAGTATAATTTGCAACAAGCGCTGGACTATGATTTTGTGCAGCATTTTGAATTACTTCTGGAAATAACTCCAATTGTTTTACTAATTCTTTTTCTTTTTCATGTAATTCTACTATTTCAGCTTTATCTGAATAATTAAAATTAGCTTTTCTAATAATAGATTGTATTCTGGCATAAGTATATTGAATAAAAGGGCCTGTGTTTCCAGCAAAATCAACTGATTCTTCAGGGTCAAAAAGGATTCTCTTTTTAGGATCTACTTTCAAAATATAATATTTCAAGGCGCCAAGTCCAATAGTATTGTACAATTTTGCTTTTTCTTCTGGAGAATACGAATCTAATTTTCCTAAATCTTCGGCAATTTTTTGGGCAGTATCTGTCATTTCCTTCATCAAATCATCGGCATCGACAACAGTTCCTTCACGCGATTTCATTTTTCCAGAAGGTAAATCCACCATTCCATAGGACAAATGAAATAGGTTTTTAGACCAATCAAAACCTAGTTTTTTCAATATCAAAAACAAAACTTTAAAGTGGTAATCTTGTTCATTTCCAACAGTATAAACCATTCCGCCCACATCTGGAAAATCCTTAACACGCTGAATTGCTGTTCCAATATCCTGAGTCATATAAACCGCGGTTCCATCGGAACGCAAAACGATTTTTCTGTCCAAACCTTCTTCTGTCAAATCTATCCAAACCGAACCGTCAGGATCTTTTTCGAAAACTCCTTTTTCTAAGCCAATTTGAACCACATCTTTTCCTAATAAATAGGTATTACTTTCGTAATAATAGCTATCAAAATTAACTCCAAGATTTTTATATGTTGCTGCAAAACCTTCATAAACCCATTGGTTCATTGTTTTCCAAAGCGAAATTACTTCCACATCGCCAGCCTCCCATTTTAAAAGCATTTCTTGCGCTTCAATAATAATGGGTGCTTGTTTCTTCGCTTCGTCTTCCGTTTTTCCTTGAGCAATTAATTGGCTGATTTCTTCTTTATAGGCTTTGTCGAAAGCCACATAATAGTTCCCGACTAATTTATCCCCTTTTAAACCGGTAGATTCTGGAGTTTCGCCATTTCCGAATTTCTGCCAAGCCAACATGGATTTACAAATATGAATTCCACGATCATTTATAATTTGGGTTTTATACACTTTTTTGCCTGAAGCTTTAATAATTTCGGCAACAGAATAGCCAAGAAGATTATTGCGAACGTGGCCTAAATGTAAAGGTTTATTAGTGTTTGGCGAAGAATATTCCACCATTACAGCTTTATCATTTTCTGATGGAGCCACAAAACCAAATTGAGAATTGGTTCTTATTTCATTGAAGAAATTCAAATAATATTCATCTGAAATAATGATATTCAAAAAACCAGAAACCACATTAAATCGACTTACCTCCGCTAGATTTTCGACTAGGTAATTCCCTATTTTATTTCCAAGCTCAACAGGATTAATTTTTACTAGCTTTAATAATGGAAAAATAACCATAGTGATATCTCCTTCAAAATCCTTACGGGTAGTTTGAAACTCCACTTTATCTATCGTTATCTCAAATAAAGTTTGAACTGCTTTTTCAATAGAAGGCGTAAGTATTTGTGGTAATGTCATTGTATGATTTATTTTAAGGCTGCAAATATAGTTATTTCCCATAGAAAATGGTAGCAAAAACGGCAAACTCAATTATGTTTTCATAAAAAAAGCCAAAGTTATCATCTAACTTTGGCTTTTTTATATCCGTCTAATTTACCATTTTATAATAACGCTTCCCCAAGTGAATCCACTTCCGAAAGCAGCCAAAACCACTGTATCGCCCGGTTTTATTTTTCCTTGTTCCCAAGCTTCTGTCAAAGCAATTGGAATGGAAGCCGCCGTAGTATTTCCATATTTTTGAATATTATTAAAAACTTGATTATCCGTTAAACCAAATTTCTTCTGAATAAATTGAGATATTCTCAAATTGGCCTGATGGGGAATCAACATATCAATATCCGAAACCTCTAAATTATTTGCTTTTAAACCTTCGTTAATCACTTCAGAAAAACGAACCACAGCATTTTTAAATACAAATTGTCCATTCATATACGGAAAATAACTTTCGTCTTCGGGATCGTTATCTTCAATAATATCGGTAATCCATCGTCCTCCCATTCCGGGAGCTTTTACAATTAATTCTTCGGCATGTTGCCCTTCAGAATGTAAATGTGTCGATAAAATTCCTTTTGATAAATCTTCCTCTCTACTTAAAACAGCAGCTCCAGCTCCATCTCCAAAAATTACCGAAACCCCACGACCTCGGTTGGTCATATCCAATCCAGTGGACTGAACTTCAGATCCTATTACTAAGATGTTTTTGTACATTCCCGTTTTTATGTATTGATCGGCAACGGAAAGTGCATATACAAAACCCGAACATTGGTTCCTTACGTCTAAAGCACCGACGGTTCTCAATCCTAAATCGCGTTGCACTAAAACTCCAGGTCCTGGAAAATAGTAATCTGGACTTAAAGTGGCAAAAACGATAAAATCAATATCTTCTTTGGCAATTCCAGAACGCTCAATAGCAATTTTAGCTGCCTTCACGCCCATTGTTGTGGTAGTGTCTTCACCTCGTATAATATGCCGTCTTTCTTGGATTCCAGTTCTTTCTTGAATCCACTCATCGTTAGTGTCCATGATTTTGGACAAATCATCATTGGTGACAACATTGGAAGGAACATAATGTCCTAATCCAGAAATTTTTGAATGGTACATAGTTAGATTTTATGAGTTTGTAAATTTAAGCATACTTTGATTTAATTATTTCAATAATTGATTTTATTTATGTAGTGGAACAAAATTAGATTTTAGACCTATTACATAATCTTATTTTTTTATGTTTATATAAACGAATTTGATAATTATTTAGATAATTAAATCCGAATATGAGTTTTATTAAAATCATAAATATTCCTATATTTTTTTTTGCATTTATGAATTATGACGCTTTTTTTTACCCATTTCGACTTTTATAGAAAGAAAAAGGGTTGCTACAACGTTTGATTTACCTTTACATTAACACAACATACACTATTTTTCATAGCATCTTATGGTACTGTTTTCCAAGTTTTAATAGACTTAAAATAAGAATATTTTCAAGTACAATGGTTTTTTTCATAACTATTTCTATAGATACATTATTTGTATAGTTTTTATATACTTCCTCTAAAGTAATTGATTTAAAAATAATATTAATTTTCGGTATTAACTTTAACTATAATTATTTATGAAAAAATTACTCTTATTAATTTTCCTGATGACTATTTCATTAGGACAAGCTCAAACTTTCCCACTCGACTTTTCGGATGCAGCTGATTTGATTCCGGGAGTGGATGGTGTTACCACGTCAATTGTGCAGGACAACAGCAATTCTGTACTTCAAATTGTAGGTAGCACGGGAACCTGGGATAATTGCCAGGTAACTTTAGCTCAGAATATAAATCTTTCTGACAACGCTAATAACACCATTACCTTTAGATTTAAATCTACAGGAGCTTTAACAAGTGGACAACACTTACTGAAGTTTGAAGGAGGTACGGGTGGAGCAGCTGTTGCAGAAGGTTTTTTTAATGCAACTGGATCAGAATGGCAAACCATCACTATAGATTTTGGTGCAGGATTAGGAATCTATTCTAAATTGGTAATTTTTACTGATTCTGGTGCTAGCTCTAATGGATATAATAATACTGTATCTGGAACTTATTTAATTGACGATATTGCAGGAGGTACTAATGTAGTTCCGGTTGTAGTACCAGCTCCAGCGGTTTCTGCTACTTCGCCTACATCTGCTTCTAAAGATGTAATTTCTATATTTAGCGGTGCATATACTGATGTTGCAAGCACTAATTTTAACCCAGGCTGGGGACAAGCAACTGTATATACTCCATTTGCCGTTAGTGGCAATAATATGTTGAAATATTCAAATTTGAATTATCAAGGTATAGAATTTGCAACTGGTTTAGATGTTTCTGCTATGACAACGGTTCACTTGGATCTTTGGACAGCAGATTGTTCTTCTTTTCAATTTTTTCTCATTGGAGGTGGTGAAAATTCGGTAACTTTGACACCATCTCTTAGTGGATGGAATAGCTTTGACATCCCTTTAACTTCCTATTCTGCCAGAACATTAAATAATATTATTCAATTCAAGTTGGTGGGTAATGGAACAGTATATTTAGACAATATCTATTTCTGGAAAGTTCCTGCAGGTACTAATACCTACTATGCAGATACCGATGGAGACGGATATGGGGCAGGTGCCGTATTTTTATCAACGGCTACAACCGCTCCATCAGGATATTCCGTAAACAAAACGGATTGTAATGACAGTGCTGCAAGTATTCATCCAGGAGCTACAGAATTATTAAATGGAATAGATGATAATTGTAATGGTTTAATTGACGAGGGCTTATTGCCGACAATCCCTCCGGCTAATGCTCCTACACCAATAGCGAGAAATGCTTGGGATGTACAATCTGTTTATAGTGCCGCTTATACTAATTATTCAGGTGTACTTTTTTTCCCGGATTGGGGACAATCTACTACTTTTTCTAATTATACCCCTGTAAATGATGCGACTTTAAAGTACTCTAACTTGACTTATCAAGGTATCGATTTCAATGGTTCAAAAAACATTTCAGCAATGACTAAACTTCACTTAGATGTATGGACTCCAGATATAACATCTTTTAAAGTTTGGCTTATTGCCGGTGGTGATAATGCTGTTACATTAACTCCTACGCAATCTGGATGGAACAGTTTTGATATCGACTTGGCTACCCAATACGCAGGAAGAAATTTAACAGCAGCCATTCAACTAAAGTTGGAAAGAACTTTATGGACTCCTACTGACGGTAACGTTAATTCCCTTTATCTAGATAACATTTATTTCTATAGACCAGCTACTACACAACCTCCAACATTAGGTACTTTTACAGTTCCTGCTAAAGTTGTAGGAAATGTTAATTTTCAATTGACCGCTCCAACTTCAAACAGTACTGGTGCTTTTACTTACACTAGTAGTAATACAGCAGTTGCTACAATATCAGGCACTACTGTGACTATTTTAGGGGCAGGTTCATCTACCATAACGGCAACTCAAGCTGCTGCAGGAACTTATGCTGCTATAAGTGTAATAGCTACCTTAGAGGTTTCACTAGCAGCGGCGGCTCCCACACCAACAGTACCTTCAGATAGAGTGTTATCTGTTTTTGGTGATGCTTATTCGAGTGTTTCGGGTACGCAATGGAGACCGAGCTGGGGTCAAGCAACACTATATAATTTAGTAAATGTTGTTAATAACCCAACGGTAAAATATTCAAATTTGAGCTTTGAAGGAGTTCAATTGGAAACGCCACTTGATGTTAATTCATACACGAATTTACATATAGATATTTACGGAGCAGGAACTTCTGCTGTGAACTTTTTTGTGATTAATCAAGATGGTGGAGCAGGAAGTCCACTTAAACAAATTGAAGCAAGCACCCCACTTACATTACTACCTGGTGTTTGGAATTCATTTGATATTGCTTTGTCATCTCTTACTGGTCTTGAACTAAATAGAGTAGGACAATTTAAGTTTGAAGGATCTGGAACCATTTATATTGATAATATTTATTTTTCTAAATCTGCTGCAAGTCATACGACTGCTCCTACTGTTGCTAATATCAGCTATTGCAAAGGAGCAACAGCTTCTACTTTAACAGCAACAGCTAGTGGTACTAATTTATTAAAATGGTATTCAACGGCTACTATTGCAACTGCACTTACTGCTGCTCCAAAGCCTGTTACTACAACTGTAGGAACAAAAAGCTATTATGTTGCACAAGTAATGTCAGATGGATTTGTTAGTCCTAGAGCTACAATTACGGTAACCGTATTGGATTTACCTACAGAGGTACTAGGCGCTATCACAGGTACTACTACAGGTACTACTGCAGATGATATTACAGGAATTTATGCTGCTGCTACTAAAGCAGTTGGTCCTTATGTTAATACTACAACTACCGTTTCTTATAGAGTACCTGCATTTACTGCTGGTCTTACTTATTATTGGACTGTACCTACAGGAGTTTCTATTGTTGGTCAAGCTGATGGTGTTACATCTGTAACTCAAGAAGGGGTTAATGCTAACATTTTAAATGTAAACTTTAAAAAAGTTAGTTCTGAATTAGGATCAGCTGGTTCTATTACAGTACAAGCTCAAAATGCTAGTGGTTGTTTAACAACTGCAAAAGCTTCTGTTGCTTTAACAAAAGCTTTACCTACAGCACCTGCTGCTATAGTTATGACAGATGCTTTAACTGTTTCTGCTACTACTGGATTACCAACTGCGGTAACTTCATTTGCCAAGTACATGGGTAGAACT
>Ga0114958_10001081_pt1 | contig 21962 bp, 18 predicted proteins | sample C_130208_EF_Meta_FD_89577 | JGI IMG/M metagenome (GOLD analysis project Ga0114958, IMG submission 89577) | Freshwater microbial communities from Lake Croche, Canada to study carbon cycling - C_130208_EF_MetaG | ecosystem: Environmental > Aquatic > Freshwater > Lake | place: Lake Croche, Canada... | reverse complement strand
GAAACAAACACAACGAAACAAACACAACGAAACAAACACAACGAAACAAACACAACGAAACAAACACAACGAAACAAACACAACGAAACAAACACAAAAAAAATGGCAAATGCAATTGAATTATACCCGGAGCGATTCTGTGTACATCGCCTATTGGCGGCGGAAGAACATTTGAAAGCAAAAGGCCGTGAGTTACACGTTGCAACTGAACGTAGCTGGAATTCGGCAACATCTTACCATACAAATAAAAGTGCAATGAGTGAAAGATTTATGATGGAAGACCAATTGAACGTTAGGCTACTCACGATTGAGCTCCAACAGCTCACGAAGATTCTGGAAGCAGAACATCAACTTTCTACAAATATAGCCGCGCGAAGTAAACAACTTCGGCAACAGATATTGGCAACGGAAGGCGTATCAGAATCATTAGAGGAGCTCATGCGTCTCTTGGAAATTGCTTCTTTGACATCTGGTTATATTTGCGCCGAAGATTACGGGCGCAAATATAACCTCTGTCTTCAACTACCTGAAGAGTTTGTTCAAGAAAAAGAAGGCATGAGCGCAGCTGGAAAAGAAGAAAAAGAAAAACAAGAAGATACAGATGGAGAAGAAGATGGAGAAGAAGAAGAAGAAGAAGAAGGCATGAGCGCAGCTGGAGAAGAGGAAGAAGAGGAAGAAGAGGAAGAGGGACAAAGAATGAGCGCAGCTGGAGAAGAGGGACAAAGAATGAGCGCAGCTGGAGAAGATGAAGAAGATGAAGAAGAGGAAGAAGAGGAAGAAGAAGAGGAAGAGGAAGAAGAGGAAGAAGAGGAAGACGGCCACCGCGGAAAGCGTTCGCGTATGTGCATAGTTGATGTAGAAGAGTTTGTACCATTACCGTTACCGTTGTCACTATTCGCGCCGTCGTTGACAATTGGTGGTTACATGCACGTCTCCTCTTCACCTGAAGGATTGGCTGAGAGAGCGCTTCAATTGAATTCGGATGCCGAAACGCGCCGTCTATTTTGGATGAATGTCAAATCATTACCTGATTATACTGCTTGGTAAAAATGGGGGTGACCCCTCCTTGGACCCCATCCTTTGTATAAATGTGTAAAATGGGCCATACTTTTTATAATGTATACTTTTTTGTTCAAAAAAAGTATTTTCTTTGTTTGTATGCCGATTGTTCAGCAGTAGTGACGGCTAATTTGAACGTAAGTGTGCTGCTTGATACGCCTCCTTGGACTGCAAATTGCGGATTATTGGGTTTGTATACACTTGTAGAACAGTTTCTACTTGGGCCGATAACAGTAGAGTAATAATATGGATTTCGGACGAACAATTGGAATCCATCCATGGCAGCTTCAGCAAGCATCGTTGGCGTTAACGATGTCAAAAAAGAGACGAGTTTTTCAATAGTGTAATCTGGTGCGGCGTTTTGTAAAAAATCTGTTCCAACGTTTGCTGGGATAATGGTTCCTTCGACCAAAAATTGGATTGCCCTTGGAACAATATTTTGTTGAGATTGATAATTAGTATTTGGGTAGCAGTTTGCAATATACTCGTGCGACTCAAGGGACATCAATGCAGGTGACCTGAAATTGAAAGCCTTTGCTCATACGTTTGACATCGATTCTGCAAATATTGCTTCGTCGTAGTATAATATGTCTTGCTTAAATTCGTATTAGCGCCTCGTACCATGCGGAGTGCAAATTTGGGTATATTGCAACAATTGGTAGGTTGTGTAGATACAGGTAGTGGGTTTTCCGTAAGGTATGGTTCCGGATAATAGCTTGCAACAAGGCAAATAGCATTTTTATCTATCCGACTTTGTGGATTTGTTTCACTAATCGGATGAATTGTATTTTGTTTTACCGAGTATGCTCCTGGACGGTCTATTGTCTGAGCTATCATGGATGAACCTACATGCGAACGAGAGACGTTACCTTGTGTTAGTTGTGTTGTTTGTGTTGTTTGTGTATGGTTGCCAATTGTTGATTTTCTATATGCCCACTTTTGAGGACGAGTCGCCCCTGGTTTGTATGCTGCCGTGTTTGAGTAGTCTTTGTTTGTAATAGGTCGAGTACTTGCAGATGTTGTCGCGACTGGAGACTGATATAGACCACTCCCTTTCCATGTCACGTATTCGAGTGTATTAAAGGTTGCTGCATCCATTACACCAATTGTAAGATTATTCATTTTTGGTGTAATTGGCTTTTCTTTATTGTTTATTCTTTATTGTTTATTGTTTGAACAAAAAACTATTTGTCTGATATTACCATACAGCAATAAAAAAAATATAACAATATTGCATCCAACCCGTAATAAAAAACATCCGAAAAAATATGCAAATAATGATGTTGTCATCTTTTGTAGCGGTACTCGTCGTAATGTTTGTCATTTTCCTTTTTTATGATTTTGTATTTGGACAAAAAGAAAGAGAAAAAGAAAAAGAAAAAGAAAAAGAAAAAGAAAAAGAAAACGGTATTGAAGGTATGGAAGGCGTATATCAGCCGTACAATGGCAATGATGCAATGATATTATCACAACAGAATGCGGGAAATATATCAGTGTTAAATGAGAAGATTAAGAAATTTGAAGGTGCGGAGCAAGTTCTGAACGATGTCAGCATGAACGTAGCTGCATTAACATCGCAAGTACATGCATTGGTTGCGCAACAAGCGAGTGTCACATCCAAGCTAATTGGTTCTGGCGCACAGACTATTATTACCGGCGTTTAAAAATGGGTATTGAATTATTGAATTGCTTTTGTTAATTACTTAAAAACAAACTTAAAGGGAAATGAAATACATATAGCCAATTTTCATTAAATTCACCTAAAAAGTATGCACAACGTTCGAATAAACGCAAGAGTCTCTTTTGGATTGCGCCCTTGTATTCCCGCTAAAAGTGTATTGATGGCCGTCACGTAATCGATTTTTGTTGCAATGCCCCCAGCTAACTTGCTCAGATGCATGACTTGAAGTGCTCCCACAAATGATATAGGCATCGCATTTGTAATGTTTCGCAACTTTTCGTAAACATGCACCAGGGCATAAAGTTTCAGCGTTCGAATAATGCGAACAAGATTGTACTTTGTTGCGTAATAATCAATCCAAACATTGTACGTAACAAAATCTTTCGTAATTTCACATCCTTCGATAGGCAATGTGCTGAGGCCTTGACGAATATGGGGGTGGATTTCGGACATGCTATCCTTATTCTTTAGCCACGATGCAGTTGTTTCACGTGATGCGACCAATACATGGATATGCATCGTCAGTCGTTGACTTTCAATAGACGCACGTTCGTACATGCGAAATGCCTTTGATTGCTGAGCGATTGCCGCATAATACTTGGTATCTTCTTTCTTCTTCATAATTCGCAAGAGTCGCATAGATTCTTTCATAGTTCCTCGTGCGCGGTCGATGATGCCAACATCGAGGGTAGCATGCTTAAACGTGGATTGTGCGGCGGTAACAATTTTGTCATTCGCAGTAAACTGCCTTTGAAAACGGTCAATACACTCATCCTGGGCTGTAATACTTAGATGAGAAATCATTGTCCTTTGTTTGTCCTTTGTTTGTCCTTTGTTTGTCCTTTGTTTGTCACAAAAACATTTCAATTTTTTGGTAACAGTTTATTTTAACAAAAACGAATATGCAATTTTTTGTACTGGTTCCATAAAAGAGTTGATTAACGCTGCGCTCAAGTTTGTATTTGCAATTAACTTTTCAAAGCTGCTTTTCAAAACGGCATCTATTTTACCTGCGGTTTCGAGAGATTTTCTTAGTTGTAGAAGAATATCGTCCTTTATTGTAAGGACTACCTTTTCTTCGACAGTATCAATATCGACTTCAAAATCGACTTCATCTATTTGTTGCAAACCTCCACCACGTTGATACGGAGGAGCAATGCCTCCAGGATTTGGTTTCGCATCGGCCTCTGGGTCGACTTGCGCCTGACGTGTTAGTAGTCCTAAGTGGATGAGATATTGGTTTATAGTTGGGTCTGGTACACCGTTGATGACAACATTCATCATGTATTGTTGTGCGCCGATTCTTCCCTGTTGTAGTACGTCGATTCTCTGTTGTTGTACGTCGATTCTTCTCTGGATTCCACGTGTATCATACCAGTCACTAACGATGTAACCGAAAATCAACGGCGACAAAATAAAAACTGCGCAACTAACTTGGACATACATCGGCAATTGTATTGGCGGCTGCATTTGAGATGGTTCAGGTTGTATCGGCAATTGTATTTGCGGCTGGGACATTTGAGACGGTTCAGGTTGTGCCGCGGTTGTGTCCAAGGTATCGTAAGTATTACATTCTTTCCATTCATAATCGGGCGATGTATAACGGTTGCATTGCCGTCCAGCGGAATCTATCCACGAGTCCGTTCGGTATTCTTCTCCACAGATGCGCGATATAAGGCCTGTCGCTGAATCACGTCCGTGTTGGCAGGGAGCCTTAAGTGTTTGCACACCAATCGACTGATTGCAGTCAGTCGTCGATTCGCCCGTCTCATCGTCAAATGCAACATAGCATGATGTTCCATCGGGTTCGACGTAATGAGTTACATAGTCCAATCCATTGTGACAAAATCTCTCGCTTGACCCATCACGTCTAAAGCTTGGCCGTTCGCTGCATTCCATAAGACCATTTGTAAATGCGGTTATAACTCTGGAATTTTCTTTCCATTGTTTTACTGTCATTTCGTTTCCAATGGTTAACACCGTCGCGGGTGTCATAGTCAACAGCCATACCCACAGGCTTGTTCGTATGCTTGGCAAAACTGGTTCTAAAGGAACCAACGATTTATTAGTCCCTCCTTTCACTTTCATTTGGAGTTTTCTTTTTTGAGTTCTTTTTGAGTTTCTCTTTCGTTTTCGAATGTGATTCCATGTCTTCATTGCAACAAGGCATTTAAAGTTACTAATATCTAATACAATGAAAAAAATAATAATTAAATACAGGTTTTTTTTGGGTTCACTCGTTTCTTTAGTTCAGCTGGTTTATTTATGATAATCGGTTTATTTATGATAATCGTGTCATAATGTAAATTATAAAAATGCCAAGAAGCACAAAATAAATAGTTGTGCAGGGCGACAATGGATTCGCCCTCGTCTTATTTTGCTTGTTCATTTTATAGTTCATAGTCGTCTCATTGTCTAAATCTGAAAGCTGAGTAAACGCGTTTTTACACCGCTTCTTTGGTGGCAGTGGGTTTTCACCATTTGGAAAAGAGCATGGGTCCATATTGGAAATATCGGAAATAGTGACGTATTTTGTGTCAGAACTTTTGTTATTATTGTTATCAATTACCTCCATCGTAAGTGGGTAACAGTCTGGCGTAGTTCCACTGAGAAATGCGGACATGATGCCGTAGGGATTAAGGACATTTAAATCACTCATTATTCCTGGAATTAATCCGCGAAACTCGCTGAAATTTGTACCCATCCCCGCACTGATAAATGGAATGTTACCAAGCGGGACATTATTGACATAAATGAATCTGTCTTGTAATTTGCCATCGTGACTTTTACATTGTCCCCCCGTTTGTAAGAAAAATTTATTGCCAAGAGGCCCGCCTGTAGCAGATGCGTCACTTTTACCCGTAACAAGAAGCTCGACGTAAGAAACAAGTCCACTCACATCATTTCCCAATGCATCGAGGGTTCCTTCATCGCTCATTCCAATTTCACTTGGAGACTTTATGTTTTTCCAGTAAGGATACGATGGGCCAAGTAATTTGGCTTCTACGCCTGCTGCATTAGTTAGTACTTCTTCGAAAATATTTCCGGACATTGTTTTATTTTGTTTTATTTTGATATTTTTGTAAGGTACGAATCTTATAGTGTCGTCTCAAAATAAAAATTGAAATGCTATAGACTTTATTTATAGTAACTACAAACTACATTTCGAAGAAGAAATTACCCGAAATGCAGCGGGTTATACCTACTATGCCATCGTCTGCAACGAGAATCACTTTTGAGGAATATTCCAAAAAAGAAAAAGAAAGAGGGCAAGAAAAAGAAGAAGAAAAAGCAAGAACAAGTAAAGCGAAAAAAGAGGTGACGTTTGAGGACGACGAGTCGGGTTTAGGCGTGGTTGACTCTTTACTCTCCATGCAATGCACATACTGCTTCTTCAAAGGCCATCGACAGGAAAAATGTACTGTATTTGAGCGTCATCTTGAAAATGACTGCGCGCGAGTCGTACATCCATTGGACTCATTGGTATTGGACCCATTGGACCCATTGAACCAACCATTAAAGACATCAACGACGTTGACAAGAAGAATAAGAATGCCAACATTGACATTGCCAACAAGAAAATCGTCGAAACTTAGAAACACCGTTCATCCATTTTAAAATAGAAATTTACAAATTAACAAATAATTACATCTTTTTCTCTTTTTCTTTTTTTCTTTTTCTTTTTCTCTTTTTCTCTTTTTCTCTTTTTCTTTTTCTCTTTTTCTCTTTTTCTCTTTTTCTTTTTATTTTTCTCTTTTTCTAATTACTGGTCGCCTTAATATTGCCCATGCCCTTGGCGACCACTAATGTAATTGCGTGAATTGACATTATTGGCTTCATTTTCTTCATTTTCTTCATTTTCATTTTCTTCATTTTCATTTTCTTCATTTTCTTCATTTTCATTTTCTTCATTTTCATTTTCTTCATTTTGGATTGGTCCACCTCTGCCAAGCTCGGGGTAATCCATTCCAATGATATCACCCATCATAATTGGCAGAATTGTCCGTTGTAAGAATGATTGATGAGATATGGGTTTAATATAAAATGCTCGCGTTAAGATATTCTCCTCAGGAATCAGGTCGCGCAATCTGACCACTGTCCCGATGGGTATGTCGTTATCGCCATCGACGACAACAAACGCATCCACACCGAAAGTCCACGCAACCCATGGAATCATGTTTTTCATAAAATCGGTGGCAGTCCAATGCAAATTAATAATACGCGACGAGGTAACTTCGGTTGAAACCAATTTAAAGGTTACCAAGTAAGACATTATTCTTTTCCAAGTTTTATATTTCGTATTATTAATGAATTAATGAATTAATGAATGAATTAACGAATTTGTCTTTATGTTGTTTTTCTTATTGTTTTTCTTATTGTTTTTATCGGCAACATTTGCGACCAAGAATTGTTTTGCCCTGAATACGATTCATATATCGAGCATATGAATCGTGCTTCACCTCGACACCAACCCCACCTGGACATTGCGCACCCGGTCTTACACCAGTGTTGGTACGTCTTACACTGCTTCCATGATAGGAACTTCCACCCCCTACAAGGGGTGGTTGTATATGCATTGTCCATGGGTTTTGCTTTGCAACCGTTATAGCAGACAATGTATTCAAGTATAGTGATGCCGATACGCCAAGTTCGTTATCAATCTGTCGTTTCGTTTGCAGTTTGTACGCCAAATGAGATGGTCCCATTTTATTTTGGCAAGCAAAACAGTTGCATGGAAGTCTTGGTACAGTCTTTTTGTTGCACAGCGTTGCTCGTCGATATGAAGTATTTAATGTGCGTAAACAGACCTCTCTTTCTTCTCCTTCTCCTCTTTCTATTTCTATTTCTCCTTCTTCGGAAATATTAATTGCATCCATTTTATTATTTGTATTGTTTTTATTACTTTTTTTTTATTTATTGTTTAATTTATTTATTTTTTGTAATATACAAAACAAATAAATTAAAATATGAAGTCACTTTGCAAATATAAGGATATCTTTGGGGTTCCAGAAAAAGGAACCCATAAATACCGTATCTTCGGCCTTGCCGCAGTCGATATCGTCGAAACAATTATAGGCGCAGCGATATTATCCTATTTTTTACGTGTGCCATTTTGGTTAGTATTCCTATTTGCAATTTGTTTGGCGGAGATAATGCACTTAATGTTTTGCGTCGACACTCCCATTACTCGGCTGATAACTAACAAAATAAACCAATAAATATACTTTTTCAAAAAAAGTATAAAAAGTATAAAAAGTATAAATGAAGAAATCAATCAAATAAAACCGTACAAGTTAACCCATTCAGTGCACTTTGCATGTTGCGTTCGTCGCAAACTGTCCATCTTTAGCGAACGTGATTTATTCCTACATAATGCACTTAACACATCCACTTCTTCGATAAACTCGCAGGCAATAATAATATTCCATTCGGCAATTAATGACTCTATACAAAGGGGGGTCAATATGGGTGTCAAGATGGGGGTCAAGACCATTTCATTTTTATGGATTAATAACCCGATGCAAATAACAAATCTATTTGGCACAAACTGAGTGCACATTGTTGGGCGTGTTAATATCGTGGTCGCAAACATTCTTGTAAGAATATATACAAAATCAGGAATATCAATCCCAAAACTATTTGGTAGACGAATTATACAAGAACCCCCTGTCTCTAAACTGTTATAAATATGTTTTAAGACGGTGACGTATCGGTCTATCCAATGATTGCAATTAGTTGCCCTCGACATATCGACCGTAAGAAATGTACATTTCGCTTCTTCCGGTCCATATGTCGGAGAAGATGATTTACAACTGCAGTCGTTCTTGTTTGTGTACAATAAATATGATGCGACGGCGCTAACCATATCATTTGTGCCATCGATGTCCATGTAAATTTCATTTTGTGTATCAGGCGGAACAACCACATATTGACATGTAATATGGGGAACTAATGTTATAATATTTACATCTTGTATTAATTCGCGGAGTTGATAGTATAAAATATTTGTGTAATGTTGTTGCGATATCATATTCAGTGTTTCGACATGACTTTCGAGCAAATGATACGGAGACGACGTATCCCCAGCCATTAATTCCCCAGCCATTAATCGATGTAGTCGATTTTCATGTATTTGGACATAGTTTATCATGCTACACCGCTTCATTTGTCCAAGTTTGGTAGAGACCGAATTAATGATATGTGTGAATTCTTCTAATTGGAGTGTTTTTCCTCGTGGTACAATTATTGCATTTGAGGAATAGTTTATTACAGTTTTCAACATAGCGATAGGCCAATTGGATAAACAGTAAAAAAGTGTTTTAACCTTTAATTTTGCATGTTTTGTTGAATTAATTAATTAGTTAAGAATCAGAAATCAGAATCAGAATCTTCCACCAACGTATATTCCGGGTTTTTATCCTCTTTAAATTGTTTTTTCTTTGGAGGGCTCAAATTTCCAATTGCTTCGCTTGCAGGAATTGCTTTTATCTTGGTAGTTAATCTACGAACTGGGGCGAATGACGATGACGATGCAAATTTTAATGAACCAAATTTGGATTTTTCTCTTTCTCCTCTTTCTCCTTCTCTTTCTCCTCTTTCTTTTTCTCTTTCTCCTCTTTCTTTTTCTCTTTCTCCTTTTCTTTCTCCTTTTCTTTCTCCTTTTCTTTCTCCTTTTCTTTCTCCTCTTTCTCCTTTTTCTCCTTTTTCTCCTTTTTCTTTTGCTTTAAAGTGCGGTTCCTTCTCCTCCTTATCCTCCTTCTCTTGGGCCAAATCAAGAATAATTGTCGAGGCATTCACAATGTGTTCCTTTTTGAAAACAAAGTATCTATTTAAAAAGGAGATACGCTTTTCATACGCGGTCATATTGGGCGCATCGCCGTACATTGTCGTTGGTTTGTCCCGTCGAAGGTCCTCTTCCATTAATTGAAACAGTTCGCTAAACATTCCACTTCCATTTGGAAGTCCTAACATAGTGGCTTCACTTTGGGTCAACAGTTTAAAACCGTAAACCATCATGCAGCTAACAAAATATTGAAAATTGACCAGATACTCGTCAAATGCTTTGCCAATGGATTCTTGAAACACGCCGATGGTATGCCCCAGGCTGGAGGAGTCATCGTAAAAACCATCGTCATCCTGATACTTTTTGGTAACCTCCCACACTTTTTGTCCGTCATGAACAATCTCGATGGATTCGCCAAAAGGCGTTTTAGCAAGTTCATTAAACATCTTGCGACCATCATAGGTGGTCCCAATAAAGTAACCATTCAATTTTGTGCATTCTGCTACATTTTGTAGGAAATTTTGCAGCGTTTGCGCGTTTTTGAAAAAGTAATGCAGTGCAAATTGGCAAGAGGATACATTAAATCCATCGCGGCCCAACCCATATCGCAGTAAAACACCTTTCCGTTGTTGAAGAGACTCGGAGTCTTTCGGAATAGTTCCAAATACCGCTTTCACCATTTCGCGACCTTGCTCATTGGCCATTGCATCGCCCGAGATAATGTTCCTGCTGCTATCGCCATTACCAAATAACGCGGCGGGAAAATTTATGGCGGGAAATTTTATGGCGGGAAAATTTATGGCGGGACCAGATACATCATCTGTTCTATCTGTTTTCATGGTCTTGTACATCTTAATATATCGTGCACATGCTCCATCAAACCGATTGTCCAAATTATCCGCAATAATATCAATTCCAAGAACAAAGGAAAGCTTGGCTTTGACCCATTTGGCTAAATCTCCGGCTTTCCCACATGCAAAATCAATGAGAGTATCGCCAGTGCGAGTGGAAGAATGAATCAACGTTTGTTTCACCACGAGATTATGAAAGTCACGAAGACCTTTTGTCAAAGTATGTGCTCGAGAATCAACCCGCTTGTAATAGACAGTACTGTCTTCATCCACTTCTTCAGGAATGCCTTTTCCAGTCATGAGCATATCCGCATGAATCGGATTATGAATGGAATGCCAATTATTATTCGCGGCAAGATAAGAGTTCCCAAAATTGTCTTCGCCTTTGCGATACTGTGCGGTTTTTTCATGTCGAACACGGAGCGGCTTAAACTTGAAATCGTGATTTACTTCGGCAACGTCATATCGAAATTCCACGATGGTACCCGATTCAAAAGATTCATGGGTCTCTGTCATCATCTGCAGGGAGGTTCCATCACTTTCCAACATTATCTTGGCAATACCCGCAGTAGGGTCAGATGGAGCAGTCGGATAGAATTGCATTGGGCGATACTTATTTTCTTCTTCGCTACTTTCAATACTTTTTTTGCCGAAAAGACCAAAATCGTTATTTAATATGTCCTCGCATGGATGTAATAATCCATCGCGACGTAACTTATACCCACATCGCAGGACTATCGTTTTATACTGCCCCATTTGCGATACCTTTCTTGTATTGATACCATCTTCATAGATAGACCCGACTTTATCGACACTGCTGTTACGCTCTTTGACCGTCGTGACTAAGAAATCAATCGTATTAAATTCTGGAGGTTTCCATTTCATCGAGTATATCCATAACCCTTTGCCCATTTTCCCTTCACGTTCCACTGCATCCCCTCCAACACCATAATTTGCCGGCGTAAATATTAGTCCGTCTGTTTCATACGGGTATAGTCCATCTGCTATTTTCGATAGCACTGCGTTACATGCGTCAAACACATTGCTGCTATACTTAAATTCTTTTGCAAGAAACGTCATGGAACTCGGTCGGTCTTTGACAACAGATATCGCATGCAATCCGCCAAGTAATTCGTTTAAAAGTTGAATGCGAAATTGTGATTTTATAGAAGAAGAGGTTTCTCCAACAATGCGCGTATCCAGAAATTCGTACATCCGGACACTTTTGCCTCCAATAAAGTAGACGTCAAACGCGGCAAACATATTTAAAATGACTCCTCCTTTGCCATGGTAAATTAATTCGCCATCCAAGATGGTGCCTCCCAAATGTTTTGCCAATGTTACCGACCCGGTAAATTTTGCCTCCATTGCAGAGGTAATCAAATAAATGCGTCCCTCTTGGTTAATAAACAACAGGGCTCTTTCTCCATCTGCCTTTTCTGTAACCGTGTATCTCTGCCGAATATTGGGAATTTTCAAGTTTGGATTGGGTGCACAGATATTTTCCATTTGTAATGTGGAGGAGGAGGGTCCAATAAAATCTTCTGGTCTAATAAAATCGTTTCGCCCATACAGTCCTGACGGTCCCAACGGTCCCAACGGTCCAGTGGTTTTCTTCGTTTTACTTGGATGTTTGAAAGGGGAGGTAACTTCTAAATAAGAGCGCAACACATCATCAAGCTCTCTATATGAAACGACGTACGCGGTCTGCTGAAGGCCCATAAGAACATACTGCATCACTTTTTTCATAGCGGACATGAGCTGAGATGGTGTTATACGAGCACCGGAAGAATCGGTCAACTGCGAATTATTAACTTCCAGTTCAATCTCATACGTTTCATCACCATCCAAAATATCCGACAAGGTATGCGCCATGGCAGTTTTCACAATGCTCATGTCGACGAGAATAGGAAATAACGGGTTGGAAAACGTGACGCGATTCATGTAGCGATGCCGTTTTTCGTATGTTGGCCAACGACGAATGATATCTTCTGCTGTCTTTGACGTGACGGGAATGGTCTCTTCGACTTGAAAACTCACTTTCAAATTAAAGTCTGGGTAATTGATAGTACCCCCTGTATTATTACTACGGCCAAGAGCGGTATTGGTGAAAGCTTCTTTTCGCTGAAAAGTAACATATTCCGAAGGTGTCGTTTTACGAAGGTCATTGTGCCGGCAATATTCTTGAATTGTATGAAGGTCATTTAATTCAACTCGAATATTTTTGGTATCTGTATAAACACGAAGCAGATGTGCACCGCTTTCATTTCCCCCTTGGCAAGTAAATCCGAGTGATTTCATCATGCTTACGACATTGTCGTAATCCGTTCTTGTTAGTGGACGACGACTGTTTGGACCATGTGCTGTACCAAAACGGACTTCCATCTCGTTCACCATGAGAGCTTCTGCTGGGCGTGACTCATCTGCAAGGTACAGTTCTATCATATGTCGTAACTGTTCATCTGGGGTTGTTGGTAGTGCTGACATTTTGGGCTTTTGTAGTGCTGACATTTGTGGCATTTTTGGCTTTGGTGGTGGTGGACCCTCTGGTGAGGTGGATGCATATATGCGCCGCGGTGGTGGTGGACCCTCTGGTGAGGTGGATGCATATATGCGCCGCGGTGGTGGAGTGCCCTCTGGTGACTCCGGTACAAATTTTCTTTGTGCAGTTTGTGCAGGAGGTGGAGGACCTTCTGGTGACGTAGGTATGAGCGGAGGACGTGAAGGAGGTGTATGAGGTGCTACAGTAGGACGCTTGAATGGACGACGTGTTGTCTCATCGCTACTTTCTATTTCTCCAGTTTTTCCAGTTTTTCCAGTTTCTTCAGCTTCCGTCTTCTCTTCCTTTTGTTCCTTTTCTTCGTTCTCTTTTTCTTCGTTCTCTTTTTCTTCGTTCTCTTTTTCTCTCATTCGCTTTTGTTTTTTTTGTTTTTCTTTGTCCGCCATGTTTCCCAAATTGCGCCTTTTATATTAAATTGAGGAGTATTTAATTACTATTCAATTTTTATGAGCTGCAAAATCTATGGATGCATATTCTTTTTTGTGGATATTGTTTGCAAATTTGTTATACGTTTGAACGTTTTAAGTTATTATTTTGCTAAAAAATAACTTAAACGGGGTTTGTTCTATTAGTTCTATTTATTAATGGGGTAAAACTTACGATGGAACAACACATTTTAACAAATAAAGCTGCTACATATCGCATTAAATAACTGTTGTTTAGTTGGTTTTACTGTATCTTCTGACTGGGTTAACTTGAGAAATATATCAAGTTGTTTCGCAATTGTCACAAGGTCAGCATGCTTGTATGCCGAGATAGAACGCATTGGTTTATCAATAGAATCTACCAAAAATAGTGTTTTCTCCAAAGATTCCTTTGATTCCTTTGATTCCTTCAAAACCGAATAGCGCCGGTGTGGATATTTATGTAGCGTTACTGCTCCAACGGCAACTGCGCAATTCACATTATTTATATCATCTGATGTTTCTGATGTAATCTTCAATGCGGTTCGGCCATCCACCAAAAGAACATTCAATTTGTGTGTAACGCAAAGAACAAAAAATGTGCGAGGGGATATGGCGGTGCAATTACCCAACTCGGATATAGCTTCCTCCACCCATATCTTCTTGCATTTATTCGATTTGCTATTTAAACGAATTACATCTATTGCGGCATACTTTGCAGTATTTTCACTGGAAAAAGAGGTTGCATGTGGAAGCCAGTACTTTTCGACGCCATGGGCTAATATGAAAAAACACCAAAAGAGACTATCTTTGCCAACTGGATAGATGTCATTGGTCTCATTGGTCTCATTGGTCTCATTGGTCTCATTGGTCTCATTGGTCTCATTGGTCTCATTCATATTTGTTGCATGGGTTGTATTATTTTGTGTTGTTATTATTTTTTGTGTTGGTATTATTTTTTGTGTTGGTATTATTTTTTGTGTGGGTATTATTTTTTGTGTGGGTATTATTTTTTGTGTGGGTATTATTTGTTTGTCCAATTTGTCCAATTTTGCACAAGGGTATGGAATATGGCGCGAAGATGTGGTTGATACCAAGCTGTATTTCTGCTGAAATGGATAAGTATATTCGCCAAGAATGAGAATATTATCGAGTAATGATGGCATCAAATTATCAAATTATCAAATTATCAAATTATCAAATATTATGTTTTTTGTTGTGTTTAAGTACGTTACTTATTCTTTATTCAGTTTTACTAAAAAATGTGTTTTTAAATTCTTGTTTTTGAAGTTCAACTTCTTGTAAATCCAACTCTTGCGAGTTGACATAGAAAATATATGCCGCCATTTTATCTATGATTGCCTTTGGCAGGTCGGACATATTAATGTGAATGCCATATTTATTTTCGTTTAATGTGACGCCATGACATTCACGAAGTAAACGTAGTATTTCGATTTGATTAAATTTGGGCAAAGCCTCAATTCTATCACGTATTTCAATAATGTTGGTATAAGATGCCGCCGTAGGTACAGTTGCTACTTCTTCTTCATAAATTAATTCCATTTTTCGTTAATTGAAAGATTGAAAAAAGAATATAAAGAGAAAAGATGGTGATTAATAGATTTTTAAACAAAGGAAAAATGGAAACAAAGGAAAAATGGAAAAATTGAAAAATGGAAAATAGAAAGTGGGTCGACTCTTTTATTTGTATTTGTTAGGAGAATCAAACATTTATGCTGTTTTTTTTGCCATAATACTTTGTTGCCATAATACGTTTTTTGTCATACTTTTTTTGAATTATAAAAAAGTATAATAATAATGGATGAATGCGAAAATGACCCCTGGGGACCAGAATGTAATGCAGAACGACAAGAAGTAGAAGATAAAGAAAGAGCAGAGTTGGTTCAGGATGTTGAGGATGTTGAGGATGTTGAGGATGTTCAGGATGTTGACGCTCCAACCGAATATGACTTTTTGTATCCAACCTTAAATGACCCTCAATTTAATCTGAAAATTGCAGCCAAGAAAGAATTTAGCGATTCCCAATATGATGGCGCAATAAGAGACCCAAAAGAAGAGGCAGAACGTCTCGCAAACGCAGAATTCGAACTTGCACCTCACCAAACCTTTGTTCGGAATTTTATGTCCGTACACACACCGTATAATAGTCTCCTATTGTATCATGGATTAGGAACTGGTAAAACGTGCAGCGCAATTGGTGTATGCGAAGAAATGCGTGATTATTTTAAGGATGTTGGCTCAACCAAAAAAATAGTAATTGTCGCATCCCCCAATGTCCAAGATAACTTTTTATTGCAACTTTTTGACCCTCGTCATTTGCAATCGGAAGGTGGTCAGTGGACTATGAATACATGCACCGGAAACAAATTTTTGCGTGAAATCAATCCAATGGGTGCTCCCGGGTTAACTCGCCAGGATATTGAAAAACAAGTTCGCGCAATCATACATGCATCTTATGTATTTATGGGGTATCAACAACTTGCAAACTATATATCCCACTTAACGGCGGGTAATACAAATACTACTTTAAGCGACGTATTCGACGCAAATCTCGTCGTAGTAGACGAGATTCACAATGTACTCTTGGATGAACATAAAGACAAACAGGTTGCAAACAAGCTTCTATACCTGGTTCAACACACAAAGGGATTACGGTTGCTCTTCCTTTCCGCTACTCCCGCATTCAATAATGTAACAGAGATAATTTGGTTATTAAATCTAATGTGTATGAACGATAAACGCGCTACAATTCATGCAGACCAAGTCTTTCATAAAGATGGTACCTTTGTTGAAGGGGGACGCCTACTTTTGACAGAAAAAACCAATGGCTATGTCAGTTTTGTTCGCGGCGAAAACCCATATGTATTTCCCTTTCGCGTTTTTCCCAACACATTTTCGCGACGGTCCACATTTCACACACATTATCCAAGTGTTCTCTTTAATGGTGCCCTCATTGCGGAAAGTGAAAGATTTACTGTTTTAAAAGATACACTTTATTGTGTTCAAATTGGTTCAACCCAAGCAATTGGCTATAAATTGTTGATTGAACAATTACATCAAACGCATGCCAATTTTGGACACTTTAGTTCATTCAGTTATATAGTATTGCAACGATTGATTGAAGCATTAAATATCGTCTATCCGACAAATACTGCCAATGAAGACGTTGAAGATGAAGATGATGAAGAACAAACAATTAGTGCTCAAGAAAAAGAAAAAGAAAAAGAAAAAGAAAAAGAAGAAACCAACGAAGAAACGAACGAAGAAAAAAAAGAAGAAGATGATTCTTCGGTTGATTCAGATGATTCTTCGGTTGATTCAGATGATTCAGATGATTCACAGAAACAAAAACAGAAACAGAAACAGAAACAGAAACAAAAACAGAAACAGAAACAGAAACAGAAACAGAAACAGAAACAGACGAGAACACAAACAAAAACAAATCCACAAATCAATTACAACACCACGAGATTGATTGGTTCTGCTGGACTGCGGAACATCATGGACTATGAAAATACCTCTTCCGAATTTGGCGAGTTTTCTTATAAACCATGGGTTCTAAAAGAACATGGTAGAATTTTTTCGCAAGAACTAATTGGAGCATACAGCAGCAAGATAGCATCTATCTGTAAGGAGGTACGTAAATCAAAAGGGGTTATACTCATTTATTCGCAATATTTAGATTCTGGATTAATTCCAATGGCACTTGCATTGGAAGAGATGGGTCTCCGACGGCATGGTGGTCATAGAAATTTATTTGCGGAACCGAATCAAGAAACAGGAAAAGGGAAAGAAAAAGGGAAAGGAAAAGAACGAAGTATGAAAGGTCGTTACGTGCTAATAACGGGAAGCACTCGTATTTCACCGGATAATAACGCGTATGTAAAATACGTTACCACAGACTCCAACAAAAATGGGTCTGACGTAAAAGTGATATTAATATCAAATGCAGGGTCAGAAGGCGTAGACTTGAAGTTTGTGAGACAAGTCCACATTATGGAGCCTTGGTATAATTTAAATCGTATCGAACAGATTATTGGACGCGCGGTTCGTAATCTAAGTCATAAGAGTTTGCCGTTTGAAGAACGAAATGTGCAAATATTCATGTATGTCACCCGAATGGTCAATAATAAGGAGGAGGAAGCGGCAGACGCATACCTGTACAGGAAAGCAGCTCAAAAGGCTCAAAAGATTGGAGAGGTTACGCGAGTACTAAAAGAGAATGCAGTTGATTGTATATTAAATCATGAGCAAACAAATTTTACGCAAAAGAAATTTAACGATGTACCCAATAGGCCACCTGTAACGATTCATTTATCGGATGGTACCATAGTTCATGATTTCCATGTAGGGGATGCACCATTCAGTGCGGTATGTGATTTCATGGCATCGTGTGATTTCAAATGCACAAATAATGCCAACGGATTATTACCGGACGCAAAGGAGATGACTTACTCGGAAGAGTATGCGAGTATGAATTATGAAACAATCTTGAAGAAGCTTCGACATTTATTCACAGAAAATTATTTTTACCACAAGTCGGAACTGATTCGAGGACTCAATCTGAATGTTCCAAGACCATATGCGTTGTCCGAGATTTATTCTGCGTTAACAACGGTCATCTCCGATTCGGGTATTGTATTTTTGGATTGGTATGGTCGTCCGGGGTCCATTATAAATATCGGCGAGTATTATCTCTTTCAGCCATCCGAGTTGACGTATGAAAACGCCGCGCTTTTGGATAGAATGATACCGATTGATTTCAAGCATGATAAGATACGTTTATTAAGAAGTGGACAAGAAGACGACGAACAAGGAGTGAGCGGAGAAAAAGGAGAAGGAATGATGAGCGCAGCTGGAATAGAAAGAGAAAGAGAAAGAGAAGAAGGAAGAGAAGAAGGAAGAGAAAGAGAAGAAGGAAGAGAAAGAGAAGGAATGAGCGAACGAGTCGTACTTCAAATGGAAAATAATTATAAAAGCGCATACGCATCATTTCATTCAGAAGAAAAAGTAAAACCGGGACTAGAAGATTGGTATCAACATGCCGGCAAAGCAATGCGACAAATGGCCGAAACATTTAACGTTCCTTCTGACAAAATAGATGAAGTTTTAATAGGACACCTGGTCGATATGGTCCCGGATAAATTACCTCTTTTAAAGGCAGTATTTAGTCAACGCGTTGTGGATATGGCTTCATTTATTGGAAAGGTCAAGGTATATTTAGATGCATCTTACATTCTCCGACAAGACGAAGGTGAAGCTGATGCTGGTGCTGGTGCTGGTGCTGGTGCCGGTGAAGAGCCGTGCGTTGTCCTTGTCTCCGTAAAACATCCAGATACATTAACCGTTTATACGCTTAGTGGGCGTGAGTGGAAGCATGCGCAAGCATTATTAACTGAAAATATACTTGCGCAGTCTTGGGCCAAGATGAGCGAATCATCTTGGGCTCCCATTGTTGGCTTGATTGCATTCGACAAAAAGAAGAGATATTTAGTATTCAAAACGAAACTCACCACTGGCAAAAGAAACACAGGGACAAGATGTGATGAAAGCATTAAATCCAAGAGAAACGCTATTTTAAACATGCTTAAAGGGAAAGGGGACGAACATTTTACAAAAGCAAATACAAAACATATGGCCCAAGAAGAAGCGTGTGCGTTACAGGAGTTTATTTTGCGGTATAATCATCTAACGCGTCAAAACAACCAAGATTGGTTTCAGCGAGTAGAGATGGTCCTCATCGCAAAATGAATCAAATGAATCAAATGAATCAATCCTTAAATAAATATGTTGCGCTATAAATATACACCAAAAAAGAAACAAACAACAACAAAACAAGCAAAACAAACAAGAAACAACAACCCGAATACAAATACAAATAAAAATGGGAATTGTTGGGCAAGAATGGAATCCCGCAAGTATCATGAAGTCAATATCTAATGCCATTTCTGGTTCCCAATCTGGGTCACAATCTGGCGGTAGGACTAGACGAAGGTCTAGGGGTCGGTCTGGTGGTCGGGGTCGGAGTCGGAGTCGGTCTCGTGGTCGGGGTCGGTCGGGTGGTCATCGTCACAACAGTAGGTGTAGGCACCGCGTCAGTAAGTAATAAGATACGAATGATACCAAAAAAATTGATGTTGTTATTTTTTATTTATGATTTAAAGAAATAACAATATATATATTTATTTGTACCATGGAAAAAGAGAATTTGAAATCAAAATCAACTCCAAAATCAAAATCAAAATCAAAATCAAACACATCCACCGGAATATATGCAATTTCCGTCATCACAAGAACACTTGTACTTCCTATGACCGTCGTATCATCTGTCCCATTAGATGCAATCCAAGATATGGTCTTACACGAGATTACATCCCAGGTAGAGGGAAGGTGCATCGTTCAAGGTTATGTAAAACCTGGGTCTTGTACCATAATTCGTATTTCGGCAGGCACAGTAAAAGGGTCTAATGTTCAATTTGAAGTGGTATTTGAGTGCCGCATTTGCACTCCATCGCCAGGGGTTCGCATTCATTGCATGGCCGTAAACATTACTAAAGCGGGAATTCGCGCAGAAAGTGCAGATGAAACGCCTTCGCCAATTGATGTATTTATTATTCGCGACCAACACCACGTTAGCGAAGCATTCATGAACATTCAAGAAGGTGAAACATTCCATGCACAAGTAATCGGTCAAAGGTTCGAACTAAATGACCTCCGAATTTCAGTCATCGCAGAATTGGTCGTATAGTATATACATATTAACACGCCCACAAAACAAATAAAAGAAACAATACAGACACAGCAAAAGATAAAAACATAAAAAACCCAATACAGTGTAATCAATAAACAACCATTAATTATTTAAACACAACGAAAAAAGAAACAAATGGACATAAAGCCATCTCTCTATTTTGACCATTGCTTTCATTTATCCTTGATTGTATCATATCAAAACAATCAAAACAATCAAAACATATTTTTTTTGTTTATTAAACAAAAAAAACACAACTATCCAAAAAATGGCAACAAAACAACGAAAAGAACGAACCACCTTTAAAAAAGCCGGACCAAGCTTCTTTACCATTCCCAACATTACACTGTTTATTAAATACGTCGATGTGACGGTATCGACAGACACGGTGAAAACCAGAATTGAAGAATGCGGTCTTGGCAAAGTTGCGGAAGTTAAGTTTACACATAAGGAACATTACAAATCCGCCAAGGTTTTATTTGAGATATGGAATGATACAGATGCCAATCGACAGTTTCAAATGCTCGCCACAACAACAACAACAACAACAACAACAGGAGAAAAAGGAACGCGCATACAGGCGAGAATATATTTTATACCAACGGCCGAAGAATTAGTCGCTTTCAAAAAAAGAACAAACACAGCAAACACAGCAGAAACAACAGAAACAACAGAAACAACAGAAACAACAGAAGTCACTCCACGGAAACTGTACAAGCTTTACTGGACTTGCAAGGAATACGTAGACAATGGCTACGTTCACAATAACAGGACAGGAGGAGGAGGAGCAAGCATTGGTCGTGTATCTAATGCATTTTTTCACCCAAGCCGACAAGAAAAAGAAAAAGAAAAAGGACAAGAAAAAGGACAAGAACAAGAAAAAGAACAAGAACAAGAAAAAGAAAAAGAAAAAGAACAAGAAAAAGAACAAGAACAAGAAAAAGGCTTGTTGAAACAAGAAAAAGAACAAGAAAAAGGCTTGTTGAAACAAGAAAAAGAAAAAGGCTGGTTGGAACACGCAAAATATATCCAAAGAGTGCAATTGTTCGAAATTGAACAAAAACAAAAAGAAGACCAAGAACAAAAACAAAAGCAAGAAAAAGAACATGAAAAACTGGAACAGATGGACTGGTCCAACATCGGCAACGTCTATCCTGACAGACCACGCCGTGTCCATGTTACAATTCCATGCCCATCCGAGTACATTGACCCTGCACTTTTAAGAGATGGACCAATTGAAATGACAGTCTCCGAGTTGCACAATGCGCTTGACCGTCTTCGCGAAAGTCAACAAGAGTATCAACACCACCAGGATAATGCCCAAGAAGATTATCGTTCAACCATGCGTAGAATCTCAAGGCATGAGCATAATGCGGAACTATACTGTCAAATTTCGGACAAGTTTTCAGCCATGATTGAAATGAATGAGTCTGTACAACTCAAAATAGTTCAAACATTGTGTTCTTCTCACAATACTTGATGTGTATTTAGGAGTTCTTCAATATGTTGTATGACCGCCATTTTTTCTGTATGATATGGTCGTATACATGCAACACATTCCCCCAATGTTTTCCACTCCACCTTGCTCACTTCTGCTTTCTGGTAGTGATACAGTGTTTCTAATGCTGTTTCTAATGCTCTTTCTAATGCGGTTTCTAATGCGGTTTCTAATGCTGTTTCTGTTTCTATTTTTCCCTCACTATTATGACTATGGCGACCAAATGTCGAGGATGTCGCCGATGTCGTACACCACGTTGTTTTGTCTTTTTGTAGTGGTGTTATAGCTGTTGTAGCTGTTGTAGTTGTTGTAGTTGTTAAAAGTTTTGCAATGTAATAACGATTTTTGTATGG
>Ga0114958_10001080_pt1 | contig 21973 bp, 19 predicted proteins | sample C_130208_EF_Meta_FD_89577 | JGI IMG/M metagenome (GOLD analysis project Ga0114958, IMG submission 89577) | Freshwater microbial communities from Lake Croche, Canada to study carbon cycling - C_130208_EF_MetaG | ecosystem: Environmental > Aquatic > Freshwater > Lake | place: Lake Croche, Canada... | reverse complement strand
TGCTGTCCAGCATACCTTCATTAAATACTTCTTCCATGTGACGCTGCACGATGGGCTCAAACAATGATCGTAGTGTCTCAATCGGCAAGCCGCTAGTGCCCGCATGACTGACTCCAGTCATAACTTCCCAGAGTTTTTCGCCCTCTAGCGTACCAAAGCGCTCGTCACGGCGTACGGGATTTGCCATCATTGCGCGTTTTTCAATCGTACGTATGCTATCAATCAGATAGATACACATGATCACAATGCCGACCATGCAAGCGAGTAGCGCGAGGAGTAAAAAAGTATTCATTCTATGAATTAAGCAGGATTATTTATTAGAAGTACCTAACATGCTGTCAAACTGGCTCTTGAGTGAGGTTTGTAAACTGTTCATATCACCCACGAGAGAGTTCATGGCTGAAAATTGCTTTTGATAGCGCGTCAGGAGTTGGCTCATGCGGTCCTCTAACTTCAGTAGCTCATCCTTGTATTTGCTTACCCGTGATGCAGCATTACTGCTTTGACTCAAAATCGGACCACTGGAAGAAATCAATTTATTAATTTTAATAATGGCATCACCTGCTAAGCCATGACTGCCAGAGGTTAATATGGTTGCTGTCTTCTCATTATTAGAGAACATGGTGACGACATCATCAAAGTAACTGGATAAACCGGTATCCAGCTTAGTGTTGTCAACTTTGAGTGTGCCGTTACGCTGTAAGCTGACACCTAAGTCACTTAATGAAGTGATTGTGGTTCCTGGGGTTGAGGATGTGCCAGTGGTCATGCTGATCATTTGTTGACGAATAGTCGTAATGATCGAGTTGTTTGCTAATGAGCCACCGACATCGGAGTTAGAGCTGGCATTAGATAAATCATCTAGCTGGGCCTTCAGCTTGTTATAGGCGGCGGCGAGGGCGGTGATGTTTTCTTTAACTGCTGTAGTGTCACGACTCATCGACAAGGTGGTAGCGCCACCAGTTGGTGTGGCTAAATTGAGTGTGACGCCAGTAATTGCGCTCGATACAGTATTGGTACTGCTTTTAATGGCCAGACCGTCAATGGCCACCAGAGCATCTTGCGCAGCATTGATTGGCGTTGAAGCAATGGCTAAGGTGGTGCCAGTGCTGTCGGTGATCGTCGTAGCAGAGCCCGTGGTATCTGATGTAGCAACCGACACCGCATTAGCACCACCGGTTTCATCCGGCGTAAATGCTAATTTCCAAGGTTTGCTTGGGTTGCCGGTATCCACTAATTGGGCGGTGACACCTAAGCTGGCCGCGTTGACTGCATCAACAATGCCTTGCGGTGTGGTTTGTCCAGCAGGGATTTGCACTAAGGTTGTGGTACTACCCAGTGTCACATTGACACCAAAAGCGGCGCTACTATTTAAGGCTGTTGTTTTAGAGGCAAAGCCATTGGAGCTTTGAAACGTACTGTCAAAATCTAGTCCAGAGACGCTAAATGCATTACTAGCCCCTGTGGATGAGGCGGTTAGCGTAATCCGATAGGGTGTGCTTGCATCTCCAGTATTAATCAGTTGGGCAGTGACATTGAGACCTGACGTGCTGTTAACGGCATCTACAATACCTTGCGGTGTGGTCGTGGTGACGTTAATCGTAGTGCCGCCAATGATTAATGGTGAGCTTGCTAGGCTGGTGCTGAGATCGGTGGTGGCTAATGGATAGCCCAAAGAAACGCTGCGTTGTGCTTGCGCCAAATTAACCACGTTAATGGTGTGATTGCCTGCTTTGGCAGTAGAGCTTAATGACACATTGTAAGCGCCATATCCGCTATTGGTTGCAGAGACAGAGTTTAGATTGGTAGAGGTTTGTAGGGTAGCAAATGCACTTTTGAATTCGCTTAAACTAGAAATGAGACTGCCATAACCAGAAATTCTGGATTCGTCTTTGGTAATTTTGCCGTCAATCAATGCCTTTTTAGGCATGCGTTCAGCATCGACCAAGCTTTGCGCTAGGGCTTGAGTGTCTACACCTGAGCCAGCCTTGAGTGCAGTAAAGATGCTAGAGGCTTGCGACTGGGCCGTTTTGGTAGTGGTCGTCGTGGCGGTGGTGGAAGAAACAGCGCTGGTCGTCATTGTGGGTCAACTTTACATCAATAGTTTTCAATTAATTGCATTGTGCGGCAACTGCTTCATTGTGCTGGTGCAGATTGATTCAATACAGACCTACATTTGGTGTACTTCGTCAAACATATTTCGTCAGACTTCTCAATTTCTTTAATTCTTTAATTCTTTAATTCCTTAATTCTTAATTCCTTAACTCTTAATTCCTTAACTCTTTAATGCCAACCGCTGCGGCGGTAAGCGTCTCGATTTCGGTTCGATCCAATAAAAATTATATAAGTATTTGATTTTATTTGATTTTATTTGTTTTTTATTGTCAGTGTGGTGTTGGATTATTTAATAAAGTTAAATAAATTGAGTTTTGATGTTTGGGCAAAGCTGCTTTGAGCCGCTTCCAGCCCAGTCATATCCTTTTTGAGGCGACTAATCGCGTCGGCATAGTCGACATCTTGCAAGCTAGATAGAGTCGATTGTAGACGCAACTTGGTGTCTTCAATGGTCGAGCGTTGGGAATCAATCGCATTCATATCAGAACCCATTTGGGTTAAGGCGTGTGCTAGTCCGGTTTGTAAGGTATCAATGTCGTTCAAGCCGCTAACCATTCCGTTGTGATTAGAGTTAACGACTGCCGCAGTAATATCATCTAGGGCTTTAAAAAAACCAACTTGTTGCGTTTGACCATTCACTGTACGCGTGACTGAGGTGAAAATATCACTACCAGCCCGATTCAGATTGACAGTGCGTTCGTCGCCAATGTTGACATTCATGCGAGTGGTATCACCTTCGTAACCAGAGCCGCTTGCTGCATTGGTTGAGAAGGCGGGTTTGCTGACGCGACCACCACCAAATAAGTAATTGCCGTTGGAGTCGCGCACATTCGCATACGAGAGCATTTCTTCGCGTAAGCTTTTGAGTTCTAGTGCTAATGCCTGGCGATCGCTAGGGGAGAGCGTGTCATTGGAAGCTTGAACAACTAGCTCTTTGAAGCGTGCCATTGCTTCTGTAGAATTTCTAATTACAGGCTCTTCGGTTTTGAGTCGCTCATCAACCGCCGTGAGTGTATTGAGATAGCTGTCTTGCCGTGCGATCGCAGATTGCACCCGTTGCATGGCCGTGGTTTTTTCGGGCGAGTCGCTAGGATTAGGGACTTGTTTGCCCGTAGACAATTGGGTTTGTGTCTTAGAGATCTTGGTTTGCATATCACCCATTTGGGCAACTGCACGGTCATAGATGTAGGCGGTAGAGAGGCTCATTGAGATTATGCCTTTGGTTAACGCAATTGAATAATAGTATCAAATAACTGGCTTGCCATCTGCACTGTTTTAGCTGCGGCTTGATAGGCTTGTTGATAGCGAATTAAATCTGCAGCCTCTTCATCTAAATTGACACCTGAAACGCTATCTCGTGTTTCAATCGCTTGGGTGTTAATGACTTCGAGTGCTTTTTGTGTGATGCGAGCTTGACCTGCGATACCACCGACATTACCAACTGCATCTGTATAAGCCTCGCCCAATGTTTTAGCGCCTGGAATCAGCGTGCGATCGGTTTCTAAATCAACAATGCGCTGCATGTTTTCATTGTTACCGGTGCCATCACTATTGCCGTCAATCCGGAAGCGATCGCCTTTTTCAGGTGTAGCGTTAATCTCAACCTTGAGGCCGCCATAATGAATCCCTTGTGTCGGATCGTATTGGCGCTCTGCCAAAATGGTGCCGGTGTTGACGTCTTTGATTTGGTAGCGTTGAGTGGATAAGAATTCAATATCTACGGGATTAGCGCGTTGTTGACTGATGGGGTTAATTTTACCGACATCGTAGCCTGCTGCGATCGCACCAGAGCCAGTGCCAGTGGCAAACACTAATAAATCTTCAGGCACTGGGCCTTTGATATAAGCGCCATAGCGCAAACCAAGTTTCGCTAAGTCGCCAGATTCACCGTTGGGGCCTACGCCCACATTAACGGCTTGCTCACTACTCAAAATCAAGCGGGCATGGCTGGTATATCCAGCATCTAAACTTAACGCACTTTTGGAATTAGGTTTGTCGATCACAATGTTATTGCTCTCATACCCAGCAGTATTACTGAGAGTGAGTGCGCCATTGCCAGCGATGCTGGCACTCACATGAGTTGTTTGTGAGACACGATTAATAGCCGTTAACAAGCTGTCGTTATTAGTAAAGCCGTTGCTACCGGGCGCAGATATCACAGTACCATTGATGGACAATGTGGCGTATTGATCTTTGAGGCGAAGCGCATTGGCTGGAATGGTAATGGTGTTCATGCTACTGGCGACAACACCACTGAGTGCAGAGGCACCATTAATCCAATCCACAACATTTTGCGTGCTCAGTCCGTTGCTGGGCTCAGTTAAGGCGCCCAGTGATTGACCATTGATGGTGATCGCACCTGCTGTCACACCGCTATAAGTTGGCGGGTTAGTCGCCTCTAGCCTTGCAGTGCCAACCGGTGCATTGGGGACAGGGTTGCCTGCGCTATCTGTTTGAGTATATGCCACAGCGCGTGCGCCATAAAACATATCGAGTTTGAGATAGGATCTGTCAGCAGCAGCGTTTAAGTAGTCGGCCGAGTAAGAGGAGCCAGGTGCGAAGCCGTTACCCGGTTGAAGGAGTAGTTTTTGTTGGTCAGCGTTAATAGGCATACCCAGCACGTGACGACCGTCGCGAGTAAATACCTGCACATCTAAGCCGCTATCCGGGCTATTCATGAGCAGTTGAATATTGTCGTAACCTGCGGGGATAGTGGCGACAGCGTTAATGTGCGTGCTAGGGTTAACCACGCTATTGACTGCCGCTGCAGCATTGGCGTTATTCACCAGCACATCATCAATGCGCATGGGCCCTGGCGGCGGATTGTCGTTGATGGCAGGTGGAGGCTCGAGAGAAACTGTCGCAGTCGCAGCACTACGGTTGTTGGCGTTTTCTGTCACTCGAAATAGAGCACCTGCTGCTATTTTCAGTGGGTCGTTTTCAATTAAACGCACACCAGCAGACGGACGCGAGGTGGCGCGTAGAATCACACTTTCTGCATCACGGGGCCGACCAGTGATGGTGACATGTAAACCATTGACATCGATGCTATCACCGCTGGCATTGCCTTTGTAAATGCCGCCAGTCGTTAAATCTTTAGCAGTCCACAGCGTGCGAGACTGGTCGTAACGCAATTCAATATCATGCATTGCAGTTTTGCTAATGTCGGTCACGCTCACACCCACATTAACCACTGGGGCGCCTAGTCCTGTATCCACGCGAAATGAGGGGTCAATCGCAAACAGGTCGTGACCTTGTTCACCATTGGCATCGATACCCAAGCGATGCACGTCATTTACTGCTTTAACGGCTGTTTGTGCCAGATAATCTAAGGCTGAAGAGGTGGTCTCTAGGGCTTGTAGGCGAAATGCAATCAGTCCTGCGACTGAGCCATTGGTCAGTCCAGTAACAGTAGTGGCTTTGCCGTACGGATCAACAACCACTTCGACTTTACCAGCATCGGTTTCGTTAAATGAGGCTGATACATTTTTGGCAATATTGCCATCAACAATTAAACCCTCGCCAATGGTTTTACCCAGGCCGACGCTGACCACACCATTGCTGAGTGTAGAGACTTGAAGGCCAGCGATTTTAGACATCTGGACCAACAAATGATCGCGTTGATCTAAGAGGTCTGGCGGCTGTTGGGTAACGTCACGTTTGCGGGCTAATTGGCCATTCACAATCGCCAGTTGGCTCGCCATCGCGCTTAAATTTTGTAAATTAGTGTTGATTTCATCGCGCGTGCCAGTATCTACCGCATTGAGCTGGCCGGATAACTCACGAAAGCGCGAGGCTAGGCCATCAGCACTCCTTAGAAATTCACCGCGCATATCTGCAGAAGCAGGGGTTGCAGAGAGGGCGCGCGCACTGGCAAAGAATTTATCAATAGCAGGGGTTAGACCAGACTGCTCGCTGCCCATAATATCGATCACGCGATTGGCATACGTGGTGAGTGGCACTTGCGTATTCAGTTCGCTATAACTGCTGCGCAAGCCTGATTCGGCAAATGCACTATAAGCGCGTTTAATGCTATCAAATTGACTGCCCGTGCCAAAAAAAGCCTGACCTTGTGACTGGGGAGTGCTTTCTTTTAAGCTGATTTCTTGGCGCGTATATCCCTCGGTATCCAGATTGGCAATATTATTACTCACCGTGCTGAGTGCACGTTGGTAAGAATTAATGGCTGAACTGCCGATCGAGAGAATATCTGCCATTGCGGCTTAACCTTTAGGGATGACCTGTTGTTGGTGACTGTGTATCTAGATCGCTGTTGATGCGATAGGCCTCGATTCGTGCATTACGCAAAGACATCGAGGGTGGTGCTTTATTGAGTTCAATGGCAGGGCGCACTGGAATCAAAGGCAGAGCAGGTCCTGCAATGGGCATGCCTTGGCCATCGACTGCTGCAGGCTTAGGCGCTTGACGGGACAGCTGCGAAGTGAGCAGGTTGGTGATGCCAAACACATCGCGCTTAGACATTTGCACAGCCAATTCTTGGTCATGCATGCCTTGGAAGGTGTCCATGGCATTTGATTCAAACAAGTCGCTTTTCATGGACGCATCACGCATGGATTTAATCATCATCTGTGCGAACATCGCCTCAAACTGCTGAGCGGTTTCGCGCAATGCGGATTGATCGTCCTTTTTGGCTTGGCTTTTGAGTCGGCTCAAACCCGAGAAGTCATGGTAACTGCCAGTAATTGGTGTGGTTTCAGCCATCAGATCACCACTAATTCAGCACGTAGGCTGCCTGAGCGTTTGAGCGCTTCTAAAATCGAGACTAATGCAGACGGTGTAACACCGACTTGGTTTACTGCATCTACAATTTCCCGTAAGTCTACGCCGGGTTGAAACATAAACATTGGGTTTTTTGCCTCAGAGATCGAGACATCTGCATTGGTGACCGGTGTGGTTTGAGCACCTGCTGGGGCAAAGGCGCCAGGCTGAGAGACAGTATTGGATGCCGCAATTTTGACAGTGATGCCGCCGTGGGTAACGGCTGCAGCGGTGACCCGCACATTACGACTAATGACTACCGTGCCAGTACGTGAGTTCACAACGACTCGTGCTGCAGACTCACCAGGGATCACATCAATGTTTTCAATCTCACTCAAAAAGGCGACGCGTTGACTCATGTCCATGGGCGCGTTGATCGCCACTGAGATGCCATCGAGAGCGCGGGCAACACCAGCACCAAACTTGTTGTTGACAGCATTGACAATGGCAGTGGTGGTGGTGAAGTCAGAGGCTTGCACATTGAGAATGATCGAGTCGGTTTTATCAAATGAATTTTCGACCACACGTTCGACCAGAGCGCCGCTGGGAATTCGGCCTGCAGTGGTAATGCCAGTCGAAACACTAGAGCCAGCAGCACTGGCATCAGCGCCGGCAATGGTGAGTGAGCCTTGTGCTACGGCGTAGACCTTGCCGTCGCCTGCGCGCAACCGCGTCATGATTAAAGTGCCGCCACGTAAGCTTGTGGCACGACCGATGGCCGATACATTTACATCGATACGCTGTCCAGGCTTAGAGAAAGCAGGGAGTTCTGCAGTGACCATCACAGCGGCCACATTTTTGACATCTAATTTAGCTACTACAGCACCACCGGCATCAAAGTCAGACAAGGGGCCGTCAACGCTAACGCCAAGTTGATTTAATAACGAGCGCAAACTTTGACCCGCAAACGGCACGTCAGCACCATCACCAGTGGCTTGTAAGCCGACCACTAGACCATAGCCGATTAACTGGTTGGGTCGCACAGTCGCTACCGATACCATATCTTTAATACGATCAGCCTGTGCATGTGGTGTGAGGCCAATCAGTAATGCGATCAGTGACAGTAGCGCGGATAGGGTGCGTATCATGATGGGCGTTTCTATTAGAAGGGCCAATATTTTTGGAGCGCACTAGTGCCCCAACCAGGTCGAACGGCGTTGGTAAGATCACCCGAGCCGCGATAAGAAATTTGTGCATTAGCGAGGCGACGTGATTGCACCGTACCATCGGGGGCAACGTCTTCGGTGCGGACGATGCCCGAGACTTGAATCACTTCGCTACCTTCGCTTAAGGTGAGAATTTTTTCACCGCGAAGCACCAGGTTACCATTGGGTAGAACTTCAATCACAGTCACTGCAATAGAGCCAGTGAGTGAGGCTTTTTGTCCGGCATCCCCTGTCCCGGTGTTGCCAATTGTGGCGCCACTTGCTTTGATATTGCCGACCGCGGTACCGAGGCCCATGCTGCTATTTTTTAGCGTGCTAGCCAGACCAGAGGTTAGAGTGGCCAATGCATCGTTGGTGGATTCACGTTTGGTGGTGTTGTTCTGGGTGCGTGAGGATTGCGCTTCTTCTTTGAGAATCACAGTGACTACATCGCCGACTTTATAGTCGCGTTGACGGCCAAAGTAATTATCGTTACGGCTATCGACAAACAAGGAGCCACTTAAACTCTGGGTGCGGGTATCAACCACCGGAAATACCGGTGTGAACTCTGGGCTAGGTGCAATTCGTTGCTCTGGCGTGTTGGCGCAGCCGTAGAGGGCGACGAGTGCAACAACGATACTGCTGAGTTTAAGTGAATTCATGTTCGTTTAATTACATGTTGTTGTTGATGTATTTAAGCATTTGGTCAGAGGCGGAGATGGCTTTGGAATTCACTTCGTAAGCCCGTTGGGTCTCAATCATATTGACCATCTCTTCGACCACATTAACGTTGGAAGCTTCCAGTGCGCCTTGCACTAATACACCGGCACCGTTGGTGCCTGGTTTCAGCTGTTGTACGGGGCCACTAGAGGAGGTGGCACGTAACAGATTTTGTCCCATGGCTTCTAGACCAGCTGGGTTCACAAAGCGCGCTAACTGAATATTGCCAAGCGTGGTTTGGTCAGGACCAGTAATTGATTTGCCGGTCACTGTGCCGTCGGCGCCTACCGTAATACTGGACACCGTTGGAGGTACGGTGATCGGTGGTTGTAGTAGTCCGCCTTTAGAAGTCACTACCTGACCAGTTGCTGACACCTTAAAAGCGCCGTCGCGGGTGTAGGCGTTTGTGCCGTCAGGTTGTAATACTTGGAAGAACCCTTCGCCGCTGACTGCGAGGTCTAGGGCGTTTTGGGTGGTAATCATATTACCCTGAGCATGAATCTTCTCGGTTGCAACCACGCGCGTTCCCGTACCCATCATCAAACCAGTCGGGGAAGTGGTGTTGGCTGAGGTCTGACCACCAGGCTGCTGGACTTTTTGATAGAGCAGATCTTCGAAGATGGCCCGGTCGCGCTTAAAGCCAACGGTGTTGACGTTGGCGAGGTTGTTCGATAACACATTCATTCGAGTCTGTTGGGCATCGAGACCGGTCTTGGCGACCCACATTGCTGCGTCCATGGCTTGCTCCTGGTAGTTCTACAATTAAGTTAAATACTGGCTAACTATTTGAAATGATTTCTAAACGCTTAAATTCTTAAACTTTTAAATTCTTAAATTACTGATTTACTAAAATGCTAAATTACGCAGACTTCATCATTGAGGCACCGGCTTCATCTAACGTTTTTGCTTCCTTAATCACGCGTATGCTGGCTTCAAAGTTACGTTGATACTCGATAATCTTCACCATATTCTCTACCGCCGAGACGCTACTGCCTTCTAAGCTGCGGGGCGTTAATGACGGGGTTATTTTGCCGTCAGTAAAATCCTTGGCTTTGCCGTCCTCACCGGTGCTTTGGTAGAGGCCGTCGTCACGCCGATACAACTTAGTGTCGCTCGCATCCTTCAACATCAAACGACCAACCCGAGTGGGTGCAGTATTTGACGGTGCTGATGGGTTTGTAGCAAATACTGTGCCATCTTCGGTGATTTCGAGTAGATAGCCCGTGGGCGCGGTTAGAGCGCCGCCACCTTGCCCCCGTACCGCATGACCACTGGCTGTCACAATAATGCCATTGTTGTCTAGACGCAGGTCGCCACGCCGAGTAAAGGCGATATCGCCGTTTGGCGCTGTCACGCCCAGCACGGTTTTATCGTTCATCGCAACATCCATAGGGTTATTGGTATAGCTAACCCCACCACTTTGCAGTGAAATCAAGTCAGAACGGACGTTGGTTGGTGAATAGCGGGTGTCAAAACCTGGTCCGTTGATCTTGAAGGATGTCAAAGAATTGCTATAACTTTTCTTAAAACCACTGGTGGATACGTTAGCCAGTTCATTGGTGAGCGTGCGCATGGTGAGTGCGTTGTCACCACTGCCTAATACGGTATATGCAAATTTATCCATGGCTGCTCAGTAGTTAAAGTTAAATTATCGTTAAAAATCAGTTAGTTAATTAAGCTCGGATTTGAATAATGGACTGTGTCAGTGAGGTGCTGGTTTCAATCGCTTTCGCACTCGCTTGGAAGTTACGCTGTGCGGTGATCAAATCCACCAACTCTTGGGTCAAGTCCACGTTCGCCCGTTCCCTAGCACCAGCACGAACCGTGCCAAAGCCTGCGCCACCGGCTTCGCCGAGTGTCGGCTTACCTGAAGCTGAAGTAGAGTAGAAGCTACTGTCACCAATTTGACGCAGACCGTTAGGGTTAGAGAAGTTGGCCAAAATAATCTTACCCAAAGACAACTGCGAACCGTTGGAGTAACTGGCGCCCACCAAACCATCATCACCAATGTTCACACCCACTAAGTCACCTTCAGGTGCACCGTCTTGCGACTGGGAGTTCACCGAAAACGGTGAGGAGAACTGGGTTGATTTGGAGTAGTTAATGTTAATCCGCAAAGCGCCCTTACCATCATCGAGGTAAATCGTATCGAGCTGGGTTCCGGCTTTTGGTGAAACGAGCGAACCGTTCGTGGAGAAGGTCAGCTCACCACGGTCTAGGTAGACCGGTGACCATTTTGGCAGTGTGGTGTAACCGTCCGCGCTGCTGGTGGCGTCACCCCGTTCATCGATGTATTGCGCGGCTTTGCTCGCCCCCGTGCCTTCCAGGTATTGCTTGGGCTTAATCCATGACGATGTCACACCACGGCCGGCTGGAATATTTAATAGACCCCAGTCCGAGTGGCCAGAGACTTTAATAAACGAGTTAGAACCCGTAGTGCCAGTGGTAAATACAAAGGAATTATTCGCTTGGTTATAAGAAACTTTAACCCCAGATATGCTTGAACCGTTAGGGCCGGCCAATTGGTTAATACCCGATTGTAATTGGCTCATGAAGTTATCTAAGGTGTAGTTCTCGCTCGGTGGGATAGTGACTTCACCTTGCACACCGTCTACAGTGACCAAGAACTTATTGCGGCCCTCAGGCACTGGGAAGGCTTTGTTGACGTTTAACGCAATGGCAGTGCCGTAAGTGACTGCGGGCTCTGAAGCAATACCGCGTAAGGCGTCTGCAGTTTTTGCGACTTCGGTGTTAGTAATACCTAAGTATTTTTTGGCAAAGACGCTGGAATTCACAATTTTAATAGCTGAATCATCACCCGTCGTACCAGAGGAGATTGAGAATTTTTGCGCCACACTGTCAAACAAGACTGAGATACCGTAGCGTTGTTTTTCGGTGTCACGGAAAGCCTTACCGGTTGCTGTGACTTCTGAACCAGCCACACCATAGGTGCCATCAGCATCAACTGTCAGATCAGTGGCGAGCATGCCAAAAGTGGAATTGGCAGTTGGGGCGGCAGTAGTGCCACCACCAACTTTGATTTCTTCACCGCCAGCAGCAGTAAATTTAAAGCCTTTAGCCACTTCGTCATAGCTTACGGTCACATCAAGTGTCGGGGTGTCACTCGCAGCAATCGCAGTATCGATTTTGGTTTGCATCAATGTGACTAATTCTTCTTGACTCATATTGCCGAAAAAGTTTTGAGTAGTACGGATCATGCTGCTCACCCCAGTGCCGCCATCGGCGTAGGTGAGTGGCGCGGCATTGCCGTCGACGGGTGAGTAAGTAATTGTGAGTGAGCCGTCATTGGGTGAGCTCAGCGCAATTGTTCTGCCGCTGCTGCTACCATAAGCTTGATCGGTGTCTAACTTACTCTTAACAAGGGTAGCAATTTCTGCGGCACTCATGCCTTCGGTGATACCCGTCACCGCAACGCCACCGACGGTGATAATGCCGGCTTTGGTTGTGTCTCCAAATGAAATCATTTGTTTCTTTAAGGGGGCGTCATAGGCCGTTACTTCTGAATCGGTGATGCTTACATAGGGAGAGGTAATTAATGTGGTAAAAGTTACCCCTGTCGTGCCAGTATCGGCTGTAGTAATGCTAGTGCTTGCGTCAGCAGCTAATTTGGTGATGGTCAGGGATCCGCTGCCGTTGTTGGTGATGGTGCGGCCAGATGCCGTATTGGCATAGGTGCTAGCCTCTAGCGCAGTTTTGACCTTTGTAGCTACTGCAGTAGCGGTATCACCGGCCGCTAGGGCGACAGTGACACCGGCAACAGTAATATTGCCCGCGGTAGTAGCTGCGCCAAGCGTAAGCTTTTCCGATTGCCGCGCCGCCGTTGAGGTAATGCTATCCCTTTTGTCATTTAGTGATTTGGTGATAGTTAAAGTGCCATCGCCATTATCAACAACAGTGCGGCCAGCCGTGGTGAACGAGTTATTAATTGCAGTGGCAACTTTGGCGGCGACTTGTATCGCTGTATCACCAGAAGCTAAGGTGACAGAAATGCCACCCACAGTAATGCTGGGTGTGGACGCTGTTGTAGTCGATGGCACTGCACTAAATGTTAATTTTTCAACCTTAGGCTTGGCTAAGCTGATGTCTAGAGGTGTAGCACCGACCATTAAATGCATTTTGGTGGCTAAGTCAGGGTCGCTGGCTAAGTCCCAAGATTTATCATCGCCAAATTGACGGTTAAGAATGTTGGTCATTTCTTTAGCGATATCACTACCGGTTAGCTTGGTCGCATTTGCGGTCAGTTTGCTTAAGTCAACGGTGGCGAGTTGACCGCTACCATCGATATCAATTTGAAAGGCTTTACTTAAATCGCCAACCAAGTCCTCACCAGTCTTCTGGATGCTGGTGAGAGTAGAGAAATCCAGGCCGCCGTCTGCAGTTAAGTCAGCACCACGCTCAGGATTGACTTTGACATTGAGTGATGCACCCACGGTAGATGCTGGAATCGAATCTCGTTTGTCGGTTAAATCATCTAATGAAAACATTTGTGTTTTACGGTTAACCAATTCGTCGGATACTGCCGATTCTGGTTGGAGCTGACCGTATTTATTCACATACAGTTTTTCACCGGTGGTGTTTGTAGCCTGTTGCAAAGACGCATTTACTTGTGAGTTACCAATGTAGACGTAGGTTTGCCATTTGTTGGTGGGTGCTGCTTGACTGGCGTTTTGAGTTTTGACGTAGTAGACCGTGGCTAGATATCCGTTACCCCCTTGGTCGTATACCGTGAGCGCTGTGGTTTTGTTAAAGCTGGCAGGGTTGTTACGGTTAAAGGGCACAGTAATAACAGGTGCGTCCGCAGGGAAGTTAAGACCCAGTTCCACCAAGCTGGTTTGTTTCGCTTGGCCTGTGGTTTTACGGGGAATAGTTAAGCGATTTAAGTTACTCAAGTCAGCCTTACCACTACTGTCGACTGATGCAGCCATGAGTGCTTGTCCGACGGTATTGACCACGTTAAATTGGTCGTTCATGGTGAACGCGCCGTTTCGGGTGTAAATGTCTTGCAAGCCGTCTGCTGATTTTAATGGGAAGAAGCCATCACCGGTAATCGCTAAGTCGAGTGAGTTTGCTGAGAACTGAATGTTACCTTGGCTGAACTCCTGACTGACTTGCTTCAAGGCCGAACCCTGACCCACAACGCTCGAGGCTTTTTGTAGCGGTGATGTCGCAAAAATGTCACCAAAGTCGGCGCGTGAGCGTTTAAATCCAGAAGTACCCACGTTGGCGATATTACTACTGGTCACAGCAAGCTGAGCGGTGGCAGCGTTCAATCCAGTCAGAGCGGTATAGAATGACATTTCAAGTTCCCTTTACGAATAAAAACGAATTAAATAATTAAGTAGTTGAAGTTAAATTACTGTAGTTAAATTACTGAAATTAAATTACTGAGGTTAAATACTGAGGTTGAATACTGATGTTAATACTGATGTGTAGGGCTTTAGTTAATCTGGGTAACTGTCGATAGCGGTGCGCTTAAACCACCACCAAAGTCTAAGTAAATATCCTTGCTGATCGCATCCACACGCACACTTTTCACAGTGGCTTGGGTGCTGACCGCAGGACTAATCACTTGGCCGGCTAAAGTGCCGGTGACTGTAATTTTGTAATCGCCATCAGGCACTGCAGCACCTGCGTCATCAGTGCCGTCCCAAGTCAGCGTTAATGGCCCTGGCTTTTGTAGGCCGCCAGTGACCGTGCGCACAGCCTTACCGGTGGAGTCTGAGTATTGAACTTTGATCGTATCTGCACCGTTGGTTAAGTCAGCAACCGATATCACCGGTGCGCCGCCGGTCATATTGACTGGGACGTTAGGGGCTGCGACTTGGCGGCCGATTAACGCGGAGCCAGCCATCATCCGATCGCCTTGCATGGAACTCACTAAATTTGTGAGTGCAGAGGACATGCTGGTGGTGGCTTCTAGTTGTGAGAACTGGGCAAGCTGTGCCACGAAGGCCTCGTTCTTGACTGGGTCTAGCGGGTTTTGATTTTGTAGTTGTGTCGTAAACAGCGTTAAGAATTCTGACTTACCCATAGTCTCTGTTTGCTTAACCTTGGCAGCTGAAGCAAGCGCATCAGAGGTGCGCGTGATGTTTGCGGGTATGCCAGGGTTAGGGGTCGGTTGGGTGGTAATCGTCATGGTGCTTAGCCTTTCAACATGTCAACAGTGCGCATCATCAAGTCGCGGGCAGTGTTAACGACCTCGACGCTATTTTGGTATGAGCGGGCGGCACCCATCATTTCAACCATCTCGCTCATTTCGTTTACATTCGATTTGTATACATAGCCTTTGGCATCGGCAGTGGGGTTACCGGGCTCGTAGATTTGTTGACCAGGGGTTTTGTCATCAATGATTTTGCTGACCTTAACGCCGCCTACAGTCGGAAATCCTGCAGTGGTTTGGGCTTCTTCGAGAATCGCCTGAAATACGGGTCGTTTGGCCTTGAAAGCGCCTTCACTGGTGCCAGAGACCGTGCTGGCGTTCGCTAAGTTAGAAGCGGTGGTGTTCATCCGGATGAGCTGTGAATTCATGGATGAGGCTGCAATGCCGAATATCGTGTCTAGTGCCATGGTGATTACTCCCCGCGCAAGGCGCGTTTAATACCGGTTGTGGTGTTTTCAGTGAACATCATGCTGGCGCGATAATCGGCAGCTGCTTTACCGTATTGCGCTTGTTCAACGCTGATCTCGACGGTGTTACCGTCAACGCTGGCGTTAAACGGAATTCGATATTTCAGTGCTTCTGCTGTGCTAGGACCCTCGTCAATCGGGAAGTGTTTGGCATTCGTGGTCGCCATGCCGCGCATTTCTTTATTCGCAACATTTTTATAAACTGATTTAAAATCAATATCTTGCGCTTTGAAGTGAGGCGTTTCTGAGTTGGCGATATTCTTGGCGAGTGTTTCCAATCGCTGGGTTCTCACCTTCAGGGAGGTTTCGTGCATCGTAAAAGCGTTGTCTAGAATATTCATAATAATGTTTTGTCGGTTAGGGCTTCAGTTTTTAAAAACGTGGTCGATGTGTCGATTAAGGCGCCTTGTCTGTCATGGATTATGTGGATCTCGATGTAACCATAAGCAAGCTGCGTGCCAAGCTGCGGATGCGGCGTTCGCTGCGTAAAGCACATTTTTTGCCGTAGAACACACTGCTGTTTGCCGCTGTGGTGGCAAGGTTGCGCCAGGGGTGGCAATTCTCTGCCGCAGCAGGTGCCGGGCTGTGGAGGTCTTTATGTAATTTAAGTGTCATGTTGGATCCTTATTGATAGGGTGCAAACTTTGAGCTGGTGGCAATATTGACTTGAGGATTGCGCTCTAGAGCGCCGTTTTTCATGGGTGCTGTGGGTGCGGCTGCGGCAGGGTAAGGGCTTGTGAATACGGGTGCAGCGAGCTTCTTGCGGGCGTTTTCATACAGGCCGGTGAGCAATGAGTTGCGCGTGATGTGCGCAGTGCGATTGTTGCCTTCGTAGAGGGCAATGGCTTGCCGCCCCTGAATATCGAGGTTGGTGTTGGGATCTGATTCTTTGCGGGCTGATGGGGTGAGCACGGTTAAATACAGTGTATCGAGTGAGGGACGATCAAAATTACGTAGCCCAGTCTCGTTGAAATAGCGGCCCACTAAATCGAGTTGCTCGAGAACGCCTAATTTAGTGATTGCTTTAGGGTTTTTGCCAAAGCCGACTGTAGCTGCGCCGCGGTTTAACCCATCGCAGAACTGAATCAAACCATGACAACGCCCGTTTGTAGCACGTGGATTCATCCCATCGCTCTCCATGAGCATCACCACCGCAAGGTCATCGGGGCTAAAGCCATGCTCTTTAGAGAGCTGGAGGATTTTCTCGCGCACGGCGGTTTTTTCAGAAGCGCGCACATATTTCAGCTGCACGGCGCGCTCTAAGGTGCGTTCTAATACCGGGTGCGCTTCTGCCAGCTTGGAGCGCGGACTGCCGGCGCCGTAGGTCGAAGTGCTGGGTGTGTTTGATGTGTTTGAAGTACTTAGGGTATTTTGGGTGTTGACTACAGGAGGACTCTCGTCGTTAGTGGTTTCTGCGGCAAGCTCGGTGGCGCTTATTGTGGTGACCGGCACCATCGTTTTGGTGCTGACGGTATTACTATAAGTATTGTTAATTGAGGCTTGGTTAACAGGCGCTTGGTAAATAGAAGCTATGGCCACTGTTGAAGCCATGTTTTTGACTACCGAGGCGTCGAGCTGCTGACCAGGCATAATGCGATTGGGATTGGTAATGCCGTTACTGCGGGCTAACTGATAGGCCATACGACTGGAGGCTTGTAGGCCCGCATCTTGGCCGTGGCTTTGCAGCAGCTTTTGGGCGATACTGGTTAAGGTGTCGCCTGGGCGGATGGTGTAGGTCGATGGTGCGGCGTGATCTGCAGATTTTTTTGGGGCACTGTGAATAGCGGTGGCGTTTGTTGCGGTGCCGCGAAACATGCCAGCCGTGCGTTGTTGAATGCGTTCGCTCATTTTGAGCTGCAAGACTGCAGTGGTGTCATTATCGGCGCCGGCGCTAGTGTTGTTTGCAACCGTCATCATTTTGACGTTGCGCTCTGACGAAGGCATGGTCTGGTCATTTGCCCGATCTAGGGCGTCACGAAACTCGGGCCTAGCGCCTGTGTTTGACTGTATATTGGGCTCATTCGCGGGTAGCGTGGCGCGGCTGAGCAGATCTCTAGAAATTTCCATGGTCTTGATTTATGGTTACGAATAATCTGAGTTGACGAAGTGGCTTGCGATCGGTGAGGATACGGCTTCGGTTAGGGACTCCGGTGATTGTCTCGAAATGCTCATAACTACCTGAATTAATTAATTAAATTGAAAAAAAACAGAAACATTTTTGCGCTGGTTACCGGTTATTTGACGAGCTTTGGGCCTGTCAAATTTATGGATGACATGTGTCAAGTAGCAACTATCGTGCCGGCAAGGCTCTGCCGCTCTCGGTTAATGCTTGCCACTGTGCTCTTCTGGCTAGGGTTTGCCAGTGGTAGTTTGAGTCCAGCAGTGGCAGCAGATGCGCTGCTAGACAAACGCACTGCAGAGCAGCAAAGAGAACGTTTGGTTATCGATCTCAAGGCTTGGGCGGCGCAACAAGTGGGTGTGAGTGCGGATGCAGTGGATATTCCGCCGCTGGACGCACGGTTGCGGGTGCCTGGCTGTAATACCCCCTTGAATTTTGATTTTCCGTTTGTGGTGCGCGACCAAATTCGGGTGCGTTGCGAGAATCCGGCCGCAGAGATCTATATTAGAGTGCAGATTCTGACACCGCGTAACGTTGTGGTGACAGAGCGTCCTATAGCAGCGGGTCGAGTCATTAGTAGCGCCGATTTGGGCTTGCGCGCGCTATCAAGGCCGCCACAAAACAGTGTGGAGTCTATGGGGACGCTGATTGGTCGGATTAGCGCTCGTGATTTAAGCAAGGGCTCGGTGTTGTCTAATACCGACACCGAGGAAGCGATCCGGGTGGTGCGCCTTGAAAAGTCGATAGCAGAGGGTGATGTGTTGCGCAGCACGAGTTATAAAGTGGATGTCATGGCGCGTAGTCGTGCCCCGTCTAGTGCGGCGCCTGCCGCTACCGTAGTGGAGGGGGTGCGGATCATACGGGCACTGCCGGTCGGTCATATATTACTGGCCGACGATATCTCGCCGATGCGGGAAGTGGTGGTGGCGCGCGATAATTTAACGATGGGGCAGATTTTGGATGCCAAGTCGGTGGAATTAACCGCAGTTTCGATTCAAGGCGTGTTTCAAGGGTACATCACCGATATACGCGGCATTGAGTTGGCTGAGTTGAACCGCAATCTGCGAGCGGGGGAACCCATTCGCACCAGCGATATTCGCCCAGCGTTATTGGTGCGGCGCGGCACGGAAGTGATGCTGACAGTGACCTCATCGGGGGGCTTTCAGATCAGTATCCGGGTCGAAGCCATGGCTGACGCGCGCATGGGTGAGCAAGTGCAGTTAAGAAATCTCGAGTCGGGTCGACTATTAATGGGAGTGGTCACGGGTCGTAATGCGGCGCGTGGTTTGTAGCATATTATTGACAGATGATTGTTGATTGATACGCTGAATAGTGTATTTTTTAGCTGTAGGTCGTTTATTTAGAAATAATCGTTAAATATTGAAAAAAGTACTTAAGTTTTCAAGTTTGGTGGCGACTTTCAAAGAGTAAGGCCTCATTCCGTGTGATATGAGAACTGTAAATTATTAGGTAACTAATTGAATAATTTAAAGTATTTTTTTGTTTCGTGAAATTAAGTGGTCGTAGTCGTTACAATATTTCGGCGTGAGTGACTATCAAGAATTTCGATATAGTGCCGATGTTACATATATAGAATGTATGAGTTAACCTTTTTTTACTAGGATCTACCATGACTACCACAGGTGGAATTTCAAACGCCGGTCCCGTGTCAACACCCTTGACCAAGACGACAGGCAAACGCGCCAGCGAGGCGACGACCGGTGACGTGTCTACACGCGAACCGACGTCACTACCGGCCGGTGAGATTGTTGGAGATCGTGTTGATCTCAGCGCAGTCGCACAGCGTTTGCATTCTGAGTCGTCTTTTGATCAAGACAAAGTTGATGCCATTCGCCTCGCTTTGGCGAAGGGTGCATACCCCCTTGACACTCGGAAGATGGCTGAGAGCTTCTTAGCGCTTGAGAAAATGATTGGTCACTCGCCTGAGGTGAACTAAGTTCACCTCGGTGTTGGAATCATAAATCATGGCGCATGACATTGCTGAAATACTGGCCGCAGGCTGTGTTGAGTCACGTCGGTTACTCGAAATATTAGAAGAAGAATTCGAAGCCCTCCGTAGTCAAACGCTCGATGAGTTCGAGCGGCTACAAACCCTTAAAGCAGAAATATTTTTCACCCTCAACAGTTATGTCGAGACGCTGACTGCTGCGCGTGAGCAAGCGCATGAAACTGGCATGGTGAATGATCCGGCGTGGATTTCTTTTCAAGCGTTGATGGTCGAGTGTCGCGAAGCGCATTTGCGCAATGATATTTTAATTCGTAGCAAATTAGAGGCGATTCGCAGCTCCTTGAGCTTACTCCAAAATAGCGCTAACGCCGCATCTGTTGAACTCTACGATCGTCTGGGACGCTTGTCCGGTAATGCGCGTGGCCGTGGCTACACTGACGCTTAATGGTTTTGAAATTGAGTGTTTCATTTTGAGTTTAAATTTGTATTTAAATGTAACTCACTTTTAAATGTAACTCGCTTTTAAATTTGTATTTAAATTTAACTAATATTTAAATTTAACTCGTATTTAAATTAATTTTTATATTTAATTATTTTTTAAATTTAATTTAATTTAAATTAATTTAATTTTCGCTGAGCTGTAATCAGTTTTTAAATATTAAAATTATTTAAGATATTGACAACAGCGTTTTCATTGCCTTTTTTTAGCGCGCGATTTTTTTTATTTCTGCGATCGACTTAAACGGTTTTGGTGTGTAATCCGGCACCACGTTTTTCATCTCCTGGTTTCATGCCTTTGAGCCAATAGACCCATGACAGCACAACGGCGACAGCGGCATATAGATGACGTGGAATTTCTTGATCCACTTCGAGCTGCCCTAATAGGGCTACCAATTGCGGGTCGTGCGCAATCAACACGCCTTGGGCGCGCGCTTCTTCGATAATGCGTTGTGCAAGATCGCCAGTGCCGCGAGCACTAATGATTGGTGTTGGATGTTGACCATATTGTAGTGCGACTGCTTCTTTAGAGTATTCGTTGGAGTAATGCATTGCAACCTCAAGCTTGAACGTTCAGTAAAGAGCCGGGTGGCGAGTTCTTTGGCGTGGATTCAGGGCGGCTACCAGGGTAAGCTTTGAACTCGGTCATGGTGAGGCCAGCGGCACGTAATTCGGTGGCTAATTTGGATTGTGCAATGTTGGCGAGCTGTGCAATTTCAGGGCGTCTCGCCCACATGGTTAAGCTCACTTCGAGTTCGCTATTGAGTGCAGACTTTAACCATACTTCGCCAATCGCTGGGTTCTCGGTATGCACTTCAAATACATAGGGTGGGCGAGGTTGATCGGGTGAGGGTGCATCGCGTTGAATAGTTAATCGCACCGGTGGTGAGTCTGCAAACGGCAATTGTATTTGCCATAAAATCTGGCCTTGGGCTTGTGCTTGCACGGCTTTGAGTTGTGCAGATTGAATGTCGTCGAGTGCTTCACCAATGCTGTTGAGATCTGTGGTTTCTGCAGGCAATGTGCGCATCATGCGCCGTAGCAATACTTTTAAGTCGCGCGAGGCAACGGTTAATCCGCCACCGAGTTGCGATTCGGTAAAGAGTCCCGACGCGGCAACGGCTTGACGCATGGTTTCGGGATTGAGTTGCCCCATACTGGGTAAGACATTGCGTAACAGGGCCATAAAGTTGGGGAGTCCTGTGACTTGTGGCGCGTTCTGCAACAGGCTATTGCCTAACACGGTATTGAGTGCTGCACCCTCTGCAGGGCGTTGTAATAGCGCTAAGGTGCTCAGGGCTAATTCCGGTGCGGAAGCGGTGGTGGCCGGCAGTGAGCTTGCTAGACTACTCAGGGCTGGATTAGCTGGCCCCATAGGGCGAAGTGTGACGCCATTGGCAGTGATTGAGACCCGCCATTGCCAAGGTTCATTCATGGGAGGGCGGGGCGTGTTAATTGGGAAGTCCAGCGATTCCCCCAAGATTTTTAAACGCACACTGTCGCCGCTATTTTCTAATGCCCCTTGGACAATTTGGCCGTCTTTAAGGCCGAGGTCGCGAGCAACTTCTGCTTTGACTTGAATCGGTAGAATTTCCGATGGCAAGGGTTCAATGCGTAACGAGGGCGTGATGGGTTCTGCGCTCAACACGGTAGGCTCTCCAGAGGGAACAAAATGTGCAGTGGTTGTGATTGTTGCAGTTGTTACAGTTGTAGTTTTAATGATAGTACTGGCTGCAGTGCTTACATTGAGCAACGGTATCATACGGTATTGTGGTGCAGTGATGGCTGCGCTAGGGGCAGAGGCCACGACTGGTGAAGTTGTTGCCAGACCAGACGGTGGCTTTGGAGGCATCACTTGAGGAAGCCAGAGCCTTCTTCGATCCATGCGAAGGCGCACCCTTGCCAGATGTTGTCCTATGCAACTCGCATTACAAGCTCAGACTCTTGAATCATGCGATGAACACCTATCGAGCCGGCTTG
>Ga0114958_10001076_pt1 | contig 22019 bp, 19 predicted proteins | sample C_130208_EF_Meta_FD_89577 | JGI IMG/M metagenome (GOLD analysis project Ga0114958, IMG submission 89577) | Freshwater microbial communities from Lake Croche, Canada to study carbon cycling - C_130208_EF_MetaG | ecosystem: Environmental > Aquatic > Freshwater > Lake | place: Lake Croche, Canada... | reverse complement strand
TATTATTTATTGCAAATAAATAATACGCATAATTTATTAAAAGTATTATTATTTATTGCAAATAAATAATACGCATAATTTATTAAAAGTATTATTTATAATAAATCAAAATCAATATCACGATCTTCATTTATTTCATTTTGTACAGCTGTCATTTTTGTGTTTTCTTTTTCTTCTCCGTTTGAAAAATCAAAATCTGTAGCACTTGCAGTACTATCTTTTCCAACAGATGTTATATGACCACTCCTTTCTAAATCATCTCGTTGACTTTTTTCATATTTATGAATAATAAAATACAAGTGTTCTCCTTTATTATTCTTTAAATCTGCTTTTTCAACTAAAACAAAATCACTATTCTCTATTTTTTCATGTGTTTTAATGGTAGCATTATTGTCAGTATTTAAATGAAAAATTTTAATGCTTGCTCTAGAACAACCTAATAATTTTGTTACTATACAAAAGAATGTTGTTTCATTATTAGGCGTTATTTCTGAAATTGGCGGTGATTTATATTTTTTTGGTTTGTTTTTTAAATGTTTATGTTTGCCACCTATCTCATTTTTTCCCATTTTTGAAATATATGAGAAATAATATTTAAAGTATGATAGTTTGTTATATAATAATAATTAATATATAATTCAATTTTTTATATATGTTATATTAATGAATTTTGATAGTTATTATAATTTTATAAATAATTCATGGTTAAATACATTCACATTACCAAATGAATATTCATATTATGGAACCTTTGATATTCTTAATAATAAAATAGAAAAACAATTAATTAAAATATTATCAAATAATGATAACATACTTTTAAAAAAATTTTATAAAAAAGGATTAGATCTAAATGCTAGAAATAAATTAAAATTAAAACCATTGCAAAAAATATTTGAATTAATTGATTCTATTAATGATAATACATCATTATCTTCTACTTTATCAATACTTAATCTTTTTGGATTTAGTGTATTCTATAATATAAGTATTAGTGATGATTTAAAAGACTCAAAAAGAAATATAATATATATTTCTCAAGATTCACTTCATTTACCTTCAAAAAAATATTATTTTGATGAACAATATCTAGATATTCGCAATGAGTATAAAAAATTTATTAATAAAATATTAATAGAAATTGATCCTAATTTAGATAAAATAAATGATATTCTTGAATTTGAAAAAAAAATAGCAGATATAACATTAAGTAATGAAGACAAAAGAGATATTATAAAAACTTATAATGTAACCTCTTTTGAAAAATTAAATAAATTATATCCGTTTTTATCTTTTACACATTATTTTGAAACTATTAAAATAATTCGACCAGATATTCATAATTTTACAAATGAAATAATTATTGATGATTTTAAATATTTTGAAAAATTAAATAATATCTTGGAAAATACATCATTTAATTTTATTAAATTATATATTAAATTTTGTGTTTTAATATCATCTTTAAATTTTTTAGATGAAAAAATGGAAGATTTAAATTTTTCATTCTTTGGTATGATTTTATCAGGTTCGAAGAAAAAAAAATCAAGAAATAAAATAATAATTTCTCAGATTACACCTTTATTAGGAGAAATTTTAGGAGATATTTATGTTAAAAAATATTTTTCACAAGACACTTTAAATGAAGTAAATATATTAATTAAAAATATTGTTAAAGCTGCTGAAATTAAAATAAATACGAATGATTGGATGAGTAAAGAAACAAAAAAATTAGCAATAAATAAATTAAAAAAAATAAAATATAAAATTGGATTTCCAAAAAAAATATTAGATTATTCAATTTTAAATTTTTCAAATAAAAATTATTATGATATTATTATCTTAACTAATCTATTTTATTCTAAATATTATTTAGATAAATTAGGTAAAGTACCAGATAATATTAAATGGGGTATGGCTAGCTATGAAGTTAATGCTTACTATAATCCTGTTAAAAATGAAATGGTTTTTCCAGCTGGTATTTTACAATCACCATTTTTTGATATTAATGCAACAAATGAACACAATTATGGTGGAATAGGTACAGTAATTGCTCATGAAATTTCTCATGGTTTTGATGATCAAGGAAGATTATTTGATGAAAATGGTAATTTAATTAATTGGTGGAATTCAAATGATGAAAAAAATTATAATATTGAAACTAATAAATTAAAAAATCAATTTGATAATTTAAAATTAGATGGCTATAATATTTCCGGTCAATTAACGTTAGGAGAAAATATAGCAGATTATTCAGCCGTATCTATTTGTTTATTAGCTTTAAAATTATCATTAAAAAATAAATCATGCAAGTTAAATGATTTTTTTGCTTCATATGCTAATATATGGAAATATAAAATTAGAAAACCAGAACAAATTAAACGCATTGCTTCTGATGTTCATGCACCTGGTATATTTAGAACAAATCAAATTTTATCTAATATACCAGAATTTTACGATGTTTATAATATTGAAAATAATCATAAAATGTATATTCATCCTGATTTAAGAATTAAATTATGGAAATAATTATAATGGAAAATTTTATTATTGAAATAACAATCTCAATTCTTCCTGATATACCAATAATAAAATCTTATTATGAATTTAATATTAATCAATTAGATATTTTTGAAAATTGGTATAGCATTTTTGATGATTTTTTTATCAATAATATTATTATTTCTCGTAACAACTTAAAATATATTATAATTGAGGATATAAATAATGCATTAATTATAAAAAAATTTATAGATACTGTTGGTAATACATTTTCTATTTTAGAAGAGATTGATGAACTAGATGAATTATTTGAAAATTATGATTCATTTGATTTAAATAATATTACAAATGACATATGTGTTGACAATTGTGTTGACAAATCTATTGAAATATGTACAAGAAATTGTACTAATATTTGTTATTGTATTGAAAATTGTGAAAGCGAAACATTTAGTGCATTATTATCAGATCATAAACAATCACTTAATATTTAATTTGGTTTATTCTTATAAATATATAATAATTATATATTTATAGCATATTTATGGTTTTGAAACATTATATTATTACAAGATTTAGTATTCTAGATGTAAATACAGATAAATTTATTTTAACAAGAACAAATACAAAAGAAGAAATAATTAATATATTATTTGATAATAATAGGTTAAATTTTAAATTTTCTGTTTTTGATAAAATGACATATCCATCTATTATAAATCAAACATATAAGAATTATGTATGGTTAATTTTTGCAAGTGCTTATTTACCAGAAGAATATAAAATAAAATTAAATAAATACACAAGAAAACAAATAAAAATTATTTATGTAAAAAATTTTCAAGATATGGATACATACTTGGAAAAACAATTACAAGATGTAAATAATTATACAACTATTCGATTAGATGATGATGACGGTTTATGTAATACTTATCTTGAAGAATTAAATAAATATAAAAATAATAATAATTGTATTATTTCATTTCCAAATGGTATTAAATTTAAATTAATTGATAATCAAATTATTTATGGACTTAAAAGTATATTTAAAAAAAATGCACAAGGTATGACTGCAATAAATTTTAATATATTTAATGCAGGTAATCATATGTTAGTAGATAAAAAATATAATGTTATTTATGATAATTATGAAGATGCTTATTTTTTATGTTGTTCAGAGTATTGTGATACAAAAAGAAATTTTACATAAACTTTATAAATGTTTTAATATCAAATATTAAATTAATATATTTATTATCGTGTTTACTTTTTAATAATGGTATACATTTATTAATATATCTTTGTAAATGACAATCTACTAAATCTGAAATATTTAATAATTTTTTATTATTATCCCAATGCAGTTGATTTAAAAATTCTTCAAATATTTCATGTTCTTTTAATTTAGGAAATATTGTTTTATCAGCACCTGTTATTTTTATAAAATTATCATAAAGTGGTAATGTATAATATAATTGTTGCATTGGTTGAATAATAACAATACTCATTGATTTTAAATAAATTAATAAATGTTCACGTAATATTTTTTTAATATTGGAATTTGCTTGATTGATATTATGACCAATAAAAAATGGTTTTAAAAAATTATAAATATCTCCTAATAATGGAGCTTTATGATGCTTATAAAACCATAATGATGTTATTAATTTTTCTTCATCCGTAATAGTAAAATATATTTTTGAATATAATATATTTATCATTAAACAACCTATTAAATAATCTTTTATTATTTCATCTTTAGGTGCATCAAAATATTGTGTAAAATCATAAAATTTATTATTATAGATAAATAGATCATCTGGTTTTTTATAAATACCTCTATTATAATTTGCTAAACTATATATTTGATCATCATAATTATCATTATACAGTTTTTTAGGTTGATAATTTTTTATTTTTTCAAGCTTTGGTATGTCAAAATTCTTTTTTAATACCGTTAAATAATTATAATAATTAAACCATGATATATTACCATCCTCTTGAATTATATACATATGATCTGTTTTGTGACTTTTTTCTAAAAAATTAATATATTCTTGTAATGTTTTATTAATAACAGATTTGTCGTAAATATTTACATTATCTAATCCAGGTAAAAAATCATTCCCAAATATATTATAGATAAAACATATGTCTCTTATTAATCTATAAATATTTTCAGACTCTAAAATAGTTTTTAATTCTTTATTATTAATTAATTGATACATGTGTTCTCTAATATCAATTGTTAATTTATTAATATGAAAAAATTCTGGTTTAATAACATCTCTAACTAAAAAAATATCTTTATCAGATGTCAAAGGTAATAATAATATTATCATATCTGCATCTGGTGAAAATACCAAGATATTACTATAATTTTTTTTAATAATTATATCCATAATTTTATGTTCAGCTTCACCATTTACAGAAGTACCGGAAAAAATAAAATTATTATCATTAAAAGTTGAATTAGTAATCTTAATATATTTCATAATTACTGTTTTAAAAGTTGTTAAGAGATATTCTTCTAATTTATTCATAAAATATGTTTTTGGTTTAATCAATGTTTGATCTAAATTAATAATTGGTTCTAAAAATGCTTCCAAAAAATATTTTTTTTTATCTAATTTATCTTTATATTTTTCTAATATTATTTCTTTTCCTTTGTTTATTAGTGTTCCTAATATTGCTCTTTTTCGTTGCTCAATCATTTTACCAACTAATGGTACGCCATCCATACAAATATGCAAAGAGTTAACATGAATAGTTTGAGCTAAAATTGTTTTAACAAATTCAGTAATATTATCATATATTAATTTATCACGAATTTCAATAATAACATCATTATCTTGTATTGAAATCTCTAAATTTTTAATTATTTTTTCAAATGCACTTTTATTATATATATTTGTAAAATCTGTTTGTTGATCATAAGATAAATTTAAACAGAAACGTGCATAATTTAATAAAATAGTATGTGCAATAAATTTAGCATTATAAATAAGAGAATTAAAATCAAAAAAAATATCTATATTAGATAACTTTTGTTTTAAAGTAATATTATATTGTTTTGAGATACTCATGAAAAATCCCGGTATGCCCATTTATATATATATTTATATTATTTTTGATTATTAATATCTTAAATATATATATATATGTTACATAATATTAGTACTTGTAAAGATTGTAATTACGATATTTCTAATTTATGTACCCCTGCTTTTATTTATTTTATAATGTCAATTTTATCTATTATTAGTATGTATATATTTAATAGATACAGTGAACAATATTGTGTAGGTAATATTAAATGTAATATACCAAATTCAATCAGTATTTATATTGCAAAAATTATTTATACTATTTTTTGGACATGGGTATTAAATGAAATCTGTAAAAGAGGATATACAAACATTTCTTGGTTCCTCTTAATTTTACCCTATGTACTTATGTTTTTCTTAATTATAATGTTAATGTTTACTGTTGGAAGTGCAAAAACTAAGTAAATAATAAAATATAAAATATAAAATATTTACAATATAAATATTTTATATTGTAAATATAAATGGAATTAATTAATATTAATAATAATGATAGAAATTTAATAATTTTTTCAAAAGATACATCTATTTGTGATTTTATTAAACAACCAAAATATGAACATTTTTTATTAACTAATCGAGCTGTTTATACTATTTATTATGGTCATATTTATAATCCTCCATTTTTTAATAATATTATTTCATTAAGACCTACTAATTTAGAAGATGTGCAACAAATTTGGAATATGACATTAATTAATGGCTATTTATATGTTGATGACAAATATAAAAATTTATTTAGTAATTCTATTATTAAAACTACAAAAAATAAAATTTTAGTTAAGAAATCAATCAATTTAACTTTTATTTTTCCAGAATATCGTATCCTAGAATTTATAATTGCTGGTACTATGAAAGGTGGTACTACTGCTGCAATTACTAATTTATCTACTCATCCAGATATCTCTATGGTTGAAAAAGAAATTCATTTCTTTGATGATAAAAGTACATATCAAAAAGGTTTAGACTGGTACAAATCTCATTTTAATTATTCTAAAAAAATGACAGGTGATAAGGCTCCAGATGTAATGTATCAATCATCGTGCTTGGAATTATTACAATTAGTAAATCCACAAGTTAAAATTATATTATTTTTAAGAAATCCAATTGATAGAGCATATAGTCACTGGAAAATGACCCGAGATTTATTTAAAAATACATCATCATTTGAGTGTTGTGTCTATGATGAAATAAAGAATAGATGGAATGAAAACAAAGATTATCGTTTAGCATTTTGGCATCATTTTGTTCAGCGTGGACTATATTACAAACAAATTAAAAGGATATTAAAATATTTTCCCAAAGATAATATTCATATTGCAATTACAGAAAATATTCGAAATAGTATGAGTACTGAATATCAAAAAATATATGATTTTTTAAATTTAAAACCACATAATGCAGAATATGTTGAAGAATTTGTATCAAAAAGTTCTGATGTAATTGATACAAAAAGCGAAATATATATTAAACTTTTAAAAATATATGAAAAAGATGTTAAAAGATTAGAAAAATTTATTGGTTATAAAACCAATTGGTTTTAAATTTTATTCAATCCAAAAACGATTCCAATCATTTTTTTTTATTGAACATGATAAAAATTGTTCTGTTGGACAATATATATTAATATTATTATTATATTTAATTGTAATTGCATTACCATCACCAGATGTAGTTGCAGAATGACCAAATATTTTTAATTGATTACTTTCAATTGTTCCATATTTAATAGTTTTACCATAACATTTTTTAGAAAATCTATTAATTTTATTTGAAAAATAATATATCAAATATGTTATAAAAAACCAAGCAGCACTACCATTTTGTTTATTCATATATAAGAATATTTTACCATTATATTTTGTATCATAATTTGGTAAATGATCTAAATTTAATTGTTTAACAACTTCATAATTTGGACTGTCACTATTTTCTTCTGCCCAACAATCCCATTCATATATAGATTTATTTGTTAATAATTTTTTTATGTTCTTCATATATTTTTCTTTTTTACCTACTAAACATCTTATTATTAAATGTGCTGGTACAATATCACCACCTCCATTATTATCCAAATGGAAATGTATATCGCTATATTTGTCTCTATTTTTTATTAATCTATCTAGCTCAATTTTAAGTTTTTTATAATTATTGCAAACAGAAAATGATTCAAAATAAAAATGATTATTTTTATTTATAATTATATTTGTAATATTTTTAGAGACATATTCTTTTATTATATTTTTATACTCTATTTTATATTCAATAATATCATTATTATCATTTTTAATTATTAATTTTTTAATATTTAAAAAATTTATATAATTAAAACTATGTAATTTATATAAAAATGAATCCATACCTACACATGGATTTAACATATTAGGTAGAAATGAAATATATAATAATAAATACTTTTTCCAATCTAAAATGATATTTGTTATTACTTTAATTATCTTGTAATTTTTATATTGTCCAGTTAATATTAATCCATCTATATTCATTCTAAACGGCAATACTTTATTATAATCATAACTTGATATCTTAAAATGAGATAATGTATTAATATTTTCAATTGATATTGGAATTGGATAATGTTTTTTTATTATTTTATTAATATTATTAATAAAATTATTCATTTAATATTAATATATATATTATTATTAAATAAATTAATCGGAATCACTATCTTTAAAATAATCTATTACATTATTTAATTTTTTAAAATAGTTTCTACGATCAATATAAAACTGATTCTTTGTTTTTTCACCACTAATAACACTATAATAACCACCCGATAAATTACCAAATAATTTATTTACACTTTCCTCTCCATAATCATATTTTTCTAGTAATAATTTTTTTAATTCCTCATAATTAGGTTTTTTCCAGACTAATTCTTCTTTTTCAACTACTTTTACTGGTGGTAACTTGAAATAAACCTGTGCTATTTCATAATCAAAATTAGCCGGAATACTAAATTTATTATTCTTAAAATTTTTATCCTTGTTTAACATTTTTTTAATTGATCCATATTTAATTATTAAATCATATGCTTTTTTAGGTCCTATTCCAACTATAGTTGATGTATAATCACAACCTAATAATATACACATATCTATAAATTGATCTTGAGTCATTTCTAATTCATCCAAAATTTCATTTAAATTATATTCTGTTACAAAATTTTTTGATCCTAATCCTCTAATTAATTTAGTTGTTCCAAATGTTAATAAATCCATATCTTCTGATGCAACATAATCTACTAAATTATTCTTTATTAGCCATGCACATTGAGAATCTGCTTCTTCTGGTGCTTGAATCATTGGAATACCTAATAATGTAATAATTTCTTGACATTCTTTCATTTGTTTATAACTAATTGAAACTGACTTTTTTAATAATTTTATTTTTTCTTCTTGTAATTTTTCTAGATCATCTGTACCTGCTTCTATTTTCTCATTTATTTTAACAATTTCAGCCCTAGCATCATTTTTAATAACTCTTCGATCACTTAATACAACATTTTTTATTGATCCAGCTTTTCCATCAAAAATAAATACAGGTTTAATCTTTTTTTTAAGTAGTGCTAATGTTTTTGTTAGAATAGCATGTATATGGGTTGTAACAATACCATCTTTAGTACGTAATTCATCAGTAGAACTTTTAATTGCTGTAATAAATTGATATAATATAATTGATGTATCAATTGCAATAATTTTATCTTCTAATTTAGATATATTTGTTTTAGTTATACCATTATCTACTTTTGATACAAGTAGTTTATTTAAATTTTTAATACCCATAAATATATATTATTTATAATATATATTTATTAATATATCTATATATCAATTTTTTCAGATACTTTTAATTTTGTAAAATTATTTATAAAATCAATATCTAATGTTCCATTAAATAATAATTTATTTTCAATTATAAAATCGAGTGTTTCTTGTTCTAAGAAATCATTTTTTGTAATATTATCTAAATTAATTTTATCAGCATATTTTTTTAATAAATGTATATCTAATTTTTGATATAATGAAATATTAAACCAAGATAAATTATCTGAATATTTATCTATAAAATCAGTTGATAATTTTTGTTCTGATGATATAATTTCCCAAAATTTATTAGTATTATAGTAAGAATTTATTTCTAAAATATCATTATCTGTTAATTTTTTATTTTCTAATATTGAAATCCATGATTTTTCTGTAAAATATTCTTTATATTTTAACATAACATCAATATTTATATTTTCAATAAATCCAATATTATCCCAGATTGGTAATTTACAAAATAATGAAATAAAACCTTCATTAAATAAACATTGACAACTAAGATTACAAGGTATTATAACCCAATTAATTTTAGTAATATATTTTATCAAAAAATCAATCGTTAAAAATTGTTCTAAAGATAAAATATCCCAATCCCATTTATTCTCATATTTTTCTAAAATTGTTATAGAAAGTTTTTGATTTTCTAATATATTATTCCAATCAATATCATTTATTTGTTTATCAATACACTTTTGAATAATATCACATGATAATCTTTGACTTTTAATTAAATTATTAATATTTACAATATCATCATCAATTAATTTATTAATAATATTTGTAGATAATTTTCTATATTTAATTAAATAATTAACATTAATTAAATCAAAATTTTCTATAATAAAATCATCACTTATTTCTGAATTAGATAAAACATATTCCCAATATTCTTCATCGTCAAAATTTTTTTTAAACATATTTTTTAAAAAAATATTAGAATAATCATTATTAGAAGCCAAAAAATTAACAAACTCGTTAATTTTATTTTTACTCATATAAGTATTTATAATAAAACCATTTTTAAATAAGTTATTATAAAATTAATCTAAATTAAATGGTTTAATTATAATTTTTTCTTTATTTATACTTTTTTCTGAATTTGAATCTAGCATACTGCTACTATTTATACTATTTAGATTATTAAAACTAGTACTATGTTTTTGACTTTTTCCACCATCAATATGTCGCAATATATTTTTTTCATGATTTGAAAATTTAATACCTGAGTCTTTATGTAAAGATTCATCTGAAAAATATGGTAAAAATTTAGTTGGTAATGGAATTATATCTTTTTTTGTTAATAAATTAATATTATCCAAATAATCTTTTATTTTAAATAATATACTATTGTCTAATGAATTAAAATTAATATAAATACCAGTTGTATCGCGAGTAAATGATCCTGAATTTGTAAAAACAATTTTAAAAATTTCCTTAAAATGTTTTTTACTTTTTAAATTTTCAACCCTTTCAGCTATTTTTTTTTTCTGATTTATGCTAAAATCTTTAATAACATTTTCATTTACAATATTTATTTTATTATTTTCATCCAATTTGTTACCAAATATAATATTATCATCCTTGTTATTAACATTATTATATATTACAGTATCTGGATTCATTATTTATATATAAATATATTATAATTATTTAAAAATGAACCTAAAAATAAATCTTAATATTTATTAATGAATGAAAATTATAAAAAGTTATTAAAAAAAGATTTTTCATATCCCGATTTATCTAAAGATGACTTTCAAAAAAAAATATATGAGAAAAGAGAGTTTTATTATCATAAAATTCCAGAACAAGAAAAAATTACTAACTATATTGATTTGAAAAAATATAGAGATAATGCATGTGAATCAAATTTTAGTCTATTATCGCATCAATCTTTGCTTGCTAATTTTATAAATCCACAAACTCCATATAAAGGATTATTAATTTGCCATGGTTTAGGATCTGGTAAAACATGTGCTGCTATTGCAATTTGTGAAAATTTTAAAAGTTTAGTAACAAAGTATCATACAAAAATATACATATTAGTACCAGGACCTCTTAATAAGGAAAACTGGAAAGATGAAATTATTAAATGTACAAAAGAAGTATATTTAAAAGATGTATCTACTGGTATGGATTATGTCAATAAAAATGAGATTAGTAAATCTACTAAAATGGCAAAAAATTTAGCATTGCAATATTATAAAATTATGTCATATAGAGGTTTTTATAAAAAAGTATTAGGACAAAAAATTATAGAACATGTTTCTAATGAAGGTGATATCTCTAAAATTTATAGAAAAACGGAATCTGGTGATTATGAGCGTGATGTTGCTGTTGATAAAATAGAAGATTTAAATAATACAATATTAGTTGTTGATGAAGCACATCATTTAACTGGTAATGATTATGGTTTAGCAGTTCAAAAAATTATTAAAAATTCTAAGAATTTAAAAGTTATTTTATTAACTGCAACACCTATGAAAAATTTAGCAGATGATATTATTGAAATGATTAATTATTTAAGACCAGCAAACGATCCAATCGAACGTGATTTGATATTTACATCTGAAAAGAATCATTTAATGAAATTTAAGGAAAATGGCAAAGAATATTTTCAAAGAATGTGTCAAGGATATATATCATATTATAGAGGCGCTAATCCATATACATTTGCAGTACAAAAAGATCAAGGCGAAATACCTAGTGCATTATTATTTACTAGCTTGGTTAGATGCAAAATGTCAGACTTTCAATTACAAGTATATAATACTGTTTTAGAAGCAGAAGGTGATACATTAGATCGTAGATCTGCATCAGTTGCTAATTTTGTATTTCCAAGTTATTCATTAGAAACAAAAAAAATATTTGGCACATTTAGTTTAACAGGAATCAACAACATTAAAAATTTATTAAAATCAAATAAAGAAAAATATTTGTCAACATTAGCAAATGAATTTGGTTTTAATAAAGTAGATGATATTAATAATATTGTTAAAGAATATCATAAATACAAATCATTAAGTGGTAAAATATTCGAACAACCTTATTTACAATTTTTTTCAACTAAATTTAATACATGTTTAAATAATCTTTTAAATTTAGTTGAACCATATACACCAAATTCAGCAGATACATTAGAAACATCAGATTCTAATAATATTATACCAGCTAGTACTAAAAATATAAAACCGAATGGTGTTGGTACAGCGTTTGTTTATTCTAATTTAGTAAAAATTGGTATTGAATTATTTGAACAAGTATTGTTAGCCAATGGTTGTCTCGAATATAGAGAAGATGGTATTTATAATTTATATGAAAATACTAGAGATTACTTAACAGGAATGTCATATAAAGATTTTAAAGAACTAAATATTACAAGAAAATTTTATCCAACAACATATATTACTATAACTGGTGCTTCAGAAGAATCAGCAGAACAAATTCCAGAAGAAAAAAAAAAGATATTAGATTCTGTTTTTTCATCAATAGAAAATGTACAAGGTCAATATATTAAATTTATATTAGGTTCAAAAGTTATGACCGAGGGTATTACAATTAAGCAGATTAAAGAAATTCATGTATTAGATGCTGCATATCATTTAGGTCAATTACAACAAGTAATTGGTAGAGGTATTCGTTTTTGTGTACATAATAATATTTCTAGTGAAGAAAATCCTTATCCGGAAGTTAGAGTGTATAGGTATGTTGTTAGTTTTGATGATCCAGATAAATTAACAAATGAAGAAATTTTATACCAAAAAGCAGAAAAAAAATATATTTTAGTTAAAGAAACTGAAAGATTAATGAAAGAAGTATCAATTGATTGTCCTCTTAATTATAATGGAAACATTATTAAAGATGAAGTTGATGAATATAAAGATTGTGTAGAACCAAATGAATATGAAAAATTAAATATTGAACAAAAAAAACATAGTAAACAGTGTCCATTAAAATGTGATTTTAAAGAATGTGCATATTTATGTTATGATAAAAAATTAAATTTGAAATATTATGATAGAACAACAAAATTATATAAAAAAATAACAAAAAACAATATTGATTTTTCTACATTTACAAACAAATTGGCAAGAAATGAAATCGAATCATGTAAAGATAAAATTAAAGAAATGTATAAATATAAATATATTTATGTATTAGATGAAATTGTAGATATTGTTAAAAATTCATTTGTAGGTGAAAAAAAAGAATTATTTGAACCTTTTTTTGTATACCAAGCATTGGATGAACTAATACCAATTACAGAAAATGATTTTAATAATTTTCATGATAATATTTATGATAAATACAATGTACCTGGTTATTTAATTTATCGTAAAAAATATTATATATTTCAGCCATTTAATCAAAATGAAAATGTACCAATGTATTACAGACATAATTATCAAACAGATTTAATAAATCAATTATCTTTATTTGAATATTTAAAGAATATACCAGAGTTTAATAATTTTATCTCAAAAGATATATTAAATGATACTGTTGATAATATTAACAAAAAAATATTAATTAAAAATGAATATAATTTTAATGATGTTTTTGAATACTATGATAAAAAAGATGAATTTGTTTATGTTGGTATTATTGATAAACCTCTTGCAAGAAAAAAAACAATAACTGAAGAACTAGAAGATGTTTTTAAAATTAGAGAAAAAAGAGCTAAAATTTTAGATAAAAAAAGAGGTACAGGTATACCATCACTAAAAGGTGCTGTTTGTTATTCATCTAAAGATAAAAAATTTTTATTAAAGATTGCTCAAAAAATAGGTATTATTGATATTCCAAAAGATAGTAGAATTAATATATGCAAAGCAATAAAATATCGATTATTATATTTAGAAAAATTTTCAAGAGAAAAAGATAATAATAAATTTACATATATAATCATACCTAAAAATCATCCAAAATATAATTTTCCTTTTAATTTAGAAGATAGAATCGAATATATTAAAACTACTATTGAACAAAAAATACCTATTTTTATTAATATATCAGTTAAAGAATTACAAAATGGTATTTTTGAAAATGTTCGTGATAAAAAATTACCTAAATATGAATTAAAATTTACTAATAAAAAAGAATATGATATTTATAAACAAGACATTATTGGTATCGGCTTTATTTTAGAAAATAATGAATGGTCTATATTGATTGAATAATATTCTTGTAAATATAAAATTGAAAATAATTTAAATAAGATATATATATATATATTATTTAATGTCGTATCAATTAATAAATCCATTTATAACTAAGGAATTAGTATCAAAGATATGTATTTATCCTAATCAGATGGATAATAATCTATATTTAAATTTAAAAAAAAATCTTAGAAAAAAATTAGAGGGCAAATGTAATAAATATGGATATATAAACAAGATTATAAAAATTTCTGAATATTCAAATGGTTACATTGATCCAGAAAATTTTTCAGGAAATGCAGTATATGATATCAAATACATTGCAAATATTTGCATACCAATTATTAAAACATCTATTATAGTTCGTGTTGAAAATTTTAATAAAATACTTATTTTGGGTATTAATGGACCATTAAATGCAATTATAAAAATTTCAGATATGAATGATAATATTTTTATTGTAAAAGGTATTAATATTTATATTAACACATTAAAAAGAAATTTAGAAATAGGTGATTATTTAAAAATATTAATTAATGCTCAAAAATTTAATCCCGGTGAAGATAAAATTGGTATTTTAGGTTTTGTTGAAGATGTCGCAACAGAAGAAGAAATTAAAAAATATGTTTATAATGATAAATTTAATACAGATGAAGATGAAGCATATCAAGATAACATTGTTCCTGAATTTAATGAAGATGAAGAAATAAAAACAATTGAAGATGAAAAAAATAAAAATTATTTAGAAGTTTAAAAATTAAATATTCATAAAATATTAATGAAATATAATATTAATATATATGTTATTAATAATTTTTATTATATGTATTATTGTATATCTAAATTATAATTATTTTTTTATATTAGAGAATTATGATGAAAATAATATATTATTTTTATCAGAAAATGAAGCATATAAAGTGTTAACAGAAGATGATGAATTTTTTAATAAATTTAACAAATATGATATGATTGCGCGAGATATTAATTCTATTATAGAATATCATGATAAGATTAAAAAGTCAGTTAGTAACTTTAATGATAATGAACAAAAAATTTTAATTAATGCAATTAAAAAAAGTGATACTATTTGTTATAATTTAAATGAATCATGGTTAGATGGAAAAAAATTAAAAGAAATAAAATGGAATTTAATAAAAATAAATGGTTTTGAATATGAATGTGGTTTACCACATACAAGATTTGATTATATAATATTACCTGAACAAAATATATATGCTTCTTTTAACAATTTAGTAAATACGCTTATACATGAAAAATTACATATATATCAACGATTATATCCTAATGATATTAAAATATATTTAGAAGAAAATAAATATTATAAATATAAATTACAAAATAAATATACTAATATTAGAGCAAATCCAGATACAGATAACTGGGTATATATAGATACAAACGGTAATGAATTAAAATCAAAATATTTATTTAAGAATCCAAGAACAATAAAAGATGTAGAATATTATCCAGAAGATAATCCAACAAATGAACATCCATACGAAAAAATGGTTTATGATTTAATAAATAAAATAAAATAAAACAATTTAAAAGATAATATCTAATTATTATTAGTTTTTTAAAATGTTTGAGCAGGATAATATATTTGGGGAAAAAAAAATCTTTTGTTTAAATTGTGGTAAATTAAATCATACAATTAATACATGTACATTTTCAACATCATCTTTTGGTGTTATTAATCTCAAATTTACTGGTAAATTTGAGAAATATAATTATATTTTTAAAAATAAATATATTATAAAAGACACCAAACCGGATATTAATAAAATAAATATGTTTTGGTTTAATAATAAAAATCTTGACAAGGATTGTGATGATTTAATAAAAGAATTAAAAGATTCAATATTATTTTTATTAGTTTCACGAAAAAATAGTTTAGGTTATATTGAATTTATAAGAGGTAAATATAAAATAGATGATATATGTACAATTAAACATTTATTTGATCAAATGACTGAAAATGAAATAACAAATATAATTACAAATGATTTTGATTATTTATGGTGTGAATTATGGAAAAAAAGTTCAAGAAATAAGATATATGAAAAAGAATATGAAATATCTAGTGAAAAGTTTAAATTATTAAAAGAGACATTACTAGAAACAATAAAAACATATAGACCCAAATATCCTATACCAGAGTGGGGGTTTCCAAAAGGTAGAAGACATTATATGGAAAAAGATATTACTTGTGCAATTAGAGAATGTTGTGAAGAAACATCATTACACAAGTCTGAAATAAATGTATTGGATAGAATTTATCCATTAGTTGAGGAATTTAAGGGTACAAATGGAATTGATTATAGAAATGTTTATTTTTTATCAATAATAGACAATCCCAGAGAATTATATGCGGATACAACATACGAACAAAATATAGAAATTGGTTTCTTAGGTTGGTTTAAGTATAATAAAGTAAGTAATTTAATAAGACCGTATCATATTGAGAAAAAAAAAATAATAGATGACATAATTAAATTTATAGCATATAACATATCATATTTAGAGATTAAAAATAGTTTAACAATAGCAATTTAATTGCAATTTAATTACAATTTAATTATAATTTAATTCAAATATTAATTATATTTGAATTAAAAAATTTCATAATATAATTAATGGAAACAAATATTTTACATGATAATATATTATTATTTGATTTAATAAAAAAAAATAATTGGAAGGAGTTTAAACAATATCTAAATAATAATATTAATTATAATATTAGAGATGAACAGGGAAATTACTTAATACAATATATACTATTATATAATAAAGTTGAAATATTAAAAACAATATTAAATTTTAATGTTAAGATTGATTTTTTGGATGTTGAAGGTAGATCAATTTTATATTTACCGATTAAATATAATTATATTGAAATTATTAAATTATTAATTATTAAAGAGAGTAATTCAATTGGAATATCTATATTAAATTTAAAAGATAGATATGGTCATTATCCTTTACATTATTGTATATTTTTAAATAATGTTAATATATTCAAAATGTTAATTAAGGTAGCAAATATTCATATATATGATAATAATAAAAATTCATTATTTCATATTGCTATTAAAAATACTAATATTGATTTTTTAGATTTATTATTAAATACAAAATTAGATATTAATATAGTTAATCTATCTAATGAAACTGTATTACATTTAGCATGTATAAATGATTTAACGGAATATATTAATAAAATATTACAATTTAAGCCAAATTTAAATATAAGGGAAAAAAATAATAATTTAACACCATTAATGATATCAATATTAAATAATAATATTGAAGTATCGCTACAAATATTAAATTTAAAATGTGATATAAATCTTCAGGAAATTAGTGGTAATACAGCATTACATTTAGCAATAATTGAAGATAAATATGAAGTAATTACAAAAATATTAGATTATGATATTAATTATAATTTAATTAATATAGATGCAAATACTCCACTACATTTAATACTTGATAAAATTATTGATGATAAAATTAATCCTTCTAATTATAATCTAAATAAAATTATTCAAAAAAGTAATTTAAATATTCAAAATAGAAATGGCGATACTCCATTGCATTTATTAATAAAAAGTGGACTATATATTAATTTTGTAAATATTTTGGAAAAAAAAAGATGCAATATTTATATTATTAATAAAAAACATCAGACACCTTTATCTTTAGTTAATAAAAAAAATATTGATCTTTTTATTGATACAATAGCATCTAGTTTTTTATATTCACTCAAAGAAAAAAATATTAATATTAAATGGACAACAAAATGGCAAAATGAATGTGCTACAAAAGATATAAATGATAGTAAGTGTTTAAATATTATTAAAAAATACATTATTAATGATAAAATATCACTACCACAAAAAATAAGACATTATTGTATTGATTTTAAAATTCCTTTACAAAGTTTATTAACAACATTTACAGGTATAACATTAGATGTTATTACATCATATATATATTTAATTAAAAAATATAATATGTTATCAACGTCAATTACTGAAAGTTTTGTAACAAATGATGAAATATATAATTATTATAAAAAGATTGGAATTATAAAAAATTTAAATAACGAATATTTAAATTTTGAAATATTTTGGATTTTTCAAAATATTTTTTTTCCATCTAATATTGAAAGCATAGTTGAAATTTTTTTAAAAAATGATAAACAAATATTAGCAATACCGATTGCTATCGAAATAGATGATAATTCACATGCAAATATTTTAATTATTGATAAATTTTATAAAACGATTGAACGTTTTGAACCAAATGGATCTGAAGAGCCAAATGGTTTATATTATAATAAAAATTTATTAGATTATTCATTAAAGTCGTATTTTTTAAAATTATTTAAAGATTATGAGTATTTGCATCCATATGATTTTTTACCTATTATTGGTTTTCAATTTTATGAAACCACAGAAAATAAAAAAATGAAAAGAATTGGTGATCCTGGTGGTTTTTGTGTTGCGTGGTGTGTGTGGTATTTAGAACAAAGATTAAAATATCTTGTAGAACCAAAACTATTAGCAAATAAACTGATTATTAAAATTAGAGCTAAAGATATTTCTTTTAAAAATTTAATTAGAAATTATGCAAATGATATTTTAATTGAAAGAGATAATATATTAAATTCACTTAAATTTGACATTAATGATATTATTAATGATAATCTATCAGATGAAAATTTAGAAAAAATCAAAAATAAGATTTTAATTGAGATTAAAAAAATTATATAAAATACAAATATTTAATAACATTAAGAATAATAATAAAAAAAATTATTAATATAAAGATATCATTATATGTTGTTTTTGTTTCAATATTAAATTTTTCATTATAATAAGATATTGTATCCTGATATAAAAATTCACGTTTATTATTAATTTTTGATACAGAATTATGTAATTTATTGATCCATTTAATTACATCATTTTTATTAACAAAATTTATATTTGATAAATTATTTTTTTTAAGATATTCAGAATAATGATATCTACATTTTTCACATGGTAATAATAATATTAGTGAATTCATAAAATTTTTAAAAGCTATTTGTGTTTCATTATTAATAATTTCAGGTAATCCAAATGCAATCGAATCTATTGCAAACCACATTTTTGGTCCCCATACATTTGGTGGTAAATTTATATGTAAATTCATATGTATATCATCCATGATATAATATATGTATATATTATTTATGATATATAATTTATAAAAATGAATTTATAAATTAATTGTATTTATTTTATGATTAGGATTTTCTAAATATTTATATATATCTAAGTTAAATATATTATTTTCTATCATAAAATCACACATATCTGTATTAAAATTAAATTTATTTAAATATCCATTTAATTTTTTAGTTGAAATGTAAATATTATTACAAAATTTTTTATAAAAGTGTTTAACTTTATTATGGATACTAATTATTTCAAATTTATTTTTTATTAATCGAATAACTTGAAAATTTATTTTATTTTTATTATTAGCATATGATAAATATTCTTCTATGTTTTGATTAACTTTTAATTTTTTATTAAATATATTTCCATTTATAATTTTAATATTATCAATCATGATAATTATATCATTTTTTTTTAATTGTGAATAGTCTTTATCTAATTTAATATATTCACCATTATTGATTAAAGAATTAATTAATATGTCATTGTCAAATTTATAATGATCACTATTTATTTTTAATTCATAATAATTATAATTTACTTTAATAAATATATCATTTTTTGTAAAATTGATTAAAGGTATTATTATTGTTTTTGAATTAATACAATTACCAGTTATACCAAAAATTTTTGTTTTTTCTTTGTTATGAACAATTGAACCTAAATATGTGTTTTTTTCTTCACAACAATAGAATATTTGTTCTGGTAATAATGAATGGATATTATTTGTTTTATAAATATCATAATCTATTATTGGTTCTTTAACATGTCCATATATAAATAATTCATGATCTAAAAAATATTTCATTTTAATTTTATTAATTTTTACAAAATTAATAAAATCAGAATTATAATCGCTAATTGAAAAAATAAGATAATTCCACATTTTAGATTTTGCTATTAAAGCTAATTTATGGCTATTAGTCCAATTTATTTCTTCTGATTCTTGCATTTCAATTTCTTTATGTGATAAGTAATGACTAGAAATAATACCCGGAATATAACCAGTACATATTGAATTACATAAATTTAATCCACCAACATAGATGATTTTTTCTTTAAATTCTTTTAATTCAAAATCAGGTTCAAGTATTACTAATTTTAAAATGCCAGCAATCTTATTAAGTTCCATTTATAAATAATAAATATATTTTACTTATAAATAAATTATACAATTTTTTTATAAGTAAAATATATAATCTATTCTAAAAATATAATGACTGATTTTAAAAATAAAAAAATATATCATATATTAAATCATTATTATGGTTTTGGTGATTATTTAAGAGGAACAATTTTTTTATATCAAAATGCTGAAAAACATAATTTAGATATACAATTATATGTAGCTAATCATGTTATTAATAAGTTTTTAGAAAATGAACAAGACATTTTTAATTTTAAAAATGTTCAATTATTTTTAGTGTCTGATAATAAACAGAATGTATTTGATTTATTAATAACTGATTTTATAAATTCATCTGAACAACATTTATATATAACAACAAATTATTTATATATTAAGAACTGTATAACAGATAATACTAAAAAGTGTATTAATGAATTTTTTAAATTTAAACAAAAATATTATGATATCGCTAGAGAAATTATTAAGACTGATACCTATAATATTTTACATATTCGTTGTCATGATAATTGTTTTGATGTAGATTTTCATTCTGATAAATTATTAGTAGAAATCTTAAAACTAAATTTAGATGAAAATACTTTAGTTATTAGTAATAATTATTCAATAAAAAAAAAATTAAATAAATTATTTGGCTTTAAAATTATAGAAAATAAATCAGTCCATTTTGCAAATAAAAAAAATGATTATAATGATTTAGAATCTACTATAATTGATTATATTTTACTTTCAAAATCATCATCAACATATTGTATTAGTTTTTATGGTCATGGTAGTGGTTTTAGTGAACAATGTTCTGTATTACATAATGTACCATATAAATTAATTAAATTTAATGATAATCCCATTATTGATCAAAATAATCCAACTAAAGATCAAATTAATGATATATTATTATTATTAAAACAGTATGATTTACGTCTTAATACACATGAATTAATTAAAGAAAGTGATACTAATAATATATAACAAACAACCATCACCACAAAAAT
>Ga0114958_10001075_pt1 | contig 22023 bp, 20 predicted proteins | sample C_130208_EF_Meta_FD_89577 | JGI IMG/M metagenome (GOLD analysis project Ga0114958, IMG submission 89577) | Freshwater microbial communities from Lake Croche, Canada to study carbon cycling - C_130208_EF_MetaG | ecosystem: Environmental > Aquatic > Freshwater > Lake | place: Lake Croche, Canada... | reverse complement strand
CCCTCCCCCCAAAACCCCCCTTACAATTCGCCTTATATTTCTCCCCTTTTGAGGGGGGGTGGGGGGTGTTGTTGGGGGTGTGTTGGGGGGGGGGGGGGGGGGGGGGGCTGGATAGCCGCTTGCTGCTGTCGTGTTGACGTCATGATGGTTTTGACTGCCTGACAGGCGAGCGCAACGGATTTTTCTAGCGCACGATAAATCAGGTTCTCGGCGGCCGCATCAACAGAACAGATGGTATTGCTTGTCGCGTCATCCGCTTCGGCATGCAAAGCCTCGAGTAATTTACTGACTCGTCGTGCGCAAGTGCAGGACAGGGGCGCGAGTTGTTGGTGCATATGAGCAATTGCCGGTGATGTCAGCGCTTGGCCTGCCATAAACGGTGACGTAGTTGCAGTCATTTGATGAGGCAGTAATGGGGTGGGGGTGCTGGTGCTTGCCATGGTCAAAGTGAGGCTGAGTAAAGCCTCTAAGCTCGGTGTTTTGATGCGTGCTTTGAGGCAAGGGTAGCCAGAGAAGCGAATTTTTCGCACCATAGCGCTGGAGGCAACGTGATAGAGCACGGCAATAGTGGTTTGTGGTGCTGCCATTTTCAGTGCGCTCAGCGTGGCTACGGTGGTAGCCTCTAGGGTAGGGATTTCAATGAAAATTGTTGACGCTTGATTTAATCGATTGGCTGCAAGTGCTGAAGCTAGGTCTGGATAGCTGCCAACCAGGCTAATTGGGTTTTGTTGAAATATGGTCTGAGGTTGGAGTTGGCTGAGAGCCGTGCCAATTAACACCAGATTGATTTCAGTCAAGGCCGTAATGCTACTGGTAGGCTGGGCTGCCAATACGGCTTGGTAGGATTTGGCCATGGCCTCTAAGGTTTTCATGGGCAGTGGTGCAATTGTGCTGATGGCGTGGCCGTTATCAGTTAACCATTTAATGGTGCGAAGTCCATCGACCTCGGCTAAGGTGTAGAGTTTTTGCGCGCGCGGGCTACGGGCAGGATCAACCACCTTGTAGCGTCTTTCCCATACCCGTAAGGTTTCAATCGGAATTCCTGCCAGTCGCGCGGCGGCGCCAGTGCGGTATTGGGCAGGTGAGGATTTTTTAGCTGGCATTATTGACTCTTATTTCACAAATTAGACTTTCCTAAATGGAAACAATCTTAGGAATCTTAGAGGTATCATTATATTGAATGATACAGTTCTGATAAATACTTATTTAAGTGAAATAAAGCATATAAAAATTAATTTTTATCAAATAATGCGAATCTATCTTAAGCTATTTAAGTATAAATACCATTAAATTAATATTTTAAGCTCTGAATAGCCATTTGTAAACTAATTAGCGCACGAATGCTCATTAAGGCTTTGCAACGCCTTTTTTAACACCACGACGAGCAGTGCGGCCAATCTGCTGCAGTTAATGATTGTTGCCCCATGAGTTGCGCACTGAGCTTGTTTGAGGCCCTTGATATAATTGACGATGGCACAGCTTATTTTAAGATGATTCATCAATGACAAAGGGTATCAATATGTCCGCTCTGATTTGTGGTTCTATGGCGTATGACACGATTATGGTGTTCCATGATCAATTTAAGAATCACATCTTGCCTGATCAACTGCATATTTTAAATGTTGCATTTTTAGTGCCAGACATGCGGCGGGAGTATGGCGGTTGTGCCGGTAATATCGCTTACACCCTAAAACTGTTGGGCGATGAGCCAGCAATTATGGCCACCGTGGGTGAAGATTTTGCACCCTATACCCAGCGGCTCACGCGCTTAGGTATCCGCCAAGATCACATCCGGGCCATACCCGATAGCTTTACCGCCCAGGCGTTTATTACCACCGATATGGATGATAACCAGATTACTGCGTTTCACCCCGGCGCAATGGGACAGTCACATGTAAATCATGTCAGCGATGCACAGGGTGTGACCCTAGGTATTGTGGCGCCAGATGGTCGTGAAGGCATGTTGCAGCATGCACGGGAGTTTCAGGCCGCAGGCATTCCGTTTATTTTTGATCCTGGCCAAGGCTTACCCATGTTCGGCGGTGAGGAATTATCAACGTTTATCGCACAAGCCGATTACGTCACTGTGAATGACTATGAAGCACAGTTATTGCAAGAGCGCACAGGTCTGAACCTAGAGGCTATTGCCAAGCAGGTGAAGGCATTGATTGTGACGCTTGGCGCACAGGGCGCGACCATTTATGCCCAAGGCCAACAGATTGCGATACCTGCAGTACAGGCCACAGCAGTGCTTGATCCTACGGGTTGTGGTGATGCGTTTAGAGCGGGCTTATTATACGGCCTTGGTCACGGTCTAGATTGGGCAATGACTGGGCGACTCGCCTCTCTCATGGGGGCGATTAAAATTGCTGAGCGCGGTGGTCAGAACCATCAATTTGCACCCGGTGAAATTGCAGACCGCTTCCGCGAAGCCTTTGGCCTGTCACTCGCTCTCTAGTGACCGCCTCGATATCAGCTGCTACCGACTAGGCTGTTGGTAGCAGGCTGTTGTTGGCGTGATTGAAAATGTAGGCACTGCTTGAACAGTGTGCGCAGTAGTCACCTGTGCACAGTTTGGTTATGGGTTGATATTCATCGTTTCGTCATGGTAGTTTCATCAATACGTCACGAGAACACACTAGTCTGTCTCCCGTTTATTGACCTGAGGGGAGAGTCTTATGCTAGAACAAGCTGCAGTCAGTGTCGCTACACGTGCAACGCGTCACTCGCCAACATTGCAATTGTCTTGGGCGCGCAGTGCGAGCGAAATTCGCGAGGCACAGCGCTTGCGCTATAAAGTGTTTGTAGAAGAATTGGGTGCACGGATTAACAACCCTGAGGACGGTTTAGATAGTGATCAATATGATCAGCATTGCGAACACTTATTGGTGCGCGATGCCGATCGCGGCGAAGTCATTGGTGCTTATCGCCTGCTACCGGGCCCGACTGCGATCAAAATTGGTGGATTTTATGCCGAGCAAGAGTTTGATTTAAGCCGACTCCGACACCAGCGTGCACAAACGCTAGAGTTAGGACGCTCTTGCGTGCATCGCGATTATCGCACTGGTGCCACCATTGCCAGGCTTTGGGCAGGCATTGCTAATTATGCGATGCGCGGTGGTTATCAATATGTGATTGGTTGTGCTTCATTAAGTATGGCCGATGGAGGTCATGCTGCGGCCAGTATTTATCGCAAAATTGCGCGGCAACACTTAGCTCCAGTGGAGTATCGTACGTATCCGCGTTGTGAATTGCCATTAGCTGCACTCGAGCGTGAAGTCGAAGTGGCACCGCCAGCGCTGGTTAAAGGATATATACGAGTGGGTGCTTATGTGTGTGGCGCACCCGCTTGGGATCCCGATTTTAATACCGCTGATTTATTTATGCTCTTACCCATGGCGCGTATGGATATGCGATATGCCCGTCACTTTATGGTGAAATAGTTGAGGATCGTTAGTTGAATGCCCATCAGAATAGACCGCTGACTGTGCAAGCGGCAGTAATCACTTACCTACGATTAACCGCAATAGTGGGCTATATTGGGCTGACGACGTTATTCTTGTGGTTGTTATTTCCGGTGCTGCCGGCTGCAACCCGTCACACTTGGATTCGCACTTGGGCACGTTATGCCTTGTTCATCATTGGCGTCAGGTTGCGAGTGCAACGTCAGCCCGTAATCGAAGCAGTGCCTGCCCAACTGTTTATCGCAAATCATATTTCATGGTTAGATATTCTGCTCATGCACCAGCTATTGCCCGTGCGTTTTGTAGCCAAGTCTGATGTGCGGACATGGCCATTAGTCGGACGAATCACTCAATTAGTGGGCACTCTCTATATCGATCGCGCATCGAAGCGCGATATGAATCGCGTGAATACTGAGATTGCAGCGTGTTTGCAAAGCGCTTGTCATGTGATGGTGTTTCCAGAGGGCACCACCAGCGATGGCCGTCAGGTGTTACCGTTTCATGCTGGGCTACTACAGGCAGCGGTGGTCACGCGCTCACCAATTCAAGCCATCGCAATTCGTTACTTGCAAGACGATGGCCAGATTTGCGATGCAGCAACTTACGATCGCGATAAGACTATCTGGCAGACGCTGCGTGAGCTCTGCGCTCAGCCGCGAGTGTGGGCTGATGTGACGTTTATGGCACCGGTATTGACTGCAGATAAACAGCGGCGCGAACTGGCAACGATCACCCATCAATACATTAGCGAGCAGTTGCGCAAAGAACAGCTTGTGCCACAGCAGGTCGAGTCGGTTGCACTGACAAATACAGCGGCAGTCAGAGCGCAGTCATAACAAGACCACCGTCATCATCAGACTATTAGGCCTTAGCTAGACTCTGTAAATTGAGCAGTGAGATTCAGCGATGAGATAGAGCGGGCGGCATTGATAATGGCTTGGCAACGCGCGCGGATTGTGAATGAAGAGCACAGTCTATAGCTTATAATAGCTACTTATATTTTTACTCATACTTATACTCATCGCATACCCATGCCATTATAGAGAATACCGTGTCTATCTTTCTGATTCGTCATCTACGTTTAATCAGCATACTCATGTATTTCGGTGTGGGTGCCGTGCTATTTTTAATGTTGTTTCCACTATTGCCACTGAACCGTAGACAATATTACATGGCGCGCTGGGCGCAATATGCGTTACGCATTGTAGGAGTTCGGCTTGTTCATCGGGCGCAGTTTTCGCAACTCGGTGAGGCGGCGCGGTTTGTGGTGGCCAACCATATTTCATGGTTGGATATTTTGTTGCTCTATTCAGTATTGCCGATTCGCTTTGTTGCTAAAGTGGAGATTCGCGGGTGGCCAGTGGTGGGTCGGTTAAGCCAATTACTCGGCACAGTGTTTATTTTCCGCGAGTCATTACGCGACATGACGCGGGTTAATCGCGAGCTGGTGGCGATATTGCATGAAGGTTTTTCAGTGGCGGTATTCCCTGAAGGGGCTACCACCGATGGCTTGCAGATGCAACCATTTCATCCCGGTTTGCTGCAATCAGCGATTGTGGCGCAAGTGCCGATTCAACCGGTGGCGATTCGCTATCTACGATTAGATGGTTCGATTTGTGCTGAGGCTGCCTATGACGGTGATAAAACGCTGTGGCAGACTTTGCAAGGTGTGTGCGCCCAACAACAGGTATTAGCGCAGATTACCTTTACGGATTTGGTGTTACCAGCAGCCCAGCATCGACGTGAGCTGGCGGTGATGACCCATCAGAAGATTACAGATCACCTATCGTAGGTCTGGTCAGTGAGTCTTGTTGAAAGACTTGTCTATCTTCTAGCCGCAGCGCAGTTAATTGCCGCCCCCAAACGCAACCCGTATCTAAGCCAATGATACGAGGTCGCAGTAGCAAGCCCACCGCCGCCCAATGACCAAAAATCACTACAGTATCTTGGTGCGCTCGCTCGGCAATATCAAACCACGGTTGGTAACCGCTAGGGCTATCGATAGGCGCGGTTTTGTGTGAAAACTCCATCTCGCCACGCGCTGTACATAAGCGCAGGCGAGTGCAGGCGTTAACGATGGTGCGCAAGCGATCAAAGCCCGTGAGACTGTCTTGCCAGTGGTTAGCGGTATTGCCATACATGACCTTTAAAAAGTCACGGTAATCAGGGCCGCGCAATACCGCTTGCACCTCTGCGGCTCGCGCCAGTGCGTCAGTCAAAGTCCATTGTGGTAATAGTCCGGCATGCACTACCGCATAGCCTTGGCTCGCGTGAATGAGCGGTTGCTGTCGTAACCAATCGAGTAAGACTTCGCGATCTGGGGCATTTAATACGGATTCTAAGGTGTCACCGCTATGGGGTTGGCGGGTGCCAATCGCAACAGATAATAAATGTAAGTCATGATTACCAAGCACCACAGTAGCAGCGCTGCCCAAAGACATCAGAAAGCGCAATACTTCAGCGGACTGTGGACCGCGATTGACTAGGTCACCAACTAGCCACAGTTGATCGACTTGCGGATTGAATTGGCAGCGATCAAGTAGGCGACGCAATTCGTCGTAACACCCTTGAACATCACCGATCGCGTATATAGACATAGTGGATTCTGATGCAATGATCGGAGGTTGATCCGGAATTCAGAGTTTGGCATCCGGTAGCAGTAGCCATTCCTCAATATTGAAGAATTAATAATATTGAGGAAATAATAAGAATAATAATTAAAAATAATTAATAATATTTAGCACCGAATCATACGGATGATTCAATGATGCTAACTTGACACTAAGTATCTGATAATATTAACTATTTTATAATATAAAGTATCTTGTAATCAATGCCCAATGTAATGCCTACCGTAGGATGTGAGTGATGAGATCGTTACTTAGCGAGTCCAGATAAATAATCCACAGCAGCTTTAACATCGGCATCGGCTAGACCGGCATTGCCACCTTTAGCCGGCATTGCCCCTTTGCCTTTTATGGCGGAAGCGTACAAAGCGTCTTTACCTGTTTTCAAGCGCGGTGCCCAAGCGGCTTTATCGCCGGCTTTCGGTGCGCCAGCAACACCGCTGGCATGACACGCTGCACAATTGGCTTCATAAATACCTTTGCCTTTGCTGGCGTCGCCGCTGCCGCTGGCAACAGCGGGTGCGGGAGCAGGTGCACTGCTCGCAGCGCCTGCTGGTTCCACTGGCGCCGGGTTAGGATTGATGGTCATTTGTGCAATAGGCGCAATGCGTTCAGTGGTCGCTTCTTCTTGAGTTGGGCTGGGGGCTGGTTTTTTATGACTGCTCAGGGCCAAATTGGCCAACATGAGTAATATCACCACGGGGAGTATAAAAGCCAAAATCACAACGATAAATAATTGCTTGGGGGTTTTGATGGGAGAGCTGTGCTCTGGCGTCGTGTGATTATCCATGGCAAATCCTAGGGCTTGATTAAAAAAAGTGATTATATCGGCATTAGGAGTGGCGGTAAAACCGGAATCAAGCCGTTGGGTTCGTCGGCTCTGTCACAGGAGTGCGACTCAGCGTTTCAAACCAAGTCTCCAGGATGGCAGCAGCAGCCACAGCATCAAGAACTGCGCCACGGCGTTGTGCTGAAACGCCGCTCTCGCGCAGGCTAGATTCGGCCGCTACCGAGGTCAGGCGTTCGTCGATGAATTCGATGGGAATGCCAAATCGACCATGCAGGCGATTACCAAAACGTCGTGCCAGTCGACCAGTCGCATGCTCCTGGCCATCGGGATGACTGGCCACACCGATGATAAATAACACCGGTTGCCATTCTTGAATCAGTGTTTGGATTTGGGCAAAGCGTTGTTGATTGTCTGGTGTATGGATGACGGTGAGCGGATGGCTGATCCGTAGCTCTAGGTGCCCGATAGCAATGCCGATGCGTTGTTCGCCAAAATCAAACCCTAGAACACTGCCGCGCTGTGGTCTTGAGCTCAAGCGTGTCCTGCAGTATCGCTTAAGGTTGCGTAGTCAATGCCTAAGGATTGGGTTGCTGCGGACAGACGCTCTGCTGCAGAGTGCGTGAATAGGATGGAATAATCTGCATCTACAGTGAGCCATGCATTTTGACCCAATTCATGTTCAAGTTGCCCAGGCGCCCAACCGGCGTAACCCAGAGATACGATATAGCGTTCAGGGCCTTCACCTTTGGCAATTGCCTCCAAAATATCTTTAGAGGTGGTTAAGCCAACGCCCTCACTCACTACGAGAGTGGACTGCCAGGTGTCACCCAGTTGATGCAAGACAAAGCCACGGTCTGCTTGCACTGGTCCGCCATAGAGTACAGGTGTGTGTTGAAAGTGGTCTAATTGCGATGTGATTTTGAGTTGGATGAATAGATCTTGCAGGCTTAAGTCTATGGGTCGATTGACGACAATACCTAGGGCGCCATTGTCATTGTGTTCGCAAATCAAAATTAAGGATTTTGCAAATCGACTATCTGCCATTGCCGGCATGGCAATTAAAAATTGTTGGGTTAGATTCATGTGGGTCATGCGTGTTGCTTATTTGATAAGTTCAATAAGTTTGATAAGTTTAATAAAGACGAGTAAATGCTAGAAAACATCAACACATCAACAAATACCGCGTGTTTGTTGGCACACAACAATCATACAAGGCTATCGGTGTTGATTACCATTGTAATACCATATGGGGGTTTAATGATAAGGATAGATCATGAGTCGATATGATGCTGCAATCATGTGGTTTAGGCGTGATTTGCGTATATATGATAATGCGGCATTGTATGCGGCCTTAAAGTCTGCACGCCGCGTCTATTGTGTATTTGTCTACGATACCCAGATTTTAAGCGCATTAGAGCGCAAGGCGGATCGTCGGGTGGAGTTTATATGGCAGTCGGTGCAGGCTTTAGCCCAAGAATTAGCGGCCCATGGCGGGCAATTGGTTGCGGTGCATGAAGACGCGCGCGTTGCCATTCCGCGATTGGCGGCGTTGTGGGGGGTAGATGCGGTGTTTGCTAATCATGACTATGAGCCGGCGGCTCTAGACAGAGATAGTGTCGTGGCTGATGCTTTGCAGCGGGCAGTGCAACCGGTGGCGTTTTTAACGCGAAAAGATCAAGTCATTTTTGAAAAAGATGAGGTGATGACCTTAAGTGGCACGCCGTTCTCGGTATTTACACCGTATAAAAACGCGTGGTTAAAAAAGCTTACCGCTTACGATATCAAAGCCTATCCCGTCGAGCGATATTTGCAGCAATGTGCCAAGCCACCAGGGCGCTGGCCAACACTGGCATTGTCTGATTTAGGTTTTGAGGCGACAGGAATTCAGACTTTGGGGATTACCGGTGGCACGCAAGAAGCGCAACGATTGTTCACCGATTTTGAGCAGCGTATGGTGCATTATCAAGAGCGCCGCGATTATCCGGCCGTGAAAGGCCCTTCGTATTTGTCGGTACATTTACGCTTTGGTACGGTGTCGATTCGGCAATTGGTGGCAAGTGCGCAGCGGGCGTGTCAGAAAAAAGTAAATATAGGTGCGGCAACTTGGTTATCAGAGCTGATTTGGCGCGATTTCTACTTTATGATTTTGCATCATCATCCCCGTGTGGTGGGCCAGTCCTTTAAGGTTGATTACGAGTCGATTCAATGGCCGAATGAGCAAAAATTGTTTAAAGCTTGGTGTGAGGGGCGGACGGGCTATCCGATTGTCGATGCCGCGATGCGCCAACTCAATCAAACCGGCTATATGCATAATCGATTACGTATGATTGCGGCTTCTTTTTTGGTGAAAGATTTATTAGTCGATTGGCGTTGGGGAGAGCGGTATTTTGCGACGCATTTGAATGATTTTGATTTGGCCGCGAATAATGGAGGTTGGCAGTGGGCGGCCTCTACGGGTTGTGATGCACAACCGTATTTTCGAATTTTTAATCCAATCACCCAGTCTCAAAAATTTGATGCTGAGGGTGTTTTTATTCGTAAGTATGTGCCTGAATTAGCGGCGTGCGACCGTAAAACGATTCATGCGCCATGGTTGATGTCGAGTATTGAGCAAGCAGCTTCAGGGCTGGTGATCGGGCGCGACTATCCGGCGCCAGTGGTAGATCATGCGCGGGCACGTTTACAAGCGCTCGCATTATTTAAAGCAGCGCGAGCGGCATCGGATTGATTGATGGCAGGATGGCCAAACAATAAAAGGATGGTAGATAGGTGATGGAGGAAAGAAGATGCAGGAGCGAGGCGAGGGTCGAGAGTCAGGTTTTTGCGATCAGCTATGGCATAATTTAACAATCTCATGAAAATGCCCGCCAGTGACTCGAATCTACTTTCCTGATCCCATACCAGCGGATGGTCGTTGTCAGCTCGATGCGCGTAAAGCCCATCATGTCTCTCATGTGTTGCGACTGAAGGTCGGTGATGCAGTGATCTTATTTGATGGTAGGGGTACGGCTTATGACGCGCAGATTGCGCAATGTCAGCAGCAAACGGTATCGTTAGTGGTGCAGCAATTGCGTATTGAGCGTACTGAATCGCCCTTGCGGGTAAATCTGGTGCAAGCAGTATCCTCGGGCGATCGCATGGATTACACCATTCAAAAGGCGGTTGAATTAGGGGTGAATACAGTGCAACCGGTGTTGAGCGCGCGCTGTGTAGTGAAATTAAGTGGCGAGCGTGCTGACAAACGAATCGCGCATTGGCAAGCGGTGGTCATTGCGGCGTGCGAGCAAAGTGGGCGGCTGGTGGTGCCGGAAGTTAAGCCATTATTGCGCTATACACAATACGTAGAGCAGGCCTTGCTAGATGGAGAGATTGGATTGTTGTTGGATCCACTGGCCACAAACAATTTGCGGGCAATTGCACCATTGCCTGGAGACGCTGAAGGACGGGCGGCGGTTTCGGTATTGGTTGGGCCAGAAGGAGGATTGACTGCAGATGAAGTTACACGTGCAATAGCGTGTGGTTATCAAGCAATTAGATTGGGGCCGCGGATCTTGCGCACCGAGACTGCAGCAGTGGCTTTGCTCGCAGCAATGCAGGTGCTGTGGGGAGATTTTTAGTAGGCGTTTGGCGGGTGTTTAGTAGGTGTTTGGTAGTTGTTTGGTAGGTGTTTAGTGGATGTTGTGCAATAGGTAATGCTTGGACGCGCAATCTGAGGTGAATCAACTGCTCCGAGTGTTACAGAATCAGGTATAGTTTTCGAATTACAATATGAGTCTACCAATGTTGGTCTATGAATAATTGTCAGAGCGCAGGCTGTGCTCAGGCAGAAGGGAATGCACATTTCTACCAAAAAAACAAAAAGCACTAGCGTAGCAGGCGTGCCCCCAACGCTAATGACACCGCGGCAACGCTTATCCGCCCAAGATCGATTTATCGATTGGTTTCAATCGGTAGCGCCCTATATTCACGCCTTTCGCGGCAAAACCTTTGTCATTGCCTTTGGCGGTGAAGTGGTGGGCGATGGGCGCTTCTTTCACCTGACGCATGATTTGAATTTACTGGCAGCGCTTGGTGTTAAGTTGGTTTTAGTGCACGGCTCTAGACGCCAAATTGAGGCCAAGTTAAAAGCGCAGCAGATCCCTAGTCGTTTTGCCGGTCAGTTACGGATCACCGATCCGGCAGCTTTGGCAGCTGCGATGGAGGTGGCGGGCACGTTGCGGGTGCAAATTGAAGCCTTGCTGTCCATGGGTTTGCCAAACTCACCGATGGCTGGTGCGCATATACGAGTCGCTAGTGGTAATTTTGTGACGGCACGGCCTTATGGTGTGGTCGAAGGTGTTGATTTAATGCATACCGGTGAGGTGCGTAAGATTGATGCAGCAGCGATTGAGCGTCGTCTCAAAGATGAAGAGTTGGTGGTGATATCGCCGCTGGGTTACTCACCGACGGGTGAAGTATTTAATCTGACTTTGGGCGATGTCGCTGCAGCGACTGCAGTCGCATTAAAAGCAGATAAATTGATTTTCTTAACTGAGGCTGCTGGGGTCACTGGACGGCGTGGCGAGTTGTTACGCGAATTAACAGTACGGCAAGCGAAAGCGTTTTTAAATCGTGAGCGTAGCCTCTCCGATGAGATTAAGCAGTACTTACCGGCCGCAGTGCGCGCGTGTGAGCACGGTGTTGGCCGCACCCATTTGATTTCTGGGCACTTAGATGACAGTCTGCTGTTGGAGCTATTTACCCATAAAGGCGTGGGCACTTTAGTCACGCCAGACCCATTAGAAACCTTACGTCATGCAAAGATTGATGACATCGGCGGTATACTGCGGTTGATTGAACCGCTGGAGGCCGATGGTATTTTAGTCAAGCGTAACCGTGACTTACTCGAAATGGAGATTGAACGGTTTTGGGTGTTAGAGCATGATCGGATGATTATTGGCTCGGCGGCTTTGTATCCGTTCTCCGATGCGCGCTCTGGCGAGTTGGCGGGCTTGGCGGTGCACCCCGAATTCAGAGGCCGAGGTGCTGGTGATCGCCTGTTAGCGGCAATAGAGAAGCGCGCGCGCGGTTTGCGTCTCAAGCAGTTGTTTGTGCTAACCACGCGTGCTGAGCATTGGTTTGTGGAGCGTGGCTTTGTAGAGGCTGAAATTAGCGCACTGCCACCGAGTCGCAAAGAGCTCTACAACTATCAGCGGCGGTCAGTGGTGCTGATTAAGTCACTGTAAGGTATTCATTGTTTAGTCATGTTGCTGTGTCGCTCAGTTGTCAAGAATATGTCATCATTCCTTAATAAATTTATTTCATCATCAGAGGGTGTTTTATGGCGCGTACTGTAAATTGCATCAAGTTAAAACGAGAAGCACTAGGTCTCGATTACCCGCCTTATCCAGGGGCATTGGGTCAACGCGTATTTGAAGAGGTATCAAAAGAAGCATGGCAACAATGGTTAGAACAGCAAAAAATGTTGGTCAATGAAAATCGACTCAGCCTTGCTGATAAAAAAGCACGTGATTATTTGTCTCAGCAAATGGAGAGACATTTCTTTGGTCAAGGGGCGGATACTGCAGCAGGCTACGTTGCGCCAAGCAAGTAGTCTGGGCAGGCGCCCTATTTATACAGGGCTATGATATGATTGCAGCACAAGCAGCTCGAACCCGTAGGCGAATACCAAAATTAGTCATGGGACCGCATTTATATTTAAATCGTGAGTTAGCACTGTTATCGTTTAATCGTCGGGTACTAGCACAAGCCGCCAATCCGGATTGTCCACTGCTAGAGCGATTACGTTTTCTGTGTATTGTCAGTAGTAATTTAGATGAATTTTTTGAAGTGCGGGTCGCTGGTTTGCATGCTGAGATTGCGAGCGGCCTATCGCCGATCAGCCCAGATGGCTTGCATCCTAACGTGGTCTATCTGCAAGTGGCCACACAAGTGCAAGAGATTGTTGCACAACAATACCAGTTACTCAATGAAGTGGTGTTACCAGGGCTAGAAGCTGCTGGTGTACTATTTATCCGCCGCCGTCAATTTAGCGCCGCACAAACACAATGGATTAAAGAGTATTTTAATCGCGATGTGTTGCCAGTGCTGACCCCGATTGGATTGGATCCCGCGCACCCATTCCCCCGAGTGCTCAATAAAAGTTTGAATTTTGCAGTCGAGTTAGAAGGCAAAGATGCGTTTGGTCGAGACACGGGGATTGCAATTGTGCAAGCGCCACGTGTATTGCCGCGAGTGGTTCGTCTGCCCGCTTTTGTTTCTGAAGCTGAGTATGATTTTGTATTTTTATCTTCGATTATGCATGAACACGTTGGTGAATTATTCTCAGGCATGACGGTCAACGGGTGCTATCAATTTCGCTTAACTCGGAATAGTGATTTGTTTGTGGATGACGAGGAGGTGAAGGATTTGCGTTTGGCGTTGCGTGGTGAATTGCCGCATCGAAACTATGGTGATGAGGTGCGGCTTGAGGTGGCACAAGACTGTTCAGAACAGACTACCCAGTTTTTATTGGAACAATTCCAACTCGACCCAGAAGATCTCTACCGTGTGGATGGCCCGGTCAATCTATCCCGTTTAATTAGTGTGCTCGATAGCGTTGAGCGACCGGAACTCAAATACCCGACGTTTCAACCAGGGGTGATGAACATTCCTGAGGATATATTTGCCAGTATTCGCAAGGCCGACCTGTTGTTGCATCACCCCTATCAGTCTTTTCAGCCAGTCATTACTTTTTTAAAACAAGCGGCCATAGACCCCTTGGTGGTGGCGATTAAAATGACGGTATATCGCACCGGGGCAGAGTCGGTGTTGATGGAGGAGCTGATTGCAGCTGCGCGCAATGGCAAGGAAGTCACGGTAGTGTTAGAGCTTAAAGCACGCTTTGATGAGGAAGCCAATATTAATTGGGCGCAACGCTTAGAAGATTTTGGAGCGCATGTAGTCTATGGCGTGGTTGGTCATAAAACGCACGCCAAGATGTTGATGGTGGTGCGGCGCGAAGTGGCCGGTTTGCGACGCTATGTGCATTTGTCTACCGGCAATTATCACCATCGTACTGCACGGTTATATACCGACTTTGGATTATTTACCGCGCATCCAGAAATTGGTGCTGATGTAGCGGCATTGTTTTTACAGCTCACTGGTCTGGGTCGCGCGATGCGCTTAAAGCATTTGTTGCAAGCACCATTTACCTTGCATAAAGAAATGTTGCGTGCGATTGCTCAAGAGACTGCACACGCTCGCGCTGGTCGTAAGGGACGAATTATTGCCAAAATGAACTCCTTGCTAGAACCAGAAATTATTGCGGCCTTGTATCGCGCCTCACAAGCTGGGGTAGACATCGATTTAATTGTACGCGGCGTCTGTGCTTTGCGCCCTGGCGTGACCGGTTTTTCAGATAATATTCGGGTGCGTTCAATTGTCGGACGATTTCTTGAGCATACGCGTATATTTTATTTTGCTAATGATGGCGCTGATGATTTGTATCTCTCAAGCGCGGATTGGATGGGCCGTAACTTTTTTGGACGCGTGGAGATTTGCTTCCCTATACTCGATAAAAAACTGAAAAAACGTGTGATGACTGAAGGCTTGCGGCCCTTTTTGGATGATAATCAGCAAGCTTGGTTGATGGATAACACGGGTGAGTATGCGCAGCGTACTGCGCGTCGCGCTAAGCCGTTTTCGGCGCAGCAATTTTTACTGACAAACCTATCGAATGTAGTGGATACTTGATATTTTATGGGTGCTGCGAGTGGCGCGTGCCCCATTTAATAGTGGATATTTTGATATGAATTTGATTTTGTGGCGTCATGCGGACGCTATTAATGGCATACCCGATGAAGATCGACAGCTTAGTGTGCGTGGCACCCATCAGGCTGCCGCGATGGCGCGTTGGTTGCGAACACAGCTACGCGATGATTGGCGAGTGATTGCTAGCCCAGCGCTACGTACTCGCCAGACTGCTTCTGCCTTGACCGATGAGTTTGTTATTGATCAGGCATTGTCAACGCGCACTACGCCCGAAAAACTGCTGGAAGCGGTTGATTGGGAGCATGGCGAAGGCACTGTGATTGCAGTCGGTCACCAACCAACGCTTGGCGCTGTTGCAGCATTGATTTTGAGTGGTCAGCCTGCGCTGTGGTCTGTGAAAAAAGGCGCAATTTGGTGGTTGCGGCGAGAAGATGATCAGATCCAAGTTAAAGCGGTTTTGTCACCGCAATGCCTAATCAAACCTTAGAGCGCGATACGTACCGACGCCAGCGTTGATATCTAACGTTGACCTAAGATACTCACCGGCTAATACTGGCTTGCTAGAACTTGCTGGCTAAAACTTAGTAATCATGACCGATAATTACTAAAAATTATTTAATTATTTAATTATTTAATTAGGTGAATTATTTAATTGCTGATTGCGACTATTTACTCGTCGCCGTTGTCATCGTTAAAAAATTCAACGTGCTCAAGCGCAGGTATTTTGAGGGTGAAGCCGACTTCTTGCCATTCTTTGACTTCTTCGCGTAACGCGGTTGCAGTCAGCGGGTTTGTATTGAGCCATGCTGCATCGAATTGTAAGCTTGCGCAATTTGACTGTAAGCGAATTTTGGGAATGGGTAGGCGTTGATCGCGGCGTGCACGCTGTAGTAGCACTGCAATGCGTAAGGCCAGGATGATCGAATGATCGCAATCATCGATGACAGCTGGTAAGGTCTTGCGTAAAGAGCGGCGGTGACTGAGCACGATGCTGGCTAAGCGCGCCTGCTCATCTTTTGAAAAACCCGGCATATCGGCATTGCTAATAATGTAGGCTGAGTGGCGGTGATAGCCGCTGTAGGCTACAGGAATCCCGATCTCATGTAATTGTGCGGCCCACAGTAATAATTGTTGTGCATCGTTATCATCAGCGTAGTCAAGTTGCGCAAATAAGGCGCTTGCAGTTTGACTGACTCGTCTAAATTGACGTTCATCGACATGATAGCGTTGCATAAATTGGGTGGCCGTGACATCACGCATATCCTGATGGTGGAAGCGTCCCAGCATGTCGTAGAGAATGCCTTGACGCATCGCCCCGGGAGCGAAGCTTAAGCTGCTTATGGCTAACTCATTAAATAATGCGTAGAGAATGGCTAAGCCACCTGGCAATACGGGGCGGCGATCGGCGCGCAGTCCGGGTAGTTCGAGTAGATTGATGTCACCTGATTTCATCAGTAAATGACGCAAACGCTCAAGGCCGGGTAGCGTAATCGTGCCGTCGCTATAGTCTAGCAGTTTGAGCAGGTCAGCAATGGCTCTCATAGTACCGGAGGCACCGACTGCATGTGACCAGTTGTCACTGGAAAACTGATCTGCCATTGGTTGTAATTCAGCGCGCGCTGCTAGCACTGCCGCTTTGAAATTAGATTTGGTCACCATGCCATGCGGAAAGAAGCGCAGACTATAGGAGACGCAGCCCATGAACAGGCTTTCTAGTTGTAACGGTTTATAGCCGGTGCCGATAATACATTCTGTTGAACCACCACCAATATCAATCACCAGTCGTCGTTCGCGGGTGACTGGTAGGCTGTGGGCTACACCCACATAAATAAGTCGCGCCTCTTCGCGTCCAGCGACCACTTCGATTGGAAAGCCTAAAGCGCTTCGCGCTCGCCGCAAAAAAGCGGGGGCATTTTTAGCAATCCGTAAGGTGTTGGTGCCAATAGCACGCACTTGATGGCGGTCTAGTCCGCGCAGACGTTCCCCAAAGCGCGCTAAGCATTGTAAGGCGCGCTCTTGGGATTCTTCGCTTAAGACTTTGTCGGCGTCTAAGCCGGCCCCAAGGCGCACGGGCTCACGCAAGCCATCTAGTGGGTAGAACTGGTTGCCGGCGCTACGTGCAATTTGACAGTGAAAGGAGTTAGAGCCCAGATCAATGGCAGCAATCGTAAAATGGTCGTTCAACGTGCAGTAATCCTTTGCCCTAGCTGAGCGCTAGACTCGATCAAGTGCTGCACGTTATTGCTGGGTTTAAATGGGCGGTGATGTTGGCACATGAATGAATGGGTTGCTACGGTCTGTCTAGCTTAAGGCTTCGCGTTCGAAGGCTTCCAGAGAGGTATGGCGGACATCTTTACCTTTGACCAAGTAGACCACATATTCGGAAATATTTTTAGCGTGATCGCCGATGCGCTCAATTGATTTTGCAATAAATAAAATTTCAATAGCATGGGAAATCGTGCGCGGGTCTTCCATCATAAAGGTAATGAGTTGGCGTAAAATGCTAGAGAATGATTTATCGACTAATTCATCTTGGCGCACCACGCTTGCAGCGACGGTAAGGTCGAGCCGGGCGAATGCGTCTAGAGCGTTGCGAAGCATGACGAGTGCAATGTCTGCAACTAATTGAATTTCGTAGGTGCGGGGTACCATAGCGCGATCACTGCCGTAAATAGAAGCGGTCATGCGGGCAATTTTAGAGGCCTCATCACCAATACGCTCGAGGTCGGTAATGATTTTGACCACAGTCATAATCATCCGCAAGTCTTTGGCGGCCGGTTGACGGCGTGCGATGATGCTGCTGCAGTCTTCGTCGATTTGCAACTCAAGACTGTTGATATTGTAATCATCGCTCACGACTTGCTGCGCTAAACTGCTATTGCCGTCGGTTAAGGCTTCAATGGCGCGAGTAAACTGCTCCTCAACCATGCCGCCCATTTTTAGGACTTGGGAGCGAATGACTTCTAATTCGGCGTCAAATTGTTTGGCGGTATGGTCGGGCATGAAAGGCCACCTTTAATAAAAAATAGAATTGTAGCGCCCGAATGTGACAGTTTCGTGGCGGTTTGCTAATGAATACATGAGTTTTAGAATTTCGGCAAGAATTTTTATGTGATGTTGATGTGATGCACTAGCTGCGTGGGCGATATATGGTATCAACCCCGCCGCTGGTGGCGAGCAATAGCACGTCGGCGCCGCGTTGTGCAAATAAACCGTTAGTCACCGTGCCGGTGATTTGGTTAAGTTGGGTTTCGAGTTCTGGCGGGTTTAGGATCGTGAGATTATGAATGTCTAAAATGACATTGCCATTGTCGGTGACAACGCCATTGCGCCATTCCGGCTGCCCGCCGAGTTTGACAATTTGTCGCGCCACGTAGGAGCGTGCTATCGGAATGACTTCCACCGGTAGCGGAAATCTGCCCAGTATGTTCACTTGCTTGGAGGCATCAGCAATGCAAATAAATTGTTTGGCTACTGCAGCGATGATTTTCTCGCGGGTGAGTGCGCCACCGCCGCCTTTAATCATCATCAGATGCGGTGTGATTTCGTCAGCGCCATCGATGTAGACCGGCAAATCATGCACGCTATTGAGGTCTAGAACGCGAATCCCACCGGCTTTCAGGCGTGCAGCGCTCGCTTCCGAGCTGGCAACCGCCCCTTCGATGCGATTTTTGATGCCAATCAGGGCGTCGATAAAGAAGTTGACGGTAGAGCCGGTGCCGACACCGACAATGCAACCCTCAGGCACTACATCGAGGGCGGCGCGTGCGGCGGATTGTTTTAACTGATCTTGCGACATGACATAATCTCCATAAATACATACTGCACAATATACACGATCAGCACCGGTCAAAGCGATCGCTCTGGTGGCCTATTCCTGATACCCTTTGGAGTGGATGCTGGGAATTGGGGTGGTATAGCAGGGTGTCTGTGTTGGATGATTGAAAAATACACCATAAAGTATTCATTCAGTTGAAAATAAATTAGATTAGTAACTAGATTGGTAACGAGATTGGTGATGAAGAAAATAGATTATTTAGAGCGTATTTTAAATGCGCGGGTATACGATGTGGCGATTGAGACGCCCTTAGAGGTTGCGCCTAATTTGTCACGGCGCTTGCACCATACCGTGTTGCTCAAGCGCGAGGATATGCAGCCGGTATTTTCGTTTAAATTACGCGGTGCGTATAACAAAATGGTGCATCTGCCGCCAGCAGTGTTGCGGCGCGGGGTGATTGCCGCTTCGGCCGGTAACCATGCGCAAGGGGTGGCGCTGGCCGCTCAGCGCCTCGGTTGTCGGGCAACGATTGTGATGCCGGTGACTACACCTGCCATTAAAGTTGATGCGGTGCGCCTGCGTGGTGCGCGCGTCGTGTTATTTGGCGACACTTATGATGAGGCTGCCAATCACGCTCATGAATTAGAGCGTCGTCAGAACCTCACTTACGTACACCCCTATGACGATCCAGATGTGATTGCCGGACAGGGTACCATTGCTATGGAGATATTGCGTCAGCATCCCGACGCGATTGATGCCATTTTTGTGGCGATCGGCGGTGGGGGTTTGATTGCAGGCATTGCCGCCTACGTCAAGCGTCTGCGACCATCGATTAAAATTATTGGAGTAGAGCCCGTTGATTCCGATGCCATGTATCAGTCCTTGCAAGCTGGGCGCCGTGTCAAGCTTGCACAAGTGGGGCTGTTTGCTGATGGCGTGGCGGTTAAGCAAGTGGGGCGTGAGACGTTTCGCTTGTGTCGCACCTTAGTCGATGAGGTAATTCGAGTTGATACTGATGCGATGTGCGCCGCAATTAAAGATGTATTTGAGGATACGCGGGCGATTCTCGAGCCTGCAGGCGCTTTAGCGATTGCCGGGATCAAAGCTTATAGCGCTCGCCAGCGTACGCGCGGCGCGACGTATGTAGCCGTGGCCTGTGGTGCGAATATGAATTTTGATCGATTGCGTTTTGTCGCGGAAGAGGCTGAGTTGGGCGAGCAGCGCGAGGCGATCTTAGCGGTGACCATTCCAGAGAAACCCGGCAGCTTTAAAGCATTTTGTGAGCAATTGGGGCCGCGTGGGATTACCGAGTTTAATTATCGTTATGATGACGCACATCTGGCCCATGTGTTTGTAGGAGTGCAAGTGGAAAATCGCCAAGCCTCGACACAGTTGGTGCGTGCGCTACGCCGTCATGGGTTGGAGACTTTAGATTTAAGTGATAATGATTTGGCAAAGCTTCACGTGCGGCATATGGTGGGTGGCCATGCCTTAGGCGTTGAGAACGAAATCTTATATCGATTTGAATTCCCAGAGCGGCCTGGTGCCTTGATGCGCTTCTTGACCAGCATGAGTCGTGGCTGGTCGATTAGTCTGTTTCACTATCGCAATCATGGGGCCGATTACGCGCGGGTTTTGGTGGGCATGGTGGTGCCGCCGGCTGATCAGGTGAAGTTTCAGACCTTTTTGACCCAAGTCGGGTATCCTTGGCAAGATGAGACCCATAATCCGGCGTACCGCTTGTTTTTGTCGGCGGCAACTCGACAGCCGAAATGATGCTACCCATAACTAAACTCACGCTGACCTTATAGCACCGCAGGCAGCATACTGTTAATTTGATCGCGATGACTCTTTTAAAACTCTGTTGGATCACTCTTAGTGCACTGCTATTAACGCAGGCACCAGGACTGGCGGCAGCCCCCGCTGACGATGTATTTTTGGCGATACGGGATGCCGCAAAGCGCGATGATTTAAAGCGGATTGAACAGTTATTACCGCAAATACAAGGTTATGTGTTAGAGCCTTACGCCCAATATTGGCGAATGCGTGCGCGGCTTGAGACGCGATCCCCCGAAGAAATTCGGGCTTGGCTACAGGCCCAAGCCAATACGCCTTTGGCTGACCAGCTACGGCGGGACTGGTTGCGGGTGTTGGCGCGCACTGCGCAGTGGGGTGTATTTGCGGCGGAATGGCCAGCACTGCAAACCGAAGATGTCGAGTTGAGCTGCTATGCCTTACAAGTGCGCCAACGCACCGAGCCAGCAGCTGCGCTAGAAGCCCGTCCCTTGTGGTTTGTTGGGCGCGACCAACCTGCGAGTTGTGAGGCCATTTTTCAGTCCCTGATTGACAAGGGGCAAATCACCCCTGAGGATGTGTGGACGCGGGTGCGATTGGCGCTCGATGCCGGTCAGGTGAATCTAGCGCAACGAGTGGCCCAGTTTTTGCCTAAAGATTCGGGTTTGGAGTTGCGGACGTTAGCGCATATTTATGCTAACCCCACGCCGTTTTTGCAGGATCCGCGAGTGGATTTAAAGACTCGGGGTGGTCGTGAATCTTTAATTTTTGCAGTGTCGCGTCTGGCGCGCACAGCACCTGCCCAAGCGGCGGCGTTTTGGGAAAAATGGGCGCCCAGTTGTAGCGTGGAAGAGCGGCAATATGCGTGGGGTATGATCGCGTTCTACGGTGCGCGGCGTCATGATGCCTTGGCCCTGGAGTGGTTTAGTCGGGCGGGTGTGCTCACTGATGCCCAGTTGGCGTGGCGGGTGCGTGCAGCCTTGCGGCAACAGCGTTGGCCTGAGGTGTTGGCAGCGGTCGATGCGATGTCGGTAAAGTATGCAACCGATATGACCTGGCGTTATTGGCGTGCTCGGGCTTTGAAGGCCTTGGATCGTGGCGCTGAGGCGCAGGCTATCTTTAAAGCCTTAGCCACTGACTACACTTTTTATGGGCAATTGGCGCTAGAGGAGGTTGGCGGCACGGTGCAGATTCCCCCAGTGACCTTTAAGCCCAGCGAGCAGGACTTGCGTAACATGGGTGCGCGCCCAGCGATTCAGCGCGCGCTGGCTTTGAACCGATTAGAGATGCGTGCTGAGGCGCTCCGTGAGTGGATTTTAGCGATGCGTCAAGCAGGTGATCGTGACTTACTGACCGCCGCAGAATTAGCATGGCAGGCGGGTATGTATGATCGGGCTATTAATACGGCAGATCGCACGGGATTGGAGCATGATTTTGGTCTGCGCTATATGTCACCGTTTCGAGATCAGTTGCGGGCTGCTGTGCGCCGCCACGATTTAGATGAGGCTTGGGTGAGTAGTTTGATTCGCCAAGAGAGCCGCTTCATTGCCCAAGCGCAATCGCGGGTGGGGGCGAGTGGCTTGATGCAGTTGATGCCAACGACTGCGCGTTGGGTGGCGCAGAAGTTAGGCCTGAAGGGTTGGCAGTGGTCGCAGATTACCGACATTGAGACAAATTTAAATTTTGGGAGTTTTTATTTGCGCCATGTTTATAACGGTTTGGACTCAAGTCCGGTGTTGGCGACTGCGGCCTATAACGCGGGGCCTGGACGAGCGCAGGTATGGCGGGGCGAGCAACGGATGGAAGCGGCGATCTATG
>Ga0114958_10001074_pt1 | contig 22034 bp, 19 predicted proteins | sample C_130208_EF_Meta_FD_89577 | JGI IMG/M metagenome (GOLD analysis project Ga0114958, IMG submission 89577) | Freshwater microbial communities from Lake Croche, Canada to study carbon cycling - C_130208_EF_MetaG | ecosystem: Environmental > Aquatic > Freshwater > Lake | place: Lake Croche, Canada... | reverse complement strand
TAATCAAAGCCATTGCCGAGATGCGCTTGGATGAGATGTCACCATTGGGGCCTTGGAAAAGAGAGATGAGTGTTTTCATGTTGCCTTCCATTCAAAATGAGGCAGGTCAAGATTCTTAGCATCCCAGTCGCCGCCCCAGTCAAATCCAAAGGGCTTGATGATGTCGGCAATAGGCTGAAAGTCAGACTTCTTGCCTCCCCACAAAACCTTTCCGTTTTTGTCTATTGGATACAAGTCCATAGCCTTTCCGCTTGAATGTTTCGATTTGAGCGTCCAAGTAATCATGTTCTTGTTTTCGGCATCGGTAATGGGTGGAAGCCCTGCAATCTTCCTCTTGGCGTTTGTATCGTCAAGAGGTTCCCGACCTTGTGCATAGTAAGCATTCTGCACTTCTTGGGAACGCAAAGTTTCGTTGACAAACACTTTTACCGACATGGATTGGCAAGCGGCAAGAGCTTTGATGGCTGCTTCTTTTGCAGGAGACACCATTTTGTTAGGATCACGAATTACTGGCATTTTCCCTCCAAGATTCCAGCTTGGTGATGCGAACCAAGTGATCATCAAGCATCTCGTCAGATTTCTCCAAACTTTTCTCAATCCGTTCTACGGCCACTACCAGCCTGTCAACTGAACCGGAAAACTTCCAAAAAGAAGCTAGTACCGCACCGGCAATGGTGAGTATTGCACAAACTGCTAAAATCCATTCTGGTGTCATGATTCCATCCTATATAATTGAATTAGGTTTGTCATTTCCATTTGCCGATGGCAGACCAAGTGTTGTAAGCCGTGCCATTCAGTACATAGGAAAAGGTATATAGGCCAAATGTTGTTGGCGTAATTGAGGCACCACTACTCCATGCGGCGACAGATTGACCTTTTACTCCAGTGGTAACGGAGGGGTTAGCTATGAACGGGATTGGATAGGTGTAATAGGTGGGAGAAGCGGTAAAGAAAACATTGCCAGCGGCATTGGCTGTTGTCTTGAGATTTGTTTCATCATATTGCCAACACTGCATCGTCCCATCAGTGAACCTGATCCACGAGCCGTTGGAGTTGGTGCCGGAGTCGTAGATGCCGGTGACTGCACTGGTTCCGGTAGTGGTGGCAAGCGATCCACCCGTCCGCTTCCACAGGGTCACAGGGTAGACGGGAGCGGATGACCATTTGCCGATGGCTTGCCAGTTGACAACATATGATCCGCTGGCTGTAGAAACATCGGTAGCAGACATTGAAAATGTTGACAGTGTATAAGAGTAAACTCGTACTGTTGTAGCCCCTCCAGCCCCCATACCACCGGTTGTAAACGATGCGGTCAAAGATGAGAAGTTTTGCGGGAGGTTGAAAGTGTTTGTACCATACGCAACAGTACCGGCTGTATTGCCAAAATAGTTTGATGTAGCTGCTGACGCTAAAGTTATAGTAGCGATCCCCCACTGCATCATCGTCCCATCGGTATACCGAATCCACGACCCGTTAGCATTCGACCCCGAGTCATACACCTGAGTTGGCAACGAAGTGGCAGTGATATCTGTCCAAGTCCCGCCAAACAAAGATGCAGGAGCAGTCTGACCAGAATACTGCGTGTAAACGTATCCCAGAGGATATGAAGAATCGGCAACGGTGTTGATCTTGTCCAACAGATCAAGAATAGACTTCTTTATGCTTCGGTCATCTTCTTCGTCTTTTAGCTTGGGAAGATCGGTTGATAAAAACTTGGGCATGATGCTACTTTGGAGTTCCACCAGGCTTACCACCCCGGTCAGTGGTATCTGGGCTGGTAGATGGTGGTGACATTCCATTAGGTCCGCTAGGAGGCGTACCCTTCTTCATTGCAAACATTTTCTGAGCAGAGTTGGCAATGGCAGGATCAAAAATGCCCTGCTTAAACTCCGTCTTTGGCATCTTGAAGGCGGGAGCGGGTGCCGGAGCAGGCGCAACCGCAGGAGCGGGAGGAGCAGGAATATCACCTACAGTGTCAATAGGTGCATTGGCGACGATATCCTGCATTCCCATGTGATTCTCCTTTTAGAACCAGTTGCCAATTGCGCGGTAGTTGAATGTACCAGTTTGGCCGGTCGTGTTGCTGAACGGCCTTCCGCTAAATCCAGTGACGGTTACTGAATCTGCTGCACATGATCCGGCAATCGTGTTTACAAGAGAAACGTAAACCAAAGGAGCCGCGGTGAAGGTCTGGGGGAAAGTAACGGCAACAGCAGCTGCAGATGTAAATGAGCTGCCGACAGCGGTAGACATGGCTCCTGTCGATTTGCTTCCGTAAACTTCCATCAGCCCCGAAGAATACCGGATGTAGTAACCGTTGGTGGCATCACCACCAGTGTCAAAAATTGTCGGAGTTCCAGCAGGAAGCCCGGTGGGTGGAATAGCTAATGGCATAATAAAGTCTCCTTAACTCATTGTTTTGGAAGGGCTTCCAAAATGGTCCCTTTATCCAATCCTAACTGATGTACTTGTGAAACGTCAATACCAAGTGATGTTTGTACAATTTTAGCTAACATTCCCATTTTTTGAGAAACGGGGATATTAAGCCATTGAATCTGATCAATTTGGTTCATAGCATTTTTGGTATCGGTAGGCTTCCCTTGGCCGATGATTGTTGCCAATTGTTGCCTAGTAGCAATGTATTGACCATTAAGAACTGATCCTCCAAGAGAAGCTACCCAAGGGTTTTGGCCTATAATAGAGCCGACATCAATATTTTTAAGCTGTTGAACCTGCTGGTATGATTTTAGAAAGTTTGCCCTTTGGCTTTCATCAGGAAACAACAGATTCGCAGTAATGGTAGGATCGAATCCGTTGCTTGATCGTGCAGCCATGTCAATAAAGGCTTCAGGGGATATCCCATTATTTTCCATAACTTTTCCGACTCGGTTGAGCTGCATATACATCTGCATAAGCTTGCCCTGCAATTGCCGCCCGTACTGACCAAGATTCTGCAACGACTGAACTCCTGCGCCTGGAGGTGGCCCTTGTTGAACCATAGATGCGCCGCCCTGATCCTGCTGGCCCATTGGAGCCATTGGATTTGGTTGACCTTGAGCAACAGGGGGATTGACGGGGGGCATAGGTTGTTGCCCTTGAAGGCTAGGAGAAGCCATAGCAGCAAGAGCTGCAGGATGTCCTACACCAAAAACTAGGGGTAGCTTTGCAGCGGCGCCTGGAACTGGGGCAACTCCTGTAGCAGCATTTCTTGCCATATCCCTTGCCGCTGTAAGATTGGCTCCAAGAGGAGTTTGGGATGCTTCCATAAAAGCAGGATTTCTTATCAATTGGCCCGAGTTGTCTAAAATATTTTCTGGTACTCCACCACCCAAAGCTTTGTTTAGTTTGCCACCAAGAGAGCCACCAATTTTGTTAGCCAAGGAAGTAATTCCTTGATTAGCCATACCTCCAATAAGTGAACCGCCGGCTATTCTTGCAAGATATAAAGGATCATTAGGGTCTCCGGTTGCAGCACCTGCCAAACCGCCAGCTCCTGCTCCTATACCCATTGAAGCCATTCTTAAAGCAGTAGGAGAACCAGCTATAGCTCCTTGAGGAGCAGTAGTAGCCTCAATTCTATTTGTAGCGCGAAGAATGGCGTTGTCATGGTAGAACTTGTCCATCTCATCAATGCTTTTAAAGGATGGTGGCAATATTGTAGAAAGGTCTACGTTGGAACTTTTAGCAACCTTGGATATGTTTTTGTTCATGGCTTCATGGATAATATCTGCCAAATGAGCGGCCTGTTGATCTGGCCCAGAGTCGCCAAACCTAAAACCTTTAGCATCATCAGAAGTCATGTGCCACAACAATTGAGCAGGGTCAGCTTGCGGATCAGCAATAAGCTTATCTGCAACAGAACCTCTGAGGCTTGAATTGTTAATATTTTCAACATAATCGTCTACAATATTTTGCCAGTTGGGGTTCAATCTTTGATATCTCTGAAACGAAGTATTGTTTGTAATCCAAGACGGCAAAGGTTTTCCCTGTTGTGGCACTGGAGTATTTTCTTTATTAACAAGCCCAACCATCTTGTTGTAAGACTCTTTCACCGAGTCGTGAAGGTCTTGAGCATCTGGACGGTTGGTTAAACGATACTTTTGCAAGGAATCTGATTGGTCTTGAATGAGTTTTTCAATGGCTTTTGCCTTACCTTCATCTGCCATCTCATATCTTTGACCAGAGTTAGCCACAGCACGAAGCGCTCGAGTAGTAGTCCCTAAAACTCCGGCAACCCGTTGAGCAGCACCACCTTCTTTAAGTTCTTGTGCAATATTTTGAGATACTATCCCACCCCTGTCGGCAGATTTACCCAAAATACCTCTTAAAGCCTCCCCACCGGCCCCCAATGCAGTACCTATTCCTGCACCTAAACCAGTAGAAGCCAGCATCTGAATGCCTTCTTGAGAAACGGCATTAGGCAAAGACTCGCCTTGATTAACATCGTTTGCCGTTCCTATCAGTGCTCTAGGAGCGGCTTGTTCTAAAGCTTGTCCACCTGCACGAAATGCTCCTGGTATTATGCCTTTAGCACCTTGACCGGCAAGGAAATCTCCAGCCTTAGCCAAATAATCTCCTGTTTTGACGGCTCCTAAAGCCTTTGAACCAGCACCTAACGCCTTTGTAATTAAACCGCCAGGAATAGCAATAGACCCAAGAAACCCACCGACATTCCCAATATCGTTGGCTTTCAACCCCATAATACCGGAAGGGACTTCGCCAGCAGCTACGGACTGCTTGAACGAGTTTGGGTTGTTTGTAACAAGGTTTTGAATAAGTTCAGGAGCACCAAAAGCAAGAGAGTTGATGCCGGAATATGTGCCAGCGCCCAATTGTTCAAGCGGGGTAGGGTCTCTTTTCAAAGATCTTGACATATCATCTCCTTAAGGTAAAGGCGCAGTTGGTTGGTTCAAAAAGTTCAAACCAAAATTAAGCCCAGTCATACCTTTACTAAAGTCTTGGTTAGCCATTTCATTCAATTGTATCGGGTCATAATTGAATAAATTAGCACCACCAGTAGCTTTTAAGCTTTTAGCAAAAGCATCTAAGGCGCTGTTTGATCCAGGTCCAACACCACCGTTTATTTGGCTCATCAACCCAGAAAGGTATTTTTGTCTCATCTCTGTCAATGACTTGTTAAAATCTACAGCTTGCTTATTCGCAAGCGCTTGAAAACCAGTAGGTGAATATTTGTTCATTTCGTAGCTAGATTTAGTATTTGGTCCAGTTCCATATTCAAACCCTTTCTCGGTCTCAATGGCATTTTGAGCATTAAATATGTCAAGGATTTTGTTGACTGTCTGCTGGTCCAAACCGGCAAAGCCAAGTAACTTTTCCAATTCCAAAGATTTGGTTTGCATAGCCTTCTGAGTTTCAGTTTGGGTTCCAAGAAGTGTTCTCTGGTTTTCAAGCTCTTTAGCTTGTTTGGCAAGTTCAAACTCACGTTGCCTTTGAAGATAAATTGGGTTGGTTTCAGTCTGGCCGGCAGCAGCAGACCTACTTTGACCGTAAAGCCCGGCAACTTTTCCTAATGCTCCTACAATGCCTCTAGCTTCAGGAGATGTTAATGCTTTCATAACATTGCCACCTGCATTTCCAAGGAAAGAAGCTATGCCTGACAAGTCAATACCGTTCTTTTTAGCTATTGACGCTCCCCCATCATTTGGCTCGGGCAAAGAAGCTTCAGGAGTTGGAAGAGGGCCGTTTTTATCAAAGCTAATATAGTCCGGCCCTGATCCTGCCAAAGCTGGTCCTACAGGATTTGTTACATCAAAAGAAGCTTCAGGATCACGGACATTCGCAAATCCACCTTGTTTGGAATAATCAGAAGTTCCAGAAAGAGACTCAGGAGTCATGTTAGGTCTTATTCTTATATCAGAAGGGTTTGGAGTTGGTAATGGAAGGGTTTTTTGTGCAATAGATGCAGGAGTATTAACATCCACAGGAGTAGAAGAAGTTGAAGAATCTACAAAATTGCTAGGAGTAGATGGATCGTAAGCAGGCGAAACAGCAGGTGCATCTACAACTTTGGCAGCGGGTTTGGCAGCGGGTTTGGCAACCGGTTTAGAAGCTGAAGTAACAGTTTCTTTTCCATTTTCATCATATGAATAATAAGCATCACTGCGAGGATCGTAAAAACTTGTTTTTTCCATTTCATTTCTCCTTAATTTTCTTTAGCAGGAGGTGCAGACCCGCCACCGCCTTGTCTAGCTAAGTATGCAGCATGAGCGGGAACAGTAGCGCCTCCGGTTGCAAAATCTGCTGCAGTCAGAGCGGCATTGCTTGCCAAGTTACCTGTTGCAGCATTAGCAGAATCTTGAGCTTTAGTATACAAATCTGCATTTTGTTTAGCAATGTCAGTGTTAATTTTACCACCACCAGTTAAAGCATCATTTGAAAGACCTTGCTGTGCAAGACCTTGTTTAGAAAGGCTGTTGGCAGAACCCATTTGGTTTGCAATAAGAGAGTTTTGCGCTCCAAGGGTTGAATTGGTAAATTGATTGGCAGTGTTTGCACCGGCAGCAAGACCGGCTTGACCAGCATTCAACCCAGAACCCCTGGCCGCGTTAACAGCTTGGTCAGTAGCTTGGCCGGCCATCGCTCCACCTATTCCAGAGGCAATTCCTGCGGTACTGTTCCAAGCTGCGGAAGGGTCATTCATCCAATTGTTAAAATACTTGGAAGCTTGGCCTGTCGCAGTATCACCTTGTGTCCTGTAATCCTGACCTTGTTTCTGTAAAAGATCAGCAGAAGCACTGGCTTTGGCTTGTTGTTGAGCAAGCTCATTCTGATACATATTAGCCTTGGTGCCGCCTGTAATGTCATTCCAAGTATTGCCAATACCTTTAAAAAAATCGTCAAATAAGCTTCCTCCACCGCCATTAGTAGAATATTTCAGGTGACCTTGAGCATCGTATGCGTCATTGTAAGCCATTACAAACTCCTTGCAGGACTGATGTTGGCTTGAGCCTCTTCAGTCCAGTGATATTGCAAATCATACAACCTTATGGCTGTATTGCAAGCAAACTTGATAGATGCAGCTAGCAGTCTATCTTGAACAGGCTGAATCATCGCTCGGAAAATACCGCCGTTGACATAATCTGCCGGCTGAATACTGAATGTCTTGGTAGAGCTGGTGTAAGCCTTATCTTGATCGTATCCATAAATTGTTACCTGCAAGGACGTTGCCGTCTTAAACTCATTGTAGACCGCAAAAGTAATCCCTGACAAGACCATCCTGATATTGCTGTCAGGGCCAATATATCCAGTCTGGTAGTTCAAGGGAACTATTGTTGAGTTTTTTACAATACCAAGGGTCGTACTTGTTCCTACAGTTGCGGGGGCATAATACTGATATTGCCACCAGTTGAAAGAATTGCCGAATATAGTGCCGTTTACAGTGTCATAGAGTCTCATGTAGGACTCACCTGCAAAAGAATCCGGTATCATGCTGGCAGACTTGGGAATGCTTGTCCAAAGACCATCACGGTACATTACAAGGGTATTGGCAGTGTTTACCAGTAATCCTGAGTCATAAGGAGAGTAGTTTCCGTTTTGAATAGCTCCAAAACCGTCAAGCCTTTTTATCTTTTTAAGAGAATACCCGCCATCAAAAACCCATACGCTGTTGTCAAACGAATCAAAGAAGAAAGCAAAGGTTTGGCTGGTGGTCATAAATGTAAGTCCGTCAGCCCTACATAGAACAGTAAGCGGTACAGAAAGGTTGACACCATTAAGGTTGATCTTGAAAATACTTTTTCCGTCAAACAAGTAAGGCTGGTTGAACAGGCTGAAGCTTACCGCATTAAAAGATATGGCATTTCCTAGAATGTATCCGTCCCACTCAGTAGTTATAGTAGTTCCCTGGTAGCCGGAAGACAAGTAGGTTTCATTAAACGCCAAACTGGTGGCGCTAGAGTTTGCTCCGATAACATAACCAGAATATCTTGACCCAAGAGGCATAGGAACAGAAGTTGTATTGGAAATGTAAGTTGATCCTATTCCGGTAGACTGGTTTTGCAAGCCAGGTAAATTGGTAGAAGCAGGGCTTGTAAGTGTAGTAGCACCAATTGATCTTCCATCACTTCGCCAAGATGCCAATTCTGTGTTGGAAGTAAGTCCTGTCCCTGCAAAGAAGTTTAGTGTGTAATAATTACCAACTTGATGGCAAGAAGGAGTAAACGAAGCAATAGGAGAAACACTAACTGATGCCAAAGTTGAATTGTAAGAGTTTGCATATCCTCCCAAATCAATTGAAGACCCTGCCGTTTTAGAGTAAGACTGCCATCCTATAGTGGCGGCAACAAAACTTGCTGCAGATGCGGAAACTCCACCTGACATAATCAAAGTGTTGTTGTAATCATTTGATCCTAGAAGTAATTGCCGGCCGCCGACATCAACCACGTTTATAGGAGAAATGGTATTTATCTTGTACAGATTTGAAGTTATTTTTTGAATAGGTCGGATGGGGACAGTGCTTATCTTTGCAATGTAATAAACCTGGTTCCATCTCCAGATCAAAGTATTAAAACCTGCTCCAATCTGTGGCCCAAAAGTAGGATCGAACTCTCCAAAAGGAGATATGGGCGTTCCTATAGCCACATTCACACTGTCAGAAGAATAAGGCTGGCCTACAGAAATAAATGCTGGCGAAGTGCCATAAGTAGCAGAAGGTTTGCCCATTACCAACCTAAACTCAAACGAAGGCTTTATTCCTCCATTGTCGGTTTCGTTAATAAGCGACAATCTTCCAAAACCAATGACAGGGTGGACAGAGTTTGCTTGAGTGGTAAACGGAGTGTAAGTAGTAGTGGGTTGAGCGTAACCAGAATAATAATGGTTGTTGTCAGTTTGATGTACAACGTCAACATAAGCATAGGAAGATGAGGATGGAACCTGGGTGCTATCGGCTGTTGCCGTTACTGTATTTGTTGGCACAGTAGTATTTGTATATGCACTCGTAAAAAGCGTGTACCCTATGTTTGCCATGAGAGTTTGAGTGGTTGTAGAATCATTTGGCTGTCCGGTCAACATTACGCGGTTGTATCCGTTCTTAGACTGCATCACAGCCCAAGATGCTTTCATTGCAGTATTTGTGTTTGTGAATGGAGCAACAGTAGTAGCAGCTGAATTGGTTATAAGGTAGCTAGGAGTCTGGTTTCCAGAAGTTCCTAGAGATACCACAACATATCCAGCCTTGCCGGCATCGGTAGCGCTTGTAGCAGTTGCTCCCAAAGACACCATCTTGGCAGCAAACAAGTTTCTTGCTTTTGCACTGGCAAAAGTTACAGGGATTGACGTTACAAGCTGCTTTTGTCCAGTCTGATCAAAAATGTTATAAGTAAAAGTTGTTGAATTGGAATATGTATCACAAGCAAGAATGTATTGCGTAGAAGCCAATGTAAATCCTGTTGTTGTAGTAAGCGCTTGTCGGACAAGGCAAACAGGAAGGGTGTATCCAGCATTTGTTAAAGTTATAGGTACATTGCTTGCTACAGTTCCAGTAGAAGTTATTTCATCAAGTCTTACTTGTAACTGAGAAGATGTAGAAACCCCACTTGTTTGAACGGCTCCAGTTGTTGAAGAAGTCAAAGCAACTGAAACAAAAAGGCCATTACCATAAACAACTGAATACCAACCAGTTCCAGTAAAAGCCGCAGTGGAAGTTTGAATAGTCCAACTTGTTCCATTTGTGCTTGTCATTACCGATCTATTAGTAGAAGTATTATAAGCAACAGCTACAAAAACTCCGTTACCATAAGTGACAGAGTACCAACCCAAAGAAGAACCCGCAGTAGTTAAGGTTTGTAGATTCCAAGAAATCCCATCTGAGCTTGTCATTACTGCACCAGTAGTTAAAGAAGTGGCAGCAACTGCTACAAAAATGCTATTTCCAAAAGTAACTGAGGTCCAACCGCTTTGAGTGGCTGCAGCACCTGTAGTGGACCTTATAGTCCAATTAATTCCATTAGAGCTTGTCATTACCGCTGCAGTAGTTGAAGTGGTAGAAGCAACTGCTACAAAAATGCCATTTCCATAAACTACCGAGTTCCAACCAGCAGCACCGCCAGTAAGTATAGGTCTTTCAGTCCAATTGATTCCATCTGGACTTGTCATTACCGCACCAGAAATAGCAGTAGTTTGAGATACTGCTACAAAAAGTCCATTACCATAAGTCACCGAAATCCATCCAAAAGAAGAGGCTGCAGTAATTATGTTTCTAGCTGTCCAAATGATTCCATCTGTGCTTGTCATTACTGCACCAGATATTGAGGTGGTGCGCGCAACTGCCACAAAAAGTCCATTTCCATAAGTGACTGAAGACCAACCAGTACCAGAAGCCGCAGGAGTTGTATTTCTTACAGTCCAATTTGTTCCATCAGGGCTAGTTTGAACTGCATTAGAAGTAGCAGTAGTTTGAGCAACTGCTACAAAAAGTCCGTTACCATAAGTTACTGAAGACCAACCATTAGAAGCAGCAGTAGAAGTTCTTGCATTCCAAGAAGTTCCACCAGTTCCTGACGTGATTACTGCGGACTGATTGGCAAGTACTTTCATACCGATAGGGTTGGCATCGGTCATGATCATGTCATCATACTGACCACCAATAGCCTGGATTGATTCCAATCCATTCTTTGGAACATAATCAAGAAACTTTCCGTCAAGATATACACCATTCCTAGCAGCATTTGATGCCGGATCGTTACCAGCATCAAGCAATTCAATTAGGTTACCACCTTCAGTTACATAACTGTATGCAGGCGAGTTATTGTCAGAATATTGGTTCTGATGCAGAGATACCACGCCACCATCAAAATGGTAGCCGGTATTGGCGACAAGTTGCTGATCTGCGATGCTGGTCCCATCAAGTTGTTTCTTGAAACCCCATACGTTCTCAGCTACTGGATCGCAATTGATATCAACATCAAGAGGTATTTTGCTTACATCGCTATTTTGGTTCATGGCTTACCCCCTTGGTTCATCATTTAAAAGTTAACTCCAAATAAACCATTGGGATTCCCAGAGTTTCTGTTGTTGCTGATTCTTTCAGGATAATAATCGTCGCGCCTAATTTGGTCCATGAATCTTACAATAAGTTCAGATTTTCTTCCTTCAAGTAAGGCCAGGTCATCTTTTGCACCTTGCTTTCGCTTAATGTTTATAGCAGTCTGGTAGCTCATAATCTCATAAGCCAAGTTGTTGGGGTAAGTCAAAACATAATCGGGCGTGGTGCTGTAAGCAGTGACATTTAAAGATTCATAGCCTATAGTACCAATCCAACCTTGAGAAGGGCCAGAAATCCAAGCAATGTCTGTTGCTATCACTTCAGACTTCGTTACAGTAGGAGATGTTGGAGTGTCAATGTTGATCGTATACCTGTACAAAGTTTTGTTTTGCACAACGTAAAGATAGGTTCCGTCAGTGAATATTTGATTATATCCTCCGGTGACACCTGTGATCGTAGTGGCAACATTGTTTATTGTAACTACTCCAGCAGAAGTTAACCAAACAGGATAGCCTAAAAAGGCAGAATTGTAATATTTTGCGTTGGAAGGTGGGGTAAATGGACTTGTAATCGCCGCTAAAGTTACAGCAGCCAAAGTGGCAGGAATAGCAACAGAACCAGTGACCCCGCCATAAATTGCCCAAATAGTTCCTGAGTAAACATCCAACCAGGTCATATTAGACGCGCTGGTCATGGCTGTTGGGGTTACTACAGTAGGGTTAGATGGATCAAAAGCCCCGCCTTGCAAGTTTCCACCTTGAACCCAAAAAAGGTTACCCTTGTAATAAGTTGGGTTTAGTATTGTTGCCGAGCTTGAAATAACAGTAGTAGTAACTCCTGTTTGGTTTGAAACATAAAGTATTCCGGTTCCCTGCTGAACCAAAAGCATACCGTTGTACACAGGATAAGCAGGATTTACATCTTGAGTGTAGGTCGTAGGTAAAGACCCAGATACATATGAAGGATACTGAAGAAGCGACCTTTGAGCATCGTTAAGATTAACTGATGAAGGATTGGGAGTAAAATAAAACGCTTGGTTTGGAAAATAAAGAGTATCTGGCATTGGGTAATACCCAACCCGAAGCTGAAAAGTAGAACTAGAAAATCCCCCGCCAATAACCCACAGGTAGTTTCCTTGGAATCTGTAACTTGGAGTCTGAGCGTAATTGTTTCTTGAGTCTTTGGGAAACTTACGCATTCGTTGCCAGCTTCCGTTGTAATTGTAATCTATGAATGCCAGCTTGTAAAAATCTGTAGGAAGAGTAACAAGATATTCATTCTGGTTCAAAGGTACGTTAGCCGACGAACTTGTCACATTCAAAGTAGTCAAAGTTACAAAATAATCGTCTGAAGAGTCAGTAAGCAATTCATATAAGTCTCGATAAGACTCGTTCAACCCATTGTAAAGGTCGTTGTATGTGACAAAGGTAGACTGGACAATATCGGCCAGCGTCTTTGCCCTGTTGATAAGCGTAGATGCCGCCATATTCAAAGTTGCCATGTCTCACCTCTTCGCTTGATTATAAATCAAGGGAGCCGACCGGTAAAGATCGACTCCCTTGCAAACTAAAGACTGTTAGTACAGGCGCACGCAGACGCAATGGGCGGGGTTGTGGATAGCCAAGTTGCCAAACAGGGAAATGATCACCTGTGCTCCAGGCCCTTCGGAAAGGGTGGTGGCAGGCTGGACCGTAAGGAAGTCCTCAATCACAAGGCGGCTGGTCAGTTCAGGACCACCACCCATCTGAGTAGCATCGGGAGAACCAGGCTCATTAAGAGCAATGCCATCGTTGGTAATGCGCTCGACGTTGCTGATAGCGACAAACTCAGTGGTGGATTCATCAAGAACCCAGCAGATGCCCTGCTGAATGTAAGGCGAATCAAGGACACGATCCAACCAAGTAGTCATGAACTGAAAGTTGATGTCCGAAAGACCCTTCTGGACGCTCTGCTTCTTCATCCCATTGGTTTCTTGGAAGTAGGTAGTCTTGTTGGTCGAAACACCGCCAAGCTCGTTCATGATGTTCTTCAAGTCAACATCGTTCATGAGGATGACAATATCCTTGTTACGAGCACCGTTGCGACGAACAAGCCGGGTAGCTTCGAGAACAGCATCGGAAAGGTTCACGGCAGACTGGTTGAAAAAATAACTTCCGGCCAGACGGTCAGCAGCTACAGATCGGGTCAATCCGCAGAACGAAGTACCAATGTAGGTGCTCCAAGCAGTTGAGTAGGTAATGGCACCAGTACCGCTAACCATGCCGGTAGACGAGCCTCGGTTGGCAAGCCACGGAACCCATACAGACAAACCGAAGGGAAAGTTGGGACCATTAGAGTCAGAAGCTCCTACAAGAACCATCCACGAACCGGCCTGAATCGAAAACAACGTGGTAGCTACAGCAGCCAGGTTACCAGTAGTCAAGGCGTAAGGAGTCGAGCTGCTTGAGCTAACCGAGCAGAAAGTCACCTGAGTTCCGTTGATGGCCGCAACCGACCAGTAAAAAGCACCGTTGGTCGTGGTGCTGCCGACAGTGTTGAAACCGTCAGCAGGCGATCCGCTGGTCGAAGGGTTGGTGAACTGAACAATTGAACCAATGTCGATGCCGATAATGTCAGAGTACTTTTCAAACTGGTACACAAAAGTGTTGAACGAACCGGATGAGAAAGTAACAATGCCGTTGGTGGCAGTGACGCTGATACCGGTGTTGGTCGTGACAGTAGGAATACCGCTGCTGATGGTAGCAGTTCCAAGCTGAATAAAACCAGCATACGGACCAGGACCAGTTCCGGTGGGAACTCCAACACCAGCGCTGATTGCACTGCCGCCAGAACCAAGAGCAATACCGGTCGATACCGTTGAGTAAGCGGACGAAGCAGGAGCAACAGTGTTGACGGTGTTGGCAAGTCCGAAACCGTTCAATCCACCCATCAAAGCCTGCTCACCGTATCCGTAGCCGTACATGGCCTTGGCAAAAGTCTTACGCAAAGCTTCGGTGCCGGCAAAGAACTTGTTCTCAAGCGCCTTGATGTAAGCACCTTTGCTGGTCTGGGTAGACATAAGCTCAAGGTTGGTGATGTTGAACACCGAGAAGATGCGACCAGGGGGTACGATCCACTCTGCGTTCCTTGACTGGGGGTTGTTGTTGGCAATCGACACCGCAATAGCAGCGGAGCCTGAGACGTTACCACCTCGACCATACATGGCTGCGAAACGGTAAGCTTGGCCTCCAATGCGGGTTTTGGTGATCATTTCTGCGAACGGATCGTTTCTGACAAGAAGGTTTTCAAACTTCTTGTCGGTATACCAGTACTTAGCGAAGTTAATCACCTGCTGGTCGGCTGAAATTACTTGGGCCATAATATCCTCCTATGTGCCCTATTTGCGAGCTTTCGGAGAGGGCTTTTGACCCTTCTGCCGAGCATTCTTGAAGAACTCCTCACTGCCAACGGCAGGTTCAGACTTCTTTTCTACACCTTTGTTAACGGCTTCGGCTGCCTTTTTGGCACCAACCTTGACAGCCTCAGGCTCTCCCATAGCTTCCATCTTGACAACAGCAGCAGGAGCTTCTCCTGATCCGACATTGGAACTCATGGCAGCAGGAGAACCCTGCAAAGCTTTAAGCATTTTTTCTTTGGTTGACATCAGGTGACCATGAACCTGATCCATAAAAGGACCTTCCTGGTCTTCACCTACGCCAAGCTCACTCATTTTGCCGTGCATGGCATCCCAGAAGCTGTCAGGGCTTTCACCGTGAGCATCTGCTAGGGATTGTACCAAAGGATCAAGCCTTTCGCCATGCCTCTGACGATAACCGCCAATGGCTTCAGACTTGGCTTTGTTTTGGTATTCCCTCTGGAGGCCGCCAATAAGCTGGTTTTCCAGACGGTCTTCCAAATAAGATACCTTTTGAGACAGATGCTCAAGAATAGGCACAAGTTCTTGAACAAACTGTGACAAGTTTGAGTCAATTTGAGATTGATCTTGGGCCGAATCTTCGTGACCCATAGAATCATAACCTTCTTGCATTCTAAACTCCTTGAGGCGCAGGAGCGCCTTGAGGTTGTGGGCCACCGGCAACGCCGGGATTGGGACTCTGCGGACCGGGGACTCCCATTCCAGGCTGTATAGGCACAGGAGGTGGAGGGTTCATCACAAGGTTATTTGCCTGCAAGATATTAAGGAAATCCGTCAGGTTTTCAAGCACACTTTGATCTTCTCCAGAGGCAGCACATTGGAGAAGCTCCGAAACAACAAGCTGGAAAAGTTCAGCCATGTCAGTGACTTGGTAAAAGTCAAACTTACCTTCCTTTACCACGCGCTCAACAATCCACCGGTTGTAATCCTGAGAAGCAGTCACAACCGAATAAGCATCTTCAAGGTCAGGCATCTCAAGATATTGCGCGGCCATTTGAGTAGTCATCAAACCACCTTGAACCATCTGCTGGATTTGATCCTGCTTGGTTTTAGGGTCTCGTGACAAGGAGCTGGTGGCAGAAATATCAATAGTCAGCAAATCAAGCTGTTTCTTGACATCACCCATCGTAACTTTGTTTTTTGCCTTGGATGGCAAAACAAAAGATGGGTCAAAGCATTTGATAGATTTTCTGGCAATGTCCACCTGCATTTGCAGGTAGTTAATCAGGATTGTATTCTGACGGTTGGAAAAAATGTTGTTCAAGGTGTCAATTGCGTACCCTGATTGAACAGAAGCCGGCCTTTCGCCCAAAGCCTGCATATCGCTGATTCCAGGTTGCTTGAATACCTGCTGAAGAAAAAACTGAAGCATGGCAACGTAGCTCTGGTCTACCGCAGCAGGAGCTACTATCTGAATCGGTGGAGCACCAGGTATAGGAGTAAACTCGTACACATACCCTATGTCGCTCTTGATCATTGCCGGCTTGATCTGGTTCTGGCCCTTGGGGACAAGGACAAAATTGGCAGGAGTAAGATTGATAGCTGCGCTTATTTTTCGGCAAATGTCATTGATCTGCAATTGAAGGGTATATACATCATCGACAAGTGAAGTCGAATAAGAACCTTTCATCGGTTTTTTGAAATACATCTCAGCAATATTGGGTTCGTCAAAACCATCAGAAAGCTTTGTCCTTGAAATCTCATATCTGTCCATAAACTCAATACGGACCTTTTCTACAAGGTCATAAGCAATGCGATAAGTGCAGGTAGCAAACATATCCCTGCCGTAAAGAGACCTGAACTGACCTTTAAAACCAGTAGGGTCTTTTCCGTTTTGGTCTTGGTAATACTTTCTAAGAGCAGCCACAGGATATTTGTCAAACCGCAGATGGTAGCGCGAAATCTCTCCAAACTGATATTCTCCCTGAGAATAATAAAACTCCCAAGGCCGAATCTTGCGGATCATGTTGTTTATGTCATCAATCCAAAAATAACCTACTTCGCAAACAGCCGCCAGCCTGAGAGCCTCGGGAGATTCGGTGTATACTTTTTGGTTGTCAAAAAGATCGTCCATGTATCTCTGGACATCTCTGGCAGCCTTGCGGGTATCAAACTTGCCGTTGACAGGGTTGAAAAAAGGACGGGTTTTCAACTGGCTCATAGTAGAGCAGACAGTATCAACCACAGATTGGGTAGCATTGATAACCGGAGGAGGGTTGTTCACATCATCGTCAACCGAAAAAGCAAAACCCAAGGGTTGCATGAAAGGATTTCGGATATCCTCTCCACGGTAAGAATTGGTGTACATACGGAAGTTTCGGCGGTATTTCGCATCACGCGCAGAAAGCTCAGATTCAAGATACATAATGCCGGAATACCAGGATTCGGTCTTCAAGCCCATAGCCATCAGAAGTCCTCCTTGAAACGGATGCCACGGACGCCAACAGGAGTATTCTCAGTATCCATACCTGAAAGAGTGCGGGTAATCCGCAGAATAGCACCGCTGGGCCAGATAATCTCGGCCTGCACTCCAGTGTCAGCCTGACGCATAAGTTCTTTCACCCAATCCTCGGTGACATCATTGCGAATAAGTTTATCCCTTGCCACCTGTCTGGCAATATCAGCAGAATACAGTTTTTCGAGATTGGAAGCGTGTTTAAGGGCAGAAATAATCCCCATAAGACTGAGTGTCCACAGAACAATGCTATTTTGTCAAGTGTTGTACATATAAAAAAACCCAGCAGTGGAGAGCTGCTGGGCAGGCGGGGGAAAAGCGGGAGGGGAATCCCGTCAAGAGACGATATCATTAGAAATCCCAGATGTCAACTGTTCATGCGGGGCCTGTACATCCAAGGTCCCGAACGTGAAGCGTAAATCACAGCGGGGATCATGTCAGGATGGTAGGAATCGTCATCAATCTCTCGGGTAAGGTTGTCCCTATCGTCACGAAGGAATACTGTCCGCAACCCTTCATCCTCAAGGGGAGACATATTGTCTTTCATCAAAGGAACTTTAAGGTAACCTTTCCGGCAATCGTCCTGAAGCATATCAACGCCGGCCTGTTTGTCGTGCTTCATCGCAGGGTATATCCCGATGCTCATCGCAACCGACAGGTCATAGGAAGCCCTGGTGTCACTTGAATCGGCGTATATGTAGAAATCCTCACGCAGGTCCATAGGTATGCCTTGAAACATCGTGTCGGTTTTCAAATACTCAAGACCGTCCATGATTCCGCGCTTTAGCTGCTCAATTCCTTCCCTGGCGGCTTTGTGCTGGTAAACTACAAACACTTCCTGCTTGCTCTCAGCGTAGCAAAGTATGCAAAATCCGTCCGCATCGGAATATCCGTAGTCTAAACCTCCGACAAAACGGATATCTGTGCGTGGGATCGGCCTGATCCACTCAAGAAACGTCTCCTCGGTGAAATAGTTGTTTTCCTTGAAACGGAGCACCAGCGCGTCATCGTCGTAAGCAATTTTTCCGAAATATTCCCGCAGCATCAAAGGATCGTTTTCTTTTACACCCTTTTCCTGCATGATCTGCTCAAGAACAGCATCGTGATCAGGTATAAAAGGGTTCTGAGTCAGGTTCCAATTCAGTTTTGTCGCAGCCTTGTCTTCAAGCCACACCTTTTCCCAGAATGTTCCCCTTACCCTGGGACCGGTGCCGCCAATGTAAAGCCTGCCCTTGTAGTCAAGAAGCATAGGCTCAATAATGTCACGAACCAGGTAAATCAAAGCCTTCTGGCTTTGCGCCTCGTCAATGATCGCAAGGTGCCACTTGCCGCCTCGCAGCTTCTCACGCTCGTCTGCCGTGGAGTTTCCGGTAAACTTGACCATCGAGCCGTTGGACAGGCGCAAAATGCCTTCGTTGGTCCTCTTCTCGGCAATCTGGATATCAAGCTCATCAAGCGTGCGTAGTACCGGATGCCAAAACAAGCTTGATGTGGTCTCAAAGGTCAAACCGATAACAAGAACCCGCCTGTCAGGATGCACAATCTCATTGCTGATCAAAAGCTGCAACCCTTCGGTCTTGCCAGCGCGCCGTCCGGCCATCATGTAAGTCCTGACAGTCTTGGAAAGCATCATCATCTGCTGATACTCATGCCCGCGCTTGAATATACGGTACTGCTGGAAGTCAATATGCTCGGCAAGCATCTTGGCCTGGCTCTTCTCCATTTCCCGCAAGGCTTCAGGCGACATGAAATTGTCACGGAAATGCTTTTTTACCGTCTTGTCACCTTCAGGCGAGTTCAACTGGTCGAAATACTCCTGAACCGCTACCTCTACAGCCGGCATATTCTTCTGTATCACACGCTCAATGCCTGAGTTCATCATCGAACGCACAGGAGCAGACTTCTTCAAACCGTCAATCGCTTGTATGGCCTTGCCAATCTCTTCCAGTTCGTCGCTTGACGAAGGGTATGACGTTGACGGCACCGTTACAACGGACGCACTGGAAGGGCTTGGCGGGTCATCTGAGGGCATTTGTGCCTTTTCCTGTAAGTATTCATCACTTTGGTCAGACTCTTCTTGCAACTTCCGGTTGTATGCCGACAAGGATAAAGCCCCGGCAGGCCCCCATTGCGTCCCGGAATCAAGATTAGCCAGGCCCAATCCATCGGCTGGCGTTCTGCGGGGCTGCGTGGTTTTACCTTCGCGTATAATCCTTCCGTCAGCATCCCTTTTAGACTCGTCAGCTATCCTTACCCTTGCCATATTCCCTCCTTGCCTGCAAAAAGAGTAACACATGAGAGTAAAACCTGTCAATTCAGGCCTTTTTTTGGTTCACAGGTATTAAGAAAGGTACAATGTAGTTACTGATTTCATCCTACATACACTGTTTATTTCCTTTGCCTACAAGGAGTTGCGAAGCTAGTGTATGTAGTGAACACAAAAAAACAAATATATACATATATATCGTTTTAGGTATTGTAATATGTGTAAACATACCTACAAGAAGAAAAAGAAGAATCATTAATCTCTTACCTATAACTACACTACATACATTCCTACACTTTCTAGCCTAATGCGACCCTTTTGCCGGCTGTATCCGCATCCCATGCCCTGGCGCAGCCAAATAAAAACTGCGTTCCACCAGCCTGTTTGCCTCCCCTTTGTCGGCCCCTGTTCACAGGTGCAACTCACGCACTGCGATTCCATCTGCACAATGACATCCATTACCAACGATGCACCAATAGTGCAGTAACTTTTGTTAAATATATACTAAACAACAAAATATTAGTCGGGGGTAACTTGGATAAACGGTGTCTCAGGTGCGTAGATAAGTGGGAATAGGAAACATGGGTATAGCGGGGCGGTGATGCGGTAAGCTACCAGCGTCGAGCTTCTGTGAACCTGGGGGGCCGCCTGCACCTGTACAGGCGTCTACTGGTGTTCCATTGGTGCATAGGCCACGAGGTGCCATGACCATCCGTTGCATTGTGCCAAAGTTCACAGGGGTTCACTTTTTATATGAACCATGATTCATAAAAAACTCGGTTTTGGTCATACCACGGTTATACCTTAAGCGCAAACCTGTGAAGCAATTCACACCCCATTCTCCTCATCTCCTCACCTATGTGTCATCTTATCAACGCGTGTGTCAGGCTTGGTCCCTTTGGAGGCCTGCCGCACCGTGAGGATTGTTTTGTCCTATTATATGGGGCTCGATCTGCCGATAGTCTATTGACGATATTCCCATGTGGGAGTATTATCAAAGGCAAGGAGAACATGATGATGAGAACAGAAAGGTTTCAGCAGGTAGGTTTGAGTGCCGATTGGTCCGTCGAGGCCTATCACGTCAAGAGCTTGGGTGAGCATAACATCCTAGTCTTTGACCGTGATGACACGGGTATGTTTTGGTCCGTTGTCCGAGTTAATAAAGATACGGATGGCTCCTCGGATGTGGATTATGGGTCCTCGGACGTGTCTTGGTATCAGGTTGAAAACAATTGGAAGGTGCTTGCGGTCTTTGAGGCTTTGCTTGATGCGGATTTGGATGCAGATCAAAACGAGGCTTTGAGTAGGGAAGCCTTGGAAGAGGCTTTCAAATATGCGGAGGTGGTGGAATGACTCGATGGATACGCACACGATGGATCAGCCAAGGAATCAACGATGTACGAAACGGCGAGTGGGAGGCTCTCGACTGTGAAGAAGTCGACGGTCCTCTTCCTGATGAACGGTATGTGAGCGACGATGGATCGACTTTCTACCATGTGGTCACCGAGCAGGAGCAGGAAGATGATTAACGATTGTATCTAGCAAGTAGGACACTCACCCGAGTGTCCCTCTTGATGGTGTTACTATCGGTCGCACAAAAAAAGGTCCAGCCCTAGTCTAGTGTGCCTTGGTCCCTGCGGAGGCTTGGTCCCTGCGGAGGCTTGGTCCCTGCGGAGGCTTGGTCCCTGCGGAGGCCCGCCGCAGCGTAAGGACTGTAAGGACTGTAAGGAGTGTAAGGACTGTAAGGATTCCAGGATGCCAGGTAAAGCATCCAAGAGAATTGCCGATGATTTAGTATTGACATATTTCCCATGTGGGATTTAAATGACTGTAAGGAGATTCAGATGAGATCAATAAATGCACAGATTAAGGATGTATTGACTGGTGCCAAGACGGCTCGCCAGATTGTACGCGACGAGGGCGTCGATTCCTACGCCATCAAGTTTTATGACTGCGACTTTGGCGAGGGCGAAGCTTTCATGGCCCTTCAAAAAGAGGAGGCTTTAAGGGTTGCCGAGGCAGCGGTTGCCAAGCCGGTGGCCGTTGCCGTTCAGGTTTTGATGGTACGATGCTCCTGCGGTCACACTGTCAACTCCACGATGGTGATGTCTGCTAGCATGGGCAGTTCCTGCCCAGATTGCTACGACCGCATGAGCTAAGTGTTTTTTGACTAGACGGCCTGGGGTTGCCTCCACAGGGGGCAGCCTTAGCCTTTTTAGGCAAGGAGAGTAAGGATGACTAGAGTAATGACTGCAAGGAGCGGAGGCGGGAGCTACCGCGCAGGAGACTATCAGGAATGCCGTGCTTCCGGTATGGGTGCAGTTGAGTCTTTAGCTATGGCGCAAAGTATTCACCGTGCCAGGATAGCGCAAAAAAAGCTCCAGCGGCAGATAGACGGCCTGTGTGTGTATGCCGGCTTCCGCTACAAGCCGGATGATGTTTCTCACCTTGTCGGCATGGGTATGAGTATAGGTGAAGCAACGCTGACATCCATCATCGGTTTCCAGGACAAGTAGACAAGCCAAGGGTTGCCTCCGATGGGGGCAGCCTTGGCTTGTCTTGCAGCTTTGCTTGCAGCTTTGCTTGCAGCTTTGCTTGCAGCTTTGCTTGCAGCTTCGCCGTTTGACTGTAAGGAGCTGTTTGACTGTAAGGAGCTGTAAGGACTGTAAGGACTGTAAGGACTGTAAGGAGTACTTGGTGCTCTGAATCGCAGAAGAAGTGAGGTTTTATGAATGAGCTGGCATTATTTGCGGGAGCCGGGGGAGGAATCCTTGGAGGCACCTTGCTCGGGTGGAGAACCGTGTGCGCCGTTGAGATTGAAGACTACCCACGCAGAGTTTTACTGCAACGGCAGTCTGACGGAATCTTACCTCGATTCCCTGTCTGGGACGAT
>Ga0114958_10001073_pt1 | contig 22038 bp, 25 predicted proteins | sample C_130208_EF_Meta_FD_89577 | JGI IMG/M metagenome (GOLD analysis project Ga0114958, IMG submission 89577) | Freshwater microbial communities from Lake Croche, Canada to study carbon cycling - C_130208_EF_MetaG | ecosystem: Environmental > Aquatic > Freshwater > Lake | place: Lake Croche, Canada... | reverse complement strand
GCTCGCGATAAACGCGGATATGCTTGTCGTTCTTTGTTGACTGACGGTGAGTCGTGTAAATCTTCGGAAGAAGGTGGTTGTAAATACGATCACCGAGATCCAATAAACCTACAAATATATATACATACACTACCCTGTTCCACAGAAAAGGAGTTGTGGGATTCGTTCTATGATCTTTGTCTGCGTTGGCCGTTTGGAGGTATCTTTGATATTTCTCAAATGTCACGCACAGATAAAGGATTGTTGATCCGTAGTCTGCGAGCTGCAAACATTGAGTTTGAAGATAAAGAGACGTGGATAGAGATGTATATTGAATAAATAAATAAAAGAAAGCCGAAAGGTGAAAAAATGGATTTTTAACGGTATAGTTTTTAACTCGTAAAAGTATGTTAAATCCAATCTATTTTAATCATTTAAATAAGATGTACCCAATTCGTATTGATTATATCTTTCAACATGATCATGATTCAAAAGATCCTATTTTCAGAAAAATTCAAGAGTATTGTGAACTTTTCAATATTCAAATTATTGTTCGTCAATTTAATCCTAGATTTATTGAAGAAGATCGTGAGTATATTCAACGTCTACCTGCATTTCATATGTATGAGAATGATGTGTATGCAGACACATTTTATACAGATGATAAACCGATTCTTCACATTCGAACTGTTTATGATAAATTTGAACTAAAACATTTAGAATATCTAGCAAAGAAACAGATCTGGAATGAAAAACTGAACTTTATGAAACGAATGTTTAAACGGCAATCGTTGAAAACGGATTCGCAATCATCAATGAAAGAGTCTATATCAGAAATATTACAAGATGTCAACAAGCAATCAAATGGAGTCTAAGATTCGCGCTCTAGTGTCATGTCTGGCCGATAATTATGGCTTTGATGTGGATGAGGCAATTGAGTATGTTACGACGGGAACTGATACCAATCACATGGAAGCATTTCTTCCTGCGATTGCTAAGACAACCTCAGGAACAGATACAGATGATAAGAAGCCTGAAGATGATAAGATTGCTACATGCAAAAAGAACATCGCGCTTTGGCAAAAGAAGCTGGATGATGGAAAGGTAAAGGATACTGACAAACAGACCGAGAAAATTGAGAAGGAGCAGAAGAAGCTGGAAAAGCTTCTTGCAAAGGCTCCTAAGCCTGAGCCCGTAAAGAAGGCTGAACCTGTAAAGAAGGCTGAGCCCGTAAAGAAGGTTGAGCCCGTAAAGAAGGTTGAGCCTGTAAAGAAGGTTGAGCCCGAGAAGAAGGAGAAGCGTATTAAGCGCTTCTCTCCTGTCATGGCAACTCAACTCAAGACGGCTCTTGATGGAGTGAAGGTCGAGATGACTGATAAGCTCAAGAAGGAGTTTCAGCAGTACATTGAGGATCTTGCAGATGATGACTTCCGCAAGGATGGACTCGCAGAACATATGCGTGCATTTGCAAAGCTAAAGACTCCTACAGACACAGATGAGAAGGTTGTACCTGACTCAGGTGTCGTTGTGGAGATTAGCTTGAAGCAATTGCAGGATATTGATATGACTGCAAGTGTTGATCCGCCTGGAACATTCTGGGATGCAGACAGTGGGCGATTTGTCAAGGGACCTGACGCAGATGATGATGAAGATTTTGAGGAGGTTACCTTTGAGAAGATCAAGTATGTCGTTGGCGAGAAGACGGGACGCGTGTATGAAGCACGTGATTCGGGCGACATCTTTGCAGGATTTGCAGGTGTTGGAAAGTTTAAGAAGATGACAAAGTAATACATAAAAGTGCCGAAAGGCCATTTTTTACTGTATGAAATCACTCTTACTAAACAATCGTACCCAAAACGTTATCTGAGGCAATCCCCAGAAAGCAAACCCTGGAATAAAGAAACATACTGCTCCCCATAGCATAGACGATATGAATTGAGCACCATATTCAATACCTATAAATACAGAAAGTGTATAAAGAAACGTTCCAAAGAAAACCGCAACACTTCTAAAAATAGATGCAATAAACGATCCTGCACTTTTTGTAGGTGTTGTATTTGATGTGGCTTCTGCTGGAGGAGCACTTATTTGAAACGGACTACCGTCTTTTATCGTTTTAGATCCAGATTTTCCATTTAACGTATAGTTGACCTTCAGCGACTTTACTTTGGTTGGATTAGGATCAGGAATACCAACAGCTTTAAATCCAACCGTTATATTGATTGATCCATTACTTACCTGATTTTGAAGAGCGTCTGTGACATCCGTGTAATTTCCTTCATACCCATATTCTGCTTTTGTGATCTGTAGTCCATTGGCTATAACAATAGGTGGCGCATCTATATTTACGGTATTGCCATCTTTTTCAGTAGACACATTGTTACTACCACCATTTATGGTATAAGTTATTGTAAGTGTTTTTATAGATCCTGGAGAAGGATCTGTTGTGTTTAGTGTCGTTGGACTTACCGTGAACCGTAGAGATCCATCTCTTACTAGCGATGCAACTGTGTTTGTCACGTCTACACTTGTAGAGCCTACGCCATACGTTGCTTGAACAATAGAAAGTCCAGTACTCATTCTTATTATGATGAAAACACGACATTTGCAACGCCTCCCATAACTCGCAGAAAGTTATAAGATTCCACGAATGCGCGAACATTGTACGTATATGCAAGTGTAGTTGCAGGAGTTTTACGAATCACATGTACAAGTTGGTCAGGGGTGTAGTTTCCAACACGATCAAGTGGAACAATAACAGGATTCGCATTATTTGCGGTAGATTTTAGAATACAGACCTCGTTTGAAGGAGATACAATTCCAAATACACTTGCAAGAGGAGGTTGGACATATGTATTTCGTAAAATGGTTTTATTAAATTGCGAACCATTGATATGTCCTGACGGTTGACACTTGTTGTTATGTTCTAATGCAAATGAATAGCTATAGATTCCTGGAATGTCTATTACGGAAAGACCATCGTGATGACGATAGTTTTGAATATGATTAAAGAATTCCGTCTGTTTGTAATTGAATCGTTCTTTGCCATCAATGATAATAGATGATTCTAAAAGTACATCGCGTGTTGTGATTCCTGGCTGCTGCACAACTCCTGTTGTAGACCATACAGGCGGCGTTATACTTACCGATGATCCACTTAATGGAGGTAAATATGGATTTACCCAATTCGTATAATTATCAAGATCATTCAAAAGAGCTCTGTCCGATCTTTGGCCAACCCAAATAACACGTGTACATAAATTTCGTAATCCTAGTTCTATATCATTCGAAGGACCATGTTGATTTTCTGCACTCACAACATCAATCTGTTTTATAATGAAAGAATGATCGGTTGACGCAATATGTGCTAATTCAGCATCCGACACAAAAATATAATTACATTCCAAAAAAGGATTCATCTTCCATATCGTGAGTGTTGGATTGGTAGGCAATTGGCTTGGAAATATAGGAGGAGATAGAAATGTAGACATAGGAAGGGAAGCAGGAGGAGCAATACGTTGACCGTACGTGAGAGATGTAGAGTTTGTATCTTTTACGGTAAAGAGCTGATATACATGCTTTAAATCTACTATAATTTGAACCTCAGAATGCTGTAAAGCAATCAAAGGAAGTGCTTGTCCAATGGATTCGCAAAACCAAAAATGCAGAGGGATTGTTAACACTCTTCCTGCAACCGATGGAGCTCCTGGGCCTTGGCTTGTAGCGAGAGAATGAGGATATTGATTTATTCTATCAAATGCATTTGCGGGATCATAAACTTCTTTCACATTTCCTGTTAATTCATTCAGTACTCGTTTTTTCGTTTCACTGAATTGTGTAGCCGCGTATAGTTTCATCCATTCTCCCGTGTGTCTTACTATTTCTTGACCATTGATTGTTACTGCTACATAATTGATCATATTATATCCAATACTTTGAATCCATTGGAATTCATATCCTGCAATAGGATTTATAGTAGGAACAATAGGTGAAAATATATCGGGTAATGTAATACTCAAATAACAATCATGTAAAAGCTGAGCATACCGTTCTACTTTTGCCATCAATGTTAAAGAACCCGAAGGAGGAAGATTCAAATTTGTTGTTTTGAAATACAACCGAAAATGCTCCATTGCAAATTCCGAATGTCGTTTGTAAACAGATTTAAAGTGAGTAAAGGAGGGATTACCCGTTACAAGAACATCTTGTGCTCCTTTACCTACTAATTGCATTAATCCGCCTGTCATTCTATTATATCTTTAGTATTTAGAATACGTAAGTTTATCTCACTACAACTTTATCATATTGACAGGTTACACATAGTCCATTATGTTTGACGGGATTTGTAGTATCACATGTACACACTTTCTTAGCAGTTAACACTTTTTCATAATTAGTTCCAATAGATTCCAAAACATAATCGGCTGTTTGAGAGGCTTTATAATCAATCCAATTGGATGCAGGACGACGCGTATTGGATGTTCCAAATTCCGTATATACATGTCTCGCCCCTTTATGCGTTTCAAGACGAGGCGAAGGGTTTGTCACATCTGCATTCGTAGCGACAGATGTCGCGTAGTATTTAGCACCTCCAAGTCGTTTTAATCTCACCCAATCACCTGCAGATAAACTGCGTGGGCCACGTTGAATATTGGATGCCATATTATGAAACTACGGAGGTAAAAAACCTGATTTCTCCTGGAGCCGTTCGAAGTCCTAATCTCAATAATCGTTTCGTATCTTGAAACGAAGATGCGTCAAACACTTCATTTGTATCAGGATCCAATACAAACAACAATCCTTTCGCTTTCACAATTTGAAGACGACGTGATTTTCGTTGAATATTTCGCAAATACAGAGTATCCAAATCATCACTACGAAATCCAGGTTTATACGACAGATCTTCTCCTGTTGCTGTCGTATCAAATCGCATACATTGAATCACAGGCTTCTCTTTTGCATGTAGTTTTCGGTGAATCTCACAATCAATAGCTGCCTGTTTCATCAACAGTGAAATGTTTTTCACAATACGACCCTTTTCATATGCCACTTCATACAGATACTCATCCGAAGACATAAACGTTTCACGAGGCTCACCACCATCATATCGTTTTAGCGTCATGTCGTTTCTGCGAATCGGTACGATGTTGGGCCCTTCTTGTGTCGTTATTTGTTCAGGCGTAAATACACTCATATAGAGCTTTACGGTAACATTTCGTTCATTCAACGGAAGTTTACGATGCGAACAAATACGTATCGCACGTCCAATCACCTGTTCAATGAGAGCAGGATTCCAATAGGGTTCCATAATATGTACTCTGCGTACATCTGCCAATGTAATACCTTCTGCTGCAGCCCTAGATCCTAAAAACACACACAATTTATGCTCTTTGATGGAATCTTTTAGAGATTGAGGAAATGTATCTCCATAATCTTGATTGAAAATCTGACGATGTAATTCACGCTCTTCTGAATCTCCGCCTAAAAACAGTCCATATGCAGGAACACCTTCTTTCATTTCTGTTGATTCACTCCATATTCCTGCTTTTTTCACCAATTTATAAGGCTGAAATCCATTTGCATCCATAATCGCATTAAAGACACCAATACCTTCCAAAGATCTATACTGTGAATAAATAAATTGATTATTGAATTTTCCTGGTTCACCTAGATTTTCTTTTAGATCTTTTAGAAGAGCTAACATTTTTGGAGAGAATTTCGTAAGTGCTTCTTCCGAAAGATATCGTTGAGGATCAGCTTTCAATTTTTCTAGAATATCAGCTTTCTCAACAACTGTTTCTTCCGTAGCTCCTTCTTCCACTGTTACACGTAGTTCAGGAGGAATTGCATAATTGCATGAAAGACGTGATGTCATACGAAACGACCCGAAATCATCATTCAAATTGGGCGAACGAGATTTACGAGATTCGCGTTGCACTTCTATCCATCGTGTTTCTAAATATCGCTGAAACTGTTCGGGAGACATAGGAATTTTCACAAGCGTATTTTCTTCTTCAAGTCGTTTTGGAAGTAACCGATCATCTGCACCTTTGAAATAAGAAACTAGCCCTTGAATACGTCTCATAAATAAATTAGAATTCTTAATAGAAAGACCATCTACAAACATATTCATGAAATCTTCAAATTTTGTAGGAAGAAGTTCTAGCGATTCAACTATCATTCTGTCGGGATCAGGCAATTCAATTCCTGCAAAGGTGGTTTCAAACTTTGTTTTCCATTCTGCAACCCATTCTTTCATATCAGGAAGTTGTTTGAAATCTTTGTTGTATTTTACAGCTATACGTTCTCCCTTTTCATTATATTGACTTTCAAAATACGGCGGGTTTCGTGTTAATAATATAGTACGTTTCACAGAATTGTATTCAATCGTATCCACATCCGTTATCTTGCGAAAGAAAGAAGTCATTAATGCTTCATCCCATTGTTTTGCAGATTTTGTGGGTAAGACAATACGTTCAATCGGTCCACGCAAAAGATTCATTAAGTATGCAATTTCTTGAGGACGATTGATTACGGGAGTTCCTGAAAGTCCTACAACCTTTGCGTTACGTGCTGCATAAATACGATCATACAACTTTCTTCGTATCGTGTCATTTACTGCATAATTCACTAAGTTATGAACTTCATCAATAATAATAACGCAATCATCAAATTGCTGTGTATTGTCGGGTGGCAAAATTGTATCTATATTGGAAGATGAAATGCCGTTGTAGTTAATAAATGTAAACCGCTGATCTAATAAATCATCAATTTGAGCACGAATTCCTTTTTGAATATCTAGTGACAATGTCCGAAAATTAGGTTGACGAGATGAAGATGTTATGAAGAAACGACCATTCGTATCTAAAAACTTTTGAGAAATACCCATCGCTTTTGCTTCTGCGACATCGTCGGGTCCCTTAATGGATTTCGGTTCCCAATACTGTTCAAACGCATAAATAGGATCTCCACATTTACGAATTTCACCTTTGTAATTTTCAGCTAATGAAGCAGGTAACATAATATAAACCTTTTTCGTACTTAATAGAGATTCTGCGACTGCGATAGATGAACATGTTTTTCCTGCACCCAAGCCATGATACAAAAGAAGACCACGATAGGGTGTTTCCATCATCAAATATTCGCGAACAATTTTCTGATAGGAAAAGAGCTCCCGAGAGTTTTTTGACATATCCCCTTGACGCATACATAAATCTTCTTCCGAATCAGCAGTATCTAAAGGATCTATATCGGTCTTTCGGTACTTCAGAAAAATACGTGTAATAGAATCTGAAAAGGCTTTTCGGTTCGGTAGGACGAACATTCTCTCTACTTATTTTTGGCGACGAAATCATAATGGAAGCAATACTCCGCAAGAATCCCAAATTATGGATGATAGCAATATATCTCTTTTTGGTAGCGGGGTTCCTCTATCTACGACCATCCATTGCCTTTGGTCAAAAAGGTCGCATTCGACCTTTCGGAACAGGCCAAAAAGAGAGTACGATCTTTCCTGTTTGGTGGTGGATGTTTGGGTTTGCAGTTGTTTCCTATATGAGTGTTGTTTACTATCTTGATTTCTCTTTGTAAGAGTAATGAGAACTCGTCGTGTCTTCAAAGGACGACGTAAGACACAACGTGGTGGGCTGAGAATGACAGCAGAAGCAGAATATAGTATCACAAAACCTAAAGATTCTGTAAAACTTTTACACGCGATGAAAAAAGTTTTGAAGACAATGAAAGATAAGACAATCACCGATGCGACTGCAAATGTGGGTGGAGATACTGTAGCATTCGCAAAACATTTTCAAAGCGTGAATGCGATTGAACTAAAAGACGATAACTTTGAAGCATTGCAAGAAAACACTCGTAAATTACGAAACGTTACTCTACATAAAGGCGATTCTACGAAACTCTTTGATTGGAAGACGGATGTTTTGTATATAGACGCTCCATGGGGTGGACCCGATTACAAAACCAAAAAGAATCTAGATTTGTTTTTAGGTGAAAAGCGTGTGGATGAATGGATTTCAGAAGTTCTAAAGAGAGAAAATCCACCTATGTTTGTGTTTTTAAAGGTTCCGTTTAACTATAACTTTTCACGATTTGCAGAATATGAGAAATTCAAAATAGGAAAATTCTATTTGCTTTCTTTGCCCGTATACACATTTATCACGCTTCCAAAAAACACTTTTTTGTTTCGGGTTGTAGAAAACCCTCTTACCGACTTTGCAGGTCCTCTTGTAGATGAGAAACACTGTATGCCCAAACATTACAATGTATTTTTCTATACTAATCCATTTGCAGTAGATATATTTCCTGAATATCTAGGTCATGTTCCTGAGATACAGGTGTATAAAACAACCCGAGAATTAAAAATACTTTCATTAATACAGTCTTCTCGTTATACACGGGGATCAAGATTGGAGAACAATGGTGTGATTACATCATGTAATAAGCATAAAGCATGTATAAAGGGAAGACCCTATGACGCATGTTTTACAGATTCTTTTTTGGAAAAGCATTCGGATGTTTCAGGATGGGTTGGAGTAGGAAAAAACGATGGACTGAAAATAAAAGAAGCTTTAAAAAATAACTTAAAAGATGTTGCTAGATATATTCTTCTTGTTTCAGATCGCGATGGCGTTTTGTCGTCGCCTGAGATAGCGTTGTATCCTTTGCAGGAACGACAGAATGAATTTACGATTTCAAAACCGATAGAATGGATGAAAGACCAAACATTCAATTATGAAAGAGTTACATCCTTGCAAAGAGATCATTCTATTCTTAAAGAATTTTTGGATACGAAAGCAAAACAAAACGATTTCTATTTCTTAGAAGCCTGAAGTTCTTTCGCCTTTTCTTTCTCTGCTAATTCAGCCAATAATTTCTTCTTAAAATCTGTCATTTCTTTTGCTGTTGATTGACATACTGTTTTCTCACTGTTTTGAATATTTAATACCATCGTCACCCAAGAAACTAACATAGGTAAATAACCAACTCCTACGATTCGTGCAGTTTCTTCAGGAATACCAAACGATTCAAATGTACCCGAAAAAGGATGACGGATAATCAAAAATGCAGCACCTAATATATACGCTATCGTTGGACCCACAGCTGAAATAGCTCCTTGTGACAAAGATGTCGTGAATCCAATCTTTGAACACTGTAATTGTGTAGATAATAACGAGATTATCATTCCAGATAGCGTAAGAACACCATAGACTCCTAATCCTGAAAATGCAAGAAGTTTATAATCCATTACTTGGAAGCAAGAGAAACACTCCGTTCTAATTCCGTAATCATCTTTTTACGCTCTACGTAATGTGGACGTGTTATGTTCTTGCATTCAGAAAGTGTCTTCCATTCTACACCTGAAACCTCACGTCTTTGAACAGGCGTAAGTTTTTGAGTGAGATTAATACATTTAGAATCTTTGAGAATCGCAACAAAATAGATGTGTTTGTATTTGATATTGTTTGTTCCTACAAACGTTTCACTAAATACAAGATCTTGACGAATATCGTATGCATCTCGTGGAATGTTTGTTTCTTCTGTATATTCCCGAATTGCGCATTCCACATCACTTTCTCCTCTCATTCGTCTTCCTTTTGGAAATCCCCATTCGGGTTCGTGAAATGGAGAAGGACATTCTAACACCAGTTTTTTCAGTTGTAGAGAATTGAATTTCGTAAGAGCAGCTTCGTATTCTGGAGAATTAATATCACGCCCATTTCCCCATAGTTTTGACCATAAGGTTTCAAATTTCTCTGTCGTAATGAGTTTCTGTTCTTGAACAGTCATGTTCAGAAGTTGACGTTTTATATATTCCATATCGTGCAAATCGTACTTTCCACGAATAAACTCCATATACGACATACTATCCTTACGTCTCACCATCAAGACACTCACAGTCTTTGGATCCACAGGTAATTCCAAAGGTTCGTAAATTCCACGAAGGAATAAAATTCCACATGAAATTACAGGATCTGGACATGACCGAAATACATGTCCTTTATCGCCACAATTATTGCAATACATTCTACTTATATCCATACGTTCACTGTTAAGACGTCCGTTTTTTACTTCGGTGTTTCTAACAAATGAGCTGGTTCTCTAAAAAATCTAGCGGACCACCTATAGAATTCAAACCCGATTTTTCAAATGCATCTCTTTCGGGTTCAGAACTAGCGAGACAATTAGATGAAGCTCAAGCACAAGCATCCTACGCAATTCAAGCATCGGTAGAATCGGCAAAAGGTTCGTTTTGGTGGGTTTGGCGGATTTTACTTCCGTTAGCTTTAGTTGCATTAGGTATTGTAATCTATGATTGGCTTGCTCCTCCCGAATGGACACACGTTTTCTTTAATCGGCAATTGGTTAGTCCATATCAAGCTCCCACAAATCCACCTGTGACTTCTGCAGGTCCTCCTGCCACACAAGCTCAACCACCTCCTGTCTTGAAGAGAGTGTGGGCTTCTATTTTTGGAAACAGTAGTGGAAATCTAGCTCCTCCGTTTCATGATGCTTCGCAAGAATCTATCATTCAAGGAACTCTTGCGCCTCTAAGTGCAGAACGTGAAGGAGGTTATGGTATGCAATGGTGGATGTATGTCAAAGATTGGAACTATGGATACGGTAAAAAGAAAGGTGTTGTTCGAAGACCTGATAGTAGCAATAAAGCCGTTATGAATCCTGAAGTTTCGTTGCATCCCACCGACAATTCTTTGCAAGTGAGTGTAAGCGTCTATCCTTCTTCGGAAGGTGGATCAGGAAAAGCAGAACCTGCACCTGCAGGACATTCGGGTTCTTCAGATGATGTGTTTGTATGTGAAGTTCCGAACATTCCTTTGCAGACATGGTTCTCTGTTTCCGTAACTGTATTTGGTCGTAATCTAGATATCTACATTGATGGTAAACTTGTGAAATCTTGCTTTTTGAGTGGTGTGCCTAAACCTGCTGTAGGAGACATTCAATTAACTCCTGATGGCGGATTTTCAGGCCGCGTTTGTAATTTCTACCATTATCCAAAAATGTTGACACCATCTGATGCGATGTTGTTTTGGTCATCGGGCACATCTTGCATGAATCAAACTCCTACTGGAGGAACAGCTGCTGCTACAGGATACTCCGTAAAGTTTGGCGTATATGATGCTTTAGGCAAAGAAGTTCAAGAATACGCTTTTTAAAACATCGTAATCAAAAACTCAAACGCTAGACAACAACAACACCATGTATACCAATCGCTTTCTTCTTTTCGTTCAGGTTCTTGATATACAGGATTTGAAACCATAATAACATCATTATCCATATTATGTACAATACGGTTTTATATCAAAATAGAAATTTAATGTTATTTGTAAAATGAATTTTAAGTAAGTAATGGAATTTTCATATATAAAAATGTCAACTGCTATTCAACACTATTTACAAGAACATAGAATTGCATCAACAAATGTTTACGCGATTCCAATGAATAAATTTAAAACATTAGATGTGAAACAATGGAAATTTAATCGTCCACCTGATCTAATTAGAATTCCTGAAATCCATGAATGGATGAAACAGTTTCAACGAATGGATGGTATTTTGAATCTTGCTTATATTATGAGTGAAGGCTTAGTATGTTTTGAAGGAAATCATCGTAGACTCGCTTTAAATGGACTGGATATTATTGTGTTTGTTAGTATTCTTTGGGATGTTACTGATGAAATTATTACTCATGAATTTAGACGATTGAATAAATCTGTTTGTGTTCCTGATTTATATATTATTGATAACAAAGCTTCTCTACGAGGAGAAATTGAACATGTAGTTTCCGAATTTAGAAAGAAATATCCTGCGCTAGAATCTACTTCTGGAAGACCACAAAGACCTAACTATAATCGTGATAAACTTACTGATGAAATTCTACGGCTTCATAAAGAATCTGGAATACCTGTGGGTGATCTTATGACACGTCTTAATTTGTTGAATGAATCTTATAAACTAAAAGATAGGTCAAAACTTAGTGATAAAATTATTCAAAAATGTGATTCTTCTGGTCTATGGTTATTTGCATGGAGTAGTGTACTTGAAAATGGATTTTACTAGTCTCCTATATTATACGTAGTAAAAATGCAGTATGTTCATGGACTAATTCCATCTACAAATATACTAGAGACAACAGTTACACAATATCAAAAAACATCCCAAAGTAATTCCTGAAGCAGACTTATTGAAATTTAGTTATGAAGAAGATTTAAAATCTATTTTCTAACTTTCTTTACAATACGGCTTTATATCAAAATAGAAATCTAATTCAGGATGCACACACAGAATCTTTTGATTTTCTTTGGAATATATAAGTTTTGATTTGGAATCATTATTGTACAAAAATACTTCATCCAGTTTCATATACTGTCCCGCAACTCGTGAAAACTCAGTATAAATATCTTTTGCAAGTGTTTGTGATAAAGGCTGTTCCTTACGTTTTTTTATTCGTTCCAATGTCGTGTTTAGATTGGAATATACGATGGCTAGTTTACGGTATATCCTTCTCGTTTGACATGTTCCATGATCGATAACGTTTCCTGAAGATTTCTACACGTTTTATCATACACAAATGAATATCCTTCCGAAATAACTTTTTCCAATACGGAATTGAAAACAGGTGTAACCTGCCCTATTTTTCCAGTCATACGCCAAACATCATCTATATTCAAGTCCACATATGTTGTCGTTATACCTACATCTTTCAAAAACTTGTTTTTTAGTGTTGTTTTTCCTGTGCCTGCTGCTCCACATAGAAAAAGTGCTATCTTATGTTTTTTAGGTTTACGAACACCTTTCGTAAGCTTTTCATACACTTCCATTATCCATAATAAATACTTTAATAAGCATAAATAACTGGAAGTTTATAAATGTAAATATTGATACCTTTTTCAATATATAGATATGTCTTTCCACTAGAATTCTCTACAACATCAATATCATTGCATTCATTCATCTCTTTAAGAATCTCGCTATTTCGTAGTTTTACATGTTCAAGTGCATTTTTGTATGATTCATATGCATTTGGGTATGGTTCACCATTTTGAACAACAATATATACTGGCATCTTTTATATTCATTATATTTGCGATAATAAATCCGTTTTTAAGAAACCAGGTATTTCTCGTTTCGTGTATTTCACAATATTTCGCTTTTTGAGTTTTGACTCAATGTAGTAAGTTCTATACGCTTCTATAGGATCTGTATGTTTGTATTCATCAGGCATAGCTTGTTTTATAGGCGTCATTGCAAGAAACGGTAGATTTGGATGATTATGAAGAAGCCATAGAATATGCTCTTCGGTCTTATGTACTTTGTTTTCTCCATACCGAAACTGATACTCTTTGCAAAGCCACCAACCAAGAGAACACAACCACAAATAGTTATGCAACGATTCACGAGTCCAAATAGCTGACGGATGATTCTTGTGTGCGAGTTTATATGCATTTTCGGGCATGTTTGGAGTTTCAAGCATCCAATGTGCACTATACAACAATTGAGCAGTTTCTAAAATCATTTTTACAACATGTTTATCACAATGGTATTGTGCCGCTTCTCGTGGAAGAAATGACAGAAAGAATATATTCATCTTTTTCACTGTTGATATTACGACCTATAAATCCGTTTTATTATCCTCCATTCTGTAAAACTCGTCCACTCTACCTTCTCGTAAATATGCTCTATCCAATGTGTCAATATATTGCTTTGTCTTGTTGGATGTAAGAATTACAATTATATTTTGATATAAAAACATATCATCTAAAAACGTTGACCATGAAGATTTATCCTTTACAGATGTAGGTATCTTGCTATGTAGACAAACCGATTTCGCATGAATATTTTGAATCATTACATCAACTTCTTCAATGACAACTACAATAGGTGTATCATTGATCATACATTCACTGTTACGAATACGTGAGATCAAACTAGAAAATACATCACCTGGATCTGTTGGGTTAAACGAATGACAAAATGATGCACCAATTTCTTTCGCTAAAAGAAATCCAATAAAACTTTTTCCACTTCCTGGAACTCCTTCAATAAATGCTGTTATCTTGTTCTTCTTTCGAAACGATGCAAGAATACTATCAATAATACTTTGTTGAGATGGAAGAGGTGATAAATGACTCAAATTCAGTAATAAAGAACTATAAAATAGATTTGTATACGTTCCATATCGTTGAAAAAATCGTATTGCATCTGTTTTTTTAAATATATCTATATGTTCATTATGTACAACTCCTACATCCACACGTTTTTCAACCGTAATTTGTTCGTAGTATTTCTTTGTTGTTAGAATCGTAATATCAAATTCATTCACAGAATACTGCGCCGATACATGAATATATCCAATACATTGTCTATTGAAGAAAAATCCAGACGGAATCTTTTTTGATCGTAACACAGATACTTCCGAGAAGTAACATGAATTTTCAAGTATGTTCAACATATTTCCATACGATTCTCCATCGTAACGAACGCTATACTTCTGTATTTTCAATGGTTTAAGAAGTAAAACTAGCAAAGTAAATAACCTTTCAAATTGAAAGAGTCCAAACCCTGCAAACAATAGATATATATCTATCATTTTAATTTTACCATGTATGACAACTATAAACCTATTTTATATACAATGGACTTAGGAACGATACTTGTTTCCATAATCGTAGCAGTTGTTATTGTCGGAGGTGCATATTGGTATTTTAGTACGATTGCAAATACACCTACAAAATACACAACAATTCAAATGAATGCAGCAGATGGTAGAACCTCTTTTAAAAGTGATAAAGCGCTTCCTCGGTCGTTGGATCAAAAGGAAGGACTTACGTTTTCGTACACGTGTTGGGTAAAGATTGATAATTTTGTATATAGATATGGTCAACCCAAGGTAGTATTCACAAAAGGATCGGAAGATTTGAAAACTATGTGTCCTGCGTTGTTGGTAGATGCAAACACAAACTCTTTTTTGGTGAAATTAGATACATTTGGTGGTACTGAAACTATTCCTATATCCAATATTCCTGCACAGAAATGGCTACATGTTGCTATTGCAGTAGATCAAGATTCCGTAGATATTTATATTAATGGTAACTTGTACATTCACCACACCTTATCACAAGTTCCAAAGCAGAACAATTCAACTGTAAGTATGGGTGTTGGAGGGGGATTTGATGGGAAAGTTGCAGATCTACAATATTACAGCTACTTCTTGACACCTGATGCTGTAAAGGCATCTATGGCAAGTCCACCCACACCTGATCCCAAAGAAGTAGCACAAGTCTTACCTCCTTACTTTGACATGTCATGGTGGACTAGTCGTAGAAGTTGAATTCTTAACTAAATTTATTTGTGCTCTCGCTGTGGCCGCAGCATCGGCACCTGCCTTTGCCTGATCTTTCATATTGTCAAAATCTGTTTTTAAATCAGTTAGTTTCGTATCCAACTCTTTTGTATCATTCTGCAATGTCAAAAGAGTCGGTGGACCATCTGTAAGATACTCTCTAATCACAAAGTCTTTATTAAAAACAAAGTATATCAAAAGAACCAAAAAAATTCCAAAGATGATTCTAAGATATTGGTAACGAGCCATCTTCTTTGCTTTCATAGATACAAATGAGTTCTCAAGGTGCTGGTGCTACAGGTACTGTATCCTATGTTGGAGGCGATAGTTGTTTCAGAGTTCCCGCCGCAAATCAAGTTTTGGTCGGGTATGTATTTGACAAAGATATGTTACGAGATGGTTCCGATTGGACTTCGTATAAGAAGAGACTTCTTATTCGTAATGAAAGCAAAACAAAATCCTTTGAAGATCCTTGGTTTGCTCGTGGAAACGATTACAGACTTCAGTTTCTTCAAGGTCGGTTTCTAAAAGGGACAAGTGGATGCAGCACGTGTCCAGGTGCCGCATTTGATGGAAACGGACCTTCATGGCCTGCATCTAGTTAATACTTTGGCATAATCTTCATCTTTATTAAGTATTGTTTTGCATAGGTAGATAGAAGGTGAGATAAAATTGTTTTTATTTTGTTCAATATTTCTTCCATATGTTCACGACTATACTGTGTTTTCCGCATATGTATAAGTTTATCAATCAATCTAAATATTTCATGCTCGCGCCGAATGTACGACTGCAATCCTATATTTGATAAACGTCCTTTCAATTGATCTATTTCAAACTCAATTTGTTTATATGGAATTGCATCTGTACTTTCCAATAGACTTTCTAGAGTTCCTATATCTCCATATATCATATACACTCTTCCTGCGTCTCCATTGAATAATATGGACAATTTCTCTAGAATCGTATCGTAACCCTTGTATTTTGCAAGTGCAAACATACGCTTTGCCATCTTGAAATAGTTACCGTCGTGAAACAACATAAATATGTTTTCACGAATGGATTCCTCCACATTTACCAATCCAGAATTCAACAGTTTTCCATTATTTTTAAATTGATAAATCATTGAAAAATCTGTAAAGCGATTGTTTTGTACCCATGATACAACATCTATTTTTGTAATCACAGGACTTTCAAACGCTTGTGCAAGAGTATACTTTCTTCCGTCTTTCAAAACTTTAAATCCCAACAAGACTTCTCTAGGTTTCCATCGTATAATATTTGGTCGAAAGTCTCTTCTTAGACTCAGTAAGTCAAGTTTTGAAACACGTGGTTTTATACGCTTCTTACCATCACGATACATTTCATCATCAATAATCTTTTCTTTATGAAGTTTTTCCAATTGGGCTATAGAGTTTTCATAGTTGTACTCATCGTCTATGATAACCCACTCATCTATAGATCCACTTTTAATATCACTAATGTACGTATCCGATAGTTGACGAATGTCTTTGATGATCTGTTTGAACTGACGAACAAGATCCTTTACAACAATTTCTTTTATTCCATGCATTTCTACAACTTCATATGCATCGTAGTCACCTGCATATATTTGTGACCGAAGTGACATACTTCCCACAATATTTACATTTTTTCCATTTGAAAATGACATGACCCGAATAACTTCCAAAGCATCGGCTGGATATCCATCTGGATACTCTTTTTTTGCAGAGACCGACATGTTATTCTTATCTATGGAAAATCAATAATTCTTTTCTTTCTGCTATCTAGCAAGGATGGTCTCGAAACGAAAGACGAGAGCGGGACGTAGCCGAACATATTCTGAGATCATTAGTGACGATGGAAGCGGTCCGAAGCCTCCCCCTAGAAAAAAAGGACGTTCAAAAAAAGAAGATGATGTTGTCTGGGTAGATGATGACACACTCACAACCTCCGATGATACTGAACAGGATAAAACACTAACCATACAAATTATTGTCAAAGATGGAGAGAAGGAAGAGGAGGAGGATTCGGATTACGAACCAACCGAAGAAGAAGAGGAAGAAGAAGACGAAGAATTTATCCAATACTTGATCAATAAATTTCTTGCTAAAAAGCCTCAAGAAGAACCTGCAGATGAAACCAAAAATGTGTTTCCAAAACGCGAAACAAGAAGTAAATCAAAACCCGAAAGAAAAATTCCAATAAAACTAAGCAAACTTGAAGAAGCCTACTACAATCGCCAGTCTCAATCCAAAAAGATGGAGCTATTAGAACTGATGCATCGTGTTTCAAGCCTTGTTTTAGACGAAGGAGAGACACCCCATAAGTTCCGTGTTCTGCAACTACCTATTTCAGATTACGTAAAATCAAGTGTTATCAAGAAAATCACAAGTCTTTCCGAAATATCTTCAGAAGGTGGAGATGGACACAAACTTCGTAGCTGGGTAGATGCATTCATGCGAATCCCTTTTGGAAAAACAGTTCCTTTACCCATTCAACTCAAAGACGGTACCAAAAAATGTACAGACTTTATGGTGAATGCTCGCAAAAAGATGGACAAGCATATTTACGGAATGGAACCTGCTAAACTTCAAATCATGCAGATCATTGCTCAGTGGATTGTGAATCCTGGTTCTGTAGGTAATGTGATTGCCTTGCAAGGCGCAATGGGTGTAGGAAAAACATCTTTTGCTCGTAATGCGATTGCTGAAGTTCTACAACGTCCCTTTGAGTTTTTTACATTAGGAGGTGCTTCTGATATTGCTAACTTTATCGGTCATTCCTATACATATGAAGGTTCTATGTGGGGTCGTATCGCCGATTCTCTCATGCATGCGAAAACTATGAATCCCGTGATGTACTTTGATGAACTTGATAAGATATCTGGAACGCCTCAAGGTGAAGAGATCGTAAGTATGATGATTCATATGACCGATCGGTCTCAAAATACTCAGTTTCATGATCGCTACTTTGCAGGAGTAGACTTTGATCTGTCACAATGTTTGTTTATCTTCTCGTTTAATGACGTTGATAAAGTTCATCCTATTTTGCGTGATCGTATGACCGTAATTCATTGCGACGGATATACAGAGAAAGATAAAACGGTTATTCTGAAAGAGTATATTTGGCCACAGATCATAGACAGACTTCGGTTCAAACCAACCGATATCGTATTATCCGATCCTGCAATCAAACACATTATTTGCGAATACTCCAAAGATGAAAAAGGTGTTCGTACATTGATACGAACGGTGGAAAGCATGATGACTCGCTTGAATATGTTGCGAGTCGCCAAACATGAAAGTATGAAAGACTATACATTTTATATGGATATTTCGTTTCCGTTAGACATCACAGAAGACATCGTGAAAACATTGTTACATGATTTTGAAAAGAAAGAACCTGAAACATGGAAGTCGTTATATACTTAAAACGATGGATATTTCAAATAAGCATTATGACCAATCCATAACAATTATTTTCTCTATTATCTTTCCATCATATCCAGCGGTTTCTTTGTATGTAAAATCTACTCCTGGATACTCTTTTTTTAGAACTTCAATTAGTTCTAATACAATTACCTCTGTAAAAACAAATCCATTATGAAAAGGGTCATGTAGGTTTATAATATATTTTAGTGAATTTAGTGAAGATTGTCTTATATTGCCCCAAAGTCTTAAAAGAATCCTGTCAAATATTTCATACTTTGTCATTACATGAGGATTCTTAATGATTACCTGTAGGTTTTCACGTGATTTTATAATAGATTTGGGTGGCAAACTCATTATATAATAATATCATTAGTACTTTTAAGTGCCAGGTTGAAATACTCCTTGGTCTAAAACGCATGATATCCTGCTCCCACAACTCTACAGAACCCAATGAGAATTCGAACCCCGATCAACACCACACATATGATTCCAATCACTGCAAATATCACTGCTGTTTCCATCTTTTTATCTGCAATCTTATCATACTGAAACCATTTTATCCATTTTTAAATGTTTCTTCGTTTTCAAATGTGTTTGCATTTCTTTTTGACCTCTATAGTGGATATCGCATACTGTGCAATATAAAGGAACTTTGCTTTCAAAGTTAAGATGAGATTTGCTAAGAAGATGTGTTTTTAATGATGATGGTGAATTCAATTGTACATTACATTTTTGGCATTTATTTCTATATTCGCTAAGACATACTTTTCTAAGTTTTTCCATTTGTTCGCAAACATGATGATATGCTTGGGTGTGTGTAGACTTTCCTTGTTTTGGGTTTAGAAATTCAGTTCCACAAATACATGCAAATTTATCTTTTTCGATACACTTGAGACCTCGAATACAATATCCGTCAAATTCAGTAGACATATGTGAAGAAATTTCTTGTATGTCTTCTGTTCTAAATTGATCACACATACACGTATATCTGCATTTAGCATCCAACCGCCATCCCAACGGAGTATCCATTGTTTCAAGTAAAGATAATTTTCGTAGCTTCAAGGACACTTGTTGTTTTTAGAATTCATACCCCTTTAACATCCTCCATAAATTCATTAATTAAGTTGAATGACTCTGCGATTCACTTTCAAGTTTCTTTAAAATGGTGTCTATCGGCAAGATAGTCATCAAAAAATTTTGCAAACTCATTCTCTTATCATTAAAGTTCCTCATACCAAGTTTCTTACGTCTCTCAGCAAATTCATCCATGTCTTTCGAAGTGTACAACTTGAAATATTCAATTAGCTTTTCTTTATGATCGGATCGTTGAGAATTTATGTAACTGACAATATCGTCATCCATTACCCCTTACAAAGATTTTGCTTTTAAATGAAAAATGCCTTTCAGCTTTCTAAAATTATTCATGAAGAGCATCCAACCATGCTGACCATTCTTCTTTAGGAACCATGTTTTCGCGAAGGATGACGTGTGCGGCTACCAATCGCTGATATTCGTCTTGAATAGACATCAACCGAGGAAATTCGCGACCCAATATTTCAGCAACAGACTCTTGAGCACCTACACCTTCCATGTATCCCGCTAAAACATTACAGATACGAGACAAGTTTCCCTGTGCGCACATACCTACATTATCTTCCATCTCCTGCTTAATGACCCTACATAGATCCTCTTTGTCTGAAGAGTTCTTGACATACTGCCATACAGAGTCAAGAACCTTTCCATAAATACCTACTTCGATATCATAGATGGCAACTTCCTGTGCGTATTGCGACATCATTTGCCATGCAGCTCTTTGTGAAAGTTTACAGTGCCATCCAATCTCAAATGGAGTCTTTGATGCGATTGTGTTGTTCCAACGATAGTCTTCGGGTACAGGAATACGACGAATTCTTTCTACAATTTCTTTTGTTTGTCGAACAGCTTCGAGTGTGTGAACGTTCTGTGGATCTGCTGCAAACTGACGCAACTCACGTTGAACTGGTTGAACAGGGATATCATTATCTTCAGGCTCTAAGAACCTATCTGCGTCTTCAATACGTCGAACCCGAGCAAGTAGGAGTTGATGACGGTGTTCTGCACGAGCGTTTGCTGCGTCACGCCGTTGCACCGCTTGTTGACGCGCTACGGCATCGGGATCAATTCCTGTTCGCGCAATCTCTGCTTCTTGAAGGTTTATAAGATCTGTCATGGCTCGTTGGTGACGTGCTTTCATGGTCTGATAATCTGCAAAGTAATTGCGAACTTCCTCTGTGACTCTACGGCGGTTCCTTTCTTCCATCAGCATCGCTTCATGACGTAGTTGAAAATCTCTTGTTTCTTTTTTGTTGATATAACCCAATTCCTTGCGTACCATCGTATTAGGTCCATTTATCGTAAGTGAATTGTGATGGACACCACAACGTTGCCCATCGCCATACGCCCTGCGATTTGTTTGACAACGTGTTCCATCTGTTCTTATCGCGACACATTTGATGTCCATAGTGTCTTTGTTCCCTTGTATATTTATTAAAAGGATATTCGTTTTTTATGTAAAACGGATTGCGTGTGTCGGTAGGTAACAAATGTTATAGGAGCAATGTATTCGATGAATATGACTCAGGTAGAGCGGTGGGAAACCGCAGTATAATAAATAAAAATATAAAGAGCTGGTGTAATTGTAACCTTAGCAATTCAAGTCAGTTGACGATTGTTATCTTGTAAAACTGGGACATTGTATAGCAGTTTGAGACGAACTGTGATAACCAAAAACTCTAGGATGCATCCATATCAATGTATCTGAAGATATTACTTCATTGATACTGAAGGTGGGTTAGCGAAAGCTTCATAGAATCATACCCACAAACCAAAGTGGTTCTAAAACGGATTTTTTAGTTCTATTTTACTAATGGATCAAACAATGGCGGGTAGTGAAGAAGATTCCTTTGACGATTCGTGCCAATACTGTGTGTATTGTGAGAACAATGTATCTCCAAACATGCACATGTGCTATACATGTGCGGAAGCATATGAAAACGAACAAGAAGCTATGAATGAAGAGATGAGAGAAGGAACTCTTGAAACTATGATACTTTGCACAATTCTACTTGATATTGAAGAGTTTGACATTACGTAAGGCATCAACTAACCCAAAAAAAGACCGCGGGTCTTTTTTGCCCCCCACACGCATCCTAAAAAACGGATTCTTTGGGTGTCGGGCGAAAAAGGTTGCCCGTCTAAATGGGTGCTAGCTAT
>Ga0114958_10001072_pt1 | contig 22060 bp, 24 predicted proteins | sample C_130208_EF_Meta_FD_89577 | JGI IMG/M metagenome (GOLD analysis project Ga0114958, IMG submission 89577) | Freshwater microbial communities from Lake Croche, Canada to study carbon cycling - C_130208_EF_MetaG | ecosystem: Environmental > Aquatic > Freshwater > Lake | place: Lake Croche, Canada... | reverse complement strand
TCATAAGGAGTTGGCAGCAGTACAACTCAAGAACCTTGTCTACTCCTTTCCAGAACTTCTTCATCTGACCGGATGCTTCTTGGACGTATTGTGGGGCATCCATTCCCTCTAGTTCCCTGTCGATATCGCTGATGCGGTCATTGATGAATTCGGACCACCCTGCCTTTGGATCTCCGAGTTCACCCTCCTTCTGTAGGTAGTTGATGATCTCCACGACTCCCTGACCTAATTCGTCGATTGCCTGACGAGTAGTAGGGGCATCAAGGAACTCCTCGATAATTCCTTCAATGTAACAATCTTCAGTAATTTTGTGTGTGTTCATATTGCTTTGTGGTTTTTCCGAGGCCAACGCTCTTCCTGTGTGCTAGCCTCGGAATCTATTGTTTCCTAAGTGTTAGTTGTTCTCCTTTATGAGGTTGGATATCTCGGCCAACTTGGTGAGTATCTCTTCATGGCGCGGAAGAGCCTTGGTGCTGTTACGCAACTTCGTGACAAGGGCCTTTCCCTCACGACGAGCCTCCTTGACCGGGTCTTTCTCTTTTTTAGGCTTCGCCTCGGGGATATCAGCTTCGTTGCTCACAATGTAGGCTTCGACAGCCTCCTTGATATCCTTGGCATTTATGCAGCCAACAGCATCCGACGTTACCCCGTGCACCTTGCAATAGTCGGCCCAGAAGGCTACCTGTTGATCAGTGGGGATTTTTTGGATTATAGGGCGGAGATGCGACTCCCGGGTTAGTGCTGGAGCACCCTCCTGTGATTGCGCGATCTTCAGGTTTAATCCTGCTGCTCTAACCATGAGGTTGGTGTAGCGAGACGTGTACCCGAAGCGTGCCTTGACGTAGTCTGTGAACGTCTTGTGCTGACTTTTCCACAGACGTCCTTGGCCATATTTCTCAATCTCTAGGAGCGCTTCGCAGCCCTTGAGAAAAGTGGTGTTCACACGATTCTCAAGATCGGCGAGGAGTTTGACGTCCTCCTCGCTGAGTGACTCCGGCAGCTTCGCGGCAAGGAGAGTTACCTCCTTGCCACGATTGGCATCCGGTTCCGTTATCGGATCGGGAAAGATCTTGTGATCCATCTCGAATCTTTTGATAGGGGATGCAGTCACCGGCGCTAAGGGAGACTCTTCCTGGGTGAGGTTATGATCTTCCGCAACGGGAAGATCCTGGACGAAAGCAGGCTGCGCATCTGCGGAAACCTGCATATCATTGACTTCAGTATTCTGGGCAGCTTGTGCCTGAGTCTCTGAAACTATTGGGCCGAGTGGAGAGCTCATGTTATGCGGCCTCCTGAACTCCAAGGAACTCCTGAAGAGCTGAGTGGGGAATGAGAATGTGGCGTAACTTGCCACAACCCTTCAGCTCTCCACCCTTGATAAGGCGGCGGATGGAGTTTTCGGATACTCCAATAAGCCCAGCGGCCTCGGAGATTTTATATGCAAGCCGACCGAATGGGGCTGCTTTGTAATTTACGGACTTTTCTGAAACTCTGGCTTTAGTCGCCTTGGTTTCAGTCGTGATCGTCACCTTGGGAGCGACTTTTTTTGAATTTTTAGCTATCATATGGTGTTGGATTGGATCCCTCCAAGAGCCAAACACCGAGCGCACTTGCGCTACACCTGCTGGCACTTGAAATGGAAGAATTGTTTACCGGTTACCCGGTGATCCGCTATCGCTTCAGTTCCCTGAAACAAAGCAGACCCTAACCCCCGGCGGCGTTTGATGGCCGCCGAAGTATGTAGTTTTGGAGTGACCACCCAATCCTCGGCTCTGGCATCTACTATGACTCAGACGGCTCGGATAAACTGGATTGAGTGTTCTCCAGGGGCGGTCCTCGACCCCCCATTCTTCAATTTCGAGTGCTCCAGGCTAGAACCCACACGGCCCCTAATCATGGGCCGGCAATTCAAGCGCCAGGGTCATTCAGGCTTTTCGCCGCGACTCTTCAATTAGTCACGACGTTTCTGAGCGCCCTGGGGGCTATCGAACATACTCTTTCTGAACAATGACTCAGTCGCGGTATTACCCGTGGAGTCGGTCGGACATTCGACAAACGCATCGTCAGCTTTTCCCCCGGAGCTTTTAAATTTCTAGCTCCGACGTGTCTGACTACTTGTTTCACCGCCGTCCTCGACGCCGATCTCTCGGTGCCGATAGCGACAATGTAACGAAAGTTTGTGATCGCGCAAGGAATAAAATACGTGCTTTTTTGGGGTAAAAAAGTGGAGTTGCTTTAGGTCGCTTTGGGTTAAGTGGTGAGCGATTTATTAAGGAAATATTTTTTCCTATGAGGGCCGTTTCAGGCGCCCGGGGATGGTGAAACCATCAATTGAGCCATGTTGCGTTGATGCTGTGAGGTGACCTTGCTGTAGGTTTTCAGGATAAGAACCCCTCCATCGGTATGGCCTTGCCAGATGGCGATAGTCTGGGCATCGATGCCTCGTTGTAGTGCTTGGGTGATGAACATCCGTCGCAATGCACGGGTGGTGTAGTCAGCGAGCTTCAACCGCTTGCAAGCTGCTTCTAGGCTCTTCTTTGGGTTCTTGACGGAGAAGACATTGGCTTCGGGATCGGGGTTCTCGCGTTCGGAGTCCATCCGATCAAGTAGGGGACGGAGCTGCGGGTAGATAGGGATCTGAAAATGGACACCTGTTTTTTTCCGCAGGACAGCAATTGTCCCCGATTTCAGGTTGATGTCCTGCCAACGAAGCCCTGCGCACTCGGCCGTTCCAAGGCCAGCCAGTCCCATGAATTCAACCAGGTCGGCACTGGCATTGGCGGTGTCTGCCAGCTTCTGACTCCGAATGCTATCCACGATGGCCTGAAAACTTTCCGGGTCTGGCATGAGTCGCTTTGGTTCGTCTTTGATCTTGCGGTACTTGATCCCTACTCCCTTGTCCATGGGAGAGGAGTCAATGCAGCCCTCTTCAACTGCCTTGGTGAAAACCTCCCGCATCACGATGATGACGTGATTGATGGTGGCCGGTGCTAGGTGGTCGAATTCTTGTAAAAACAGTTCGCAGTCATGCTTGGAGACGGCAGCTACCTTCACGTTGGCAGTGAAAGCCTTCTTGAACTTGTTCAAGTAGTCGGTGTGCCAGGCGATGGTTCCCTCTGCGCGGTCATCGCCAATGGTCTCTCGCGTCTTCTCAATGACCTTGTGAAGGGTCCACTTGCGCTTGGTGACATCGATGGCTGCGAGGCCATTCTTTTTTTCTCTGAGGAGTCTTCTGGCTTCCGGCAGGGAGGTGCAAGGATGCTTATCGGTGCCAAGACGTTCAAAAATTCTTGTCCCCATGTGCCGGAATCGGGCATAGTAAACCTTCGATGCGGAATACTTATAAATACCTTCGGCTGCCCACTGGAATTCTCCAGCAGGCTTCGGGGACTTTTTGGGGCTCATCTTCCAAGAAGGCTACCCGGGCTAAAAGGGCGGGTCAAATGGGTTTATAGCAACTCATCGAATCGGGGTTTTTACTCTGTTAATGCGCGGTTAGCTCAGCGGTAGAGCACTACACTGACACTGTAGGGGTCGGCAGTTCGAACCTGCCATCGCGCACCACGTTTTTTTTGCCCGCGGCTCAAGCGCCTGGAGAAAAATCCGTTGGCTGCCCCTTTTCCTTCCAGACGTTTATTTCAGCATCCATCGAAGCAAGCTTTTTCCCAAAGATCATGTGGGCGTAGCTACCGATCAGCAGACGGAAGGGAGGTTTTTCTGCATCCAGCAGATCGAGGATGGCCGAGGCTGCCTTCGCTGGGTCTCCCGGCTGTTTGCCATCCATCTTGGAGAGGAAGCCTCCAAATTTGCCGACCGTCCCTTCATAGTCGGGAATCCGCGAGCCATGATCGAGTGAGCGTCCTATGAAATCGGTGCGGAAGGGACCTGGTATCACCTGAGTGAACTTGATGCCTAGCGGGGCAACCTCTTGGGATGCGGCGTCGCAGGCGGCGTCGAGGGCCGCCTTGGCGCCGGCATAGACTGCAAATCCGGGATGATTCGCGTAGGCGGCGATGGCGGAGAGACTGATGATGCGCCCCTGCTTTTGGGCACGCATCACGGGCAGCACCGCACGGATCAGTCGGAAGGGTCCGGTGAAGTTGGTCTCCAGATTGCGCGCAAGTTGCTCATCGGTCGACTCCTCGAGCGCGGCTAACAGGCCGTAGCCTGCATTGTTGATCAGGACATCGAGCGATCCGAACTCCTCCACGGTCTCGCGGACGGCGCGTTCCGCATCGGCCGGTTTTGTGAGGTCGAAGCGGATAGGGTGAGCCTTGCCGGGATACTGAGCGACCAGATCGGCGACGCTCTCGGGATTGCGGACGGCGAGTACGACCCGATGGCCGCGGTTGAGGGCTTCCGTGGCCAGGGCACGCCCGAATCCGGACGAGGCTCCGGTAATAAGTAGGGTTTTCATCTTCGTCACATCGTGGGGGCCTCTCTCTTACACTTCAATCCGGAAAAAGGTCGCATCCAGAATCTGCGGCAGGCACCGAACACTTGCCGGAAAGATTACGGCTTCTTGCTATCTTAAACCGCTTCCGAAAGCGCCGTTCGTATTGGTTGGCCATCTTGGTTGCTCCGATCGCGCGACAATGGGCAATGATTTCCAGGTAGGATTTCCTTTGGTTGGGATAGTGGCGAATGATTCGGAGGTGTTCCCTGACCGTCTCTTCGTGGCGGTGATGTTTGCAGTAAAAATCAGCAAGAGTGTAAGAGAGCGGCGGCTTGTTGAACCGGGCCTTCGGGAAGAAAATGCCGCCCTAGCAATCGCCGATGTATTCAGCTATCGGACTGATGGTCTCGGGAATAATCCAAAAAACAGACCCGGCCAGAAGAAACATTCCAACCACCACATGGAATCGAGAGGACACATTGAGCTGCAGCGTCAGGGGATTGGCACCCAGTACGAGAAGAGCTCCGCAGACCTGTCCCACAAAGAAAATCCATCGAAAAGTGCCCGCAACAATCTTCACCTGCCTATACCTATTCCCCAGTCGTGAAAAAGCCTATTCATTCTGAATGCCGTAAATCCATGAGGAAATCCTCCGACTTTTCCGGAGGCCTCTGACTCAGATGCGGATGACGTGCCATTCGACTTTCATGCCGGGTTCTATTTGCAGCGAGGCATAGCTCGGCGGAGCCCCCTTGTTTGCTTTACCGATGGTGCCGGTATTAAGCACCCGCACCCCGGCGATCATTTCATCCCGAGGGACATGGGTGTGGCCATGGAAGAGGATGTCGCAGCTTCCCAGCTTGGTTGGGCGAGGGGGATATGGGGATCAGGCGGAAGCTTAAGCCAGCTCGTTCTAGAGTCATTTCCATCGGCCACGGCTGGAAGAAGTCATTGTTTCCCTTCACCACGGTGACAGGCGGACCGATCCGGCGGATCGTTTCGAGGGTGGTCGCGCGGCAGACATCCCCGAGGTGCCAGATCTCATCGGCGGCGGAGATGGCGTCCGCCACGGACTGGGGGAATCGATCATGCGCATCGGCAATGACGGCGATGTGTAACATGGGTAAAGGATTTCCTCCATACCTAACTCGCGATGCAGATCAGCTTTTCGGTTTTTTCTGAGTTCCTGAGTTCCATATTCTTTCCCCTCATTATAATCTCTTATCCATGTGGAAGACCGCCCATGAGCACATCCTAAAACTGAATGTCTACGAGCCGGGCAAGCCCGTTGAGGAGCTGGCCCGTGATCTCGGCCTGCGCGAAGAGGAGATCATCAAGCTCGCTTCCAACGAAAACCCGCTCGGGCCGTCGCCCAAAGCACTGGAGGCGATGCGCAAGACCCTGGAACGCTCCCATTTCTATCCGGATGGCGGCGGCTACGAACTACGCGGAGCTGTTGCAGAGCGCCTCGGCATGGCCCGTGAGAATATCGTTCTCGGCAACGGCTCCAACGAGATCATCGAATTCATCGGTCATGCCTTTCTTCGTCCCGGTGACGAGGTCGTGGTGGCCCGTCACTCTTTTGCGGTCTACAAGCTGATGACCCAGCTCTTCGGCGCCGATACGGTCGAAGTGACTGATCCGGATTTTACAGCGGATTTCGACGCAATGCTGGCAGCAATCACGCCTAAGACGCGGGCTGTCTTCATCGCTAACCCGAACAATCCCACCGGAACCATGGTCGGCCAGGAGGCGATCGACCGCTTCATGGCACAGGTCCCGGATCATGTCCTGGTCATTTTCGACGAGGCCTACCACGAGTTCCTCGACGAGAAGGTTGCCCCCGATGTCCTGCCCTCTATCCGTCAGGGCCGGAATGTCGTCGTGATGCGCACCTTCTCCAAGATCATGGGGCTGGCCAATCTCCGCATCGGCTACGGCATCACCACGCCCGAGCTGGCCGCCGTCCTCCAGCGCACCCGCCAGCCCTTCAATGCCAACGGCATCGCCCAGGCAGGCGCTCTCGCGGGACTCCTCGATGAGGAGCACATGAGGAAGACCCGCGAACTCACGCATGAGGGCCGCGAGTATCTGGAGCGCGAGTTCGCTGCCATGGGCCTCGAATACGTTCCCAGCGTTGCCAACTTCGTTCTCGTGAAGGTCGGAGACGGCAATGCTGTCTTCCAGGCGATGCTCCGTAAGGGGATCATTCTCCGGGCCATGGGAAGCTATGGCCTGCCAGAGTGGATCCGCATCTCCGTCGGCACGATGGATCAGAACCGCCGATGCATCGAGGGGCTGAAAGAAGTTCTCAAAAAGTAACTGTGCAAGAAACCATCGCCGCGCTGGCCACACCTCCCGGCGAGGGGGCGCTTGCCGTGATCCGGATGAGCGGACCACTTGCCCTGACCATCGCTGACGCAGTTTTTCGCGGATCCGGGAGACCCTCTGCTATCCAGGAAAGGAACGTCTCCTTCGGCAGGATCATCGATGCAAAGGGAGAGGTCATCGACGAGGTCCTACTCACCGTTTTCAGGAACCCCCGCAGCTACACGGGCGAGGATCTTGTCGAGATCAGCGGACACGGCGGATCGCTTGTCGCCTCGCGCGTTTTGGCCGCAGTGCTTGAAGCTGGCGCTCGGATGGCCCAGCCCGGAGAGTTCACCGAACGGGCTTTTATCAACGGCAAGCTCGATCTGACTCAGGCGGAGGCGGTGATGGATCTCATCAGCGCCGGAACCCCGAGGGCTGCACGCGCAGCGGCGGCACAGCTGGAAGGCCGTCTCGGCCAGGAGATCCAAGCACTACGAGGGGAACTCCTGGAATGCGTGGCCCATCTGGAGGCCTTCATCGACTTTCCCGAAGAGGGAATCGATCCGGAGAGTGGTGCGGCGTTGCGGCGCCGGATGCAAAGAATCGCCGAGCGTCTTGCCATCCTGCTTGCCACAGCAGACGAGGGACGCCTTCTTCGTGAAGGCATCACCTTGGCTCTCTGCGGTGCGCCAAATGCCGGCAAATCGAGCCTACTCAACCGTCTGCTTGGAGCTGAGCGGGCTATCGTGAACGAGGCGCCGGGCACCACACGCGACACGATTGAGGAGAAGGCAAGCCTTGGTGGCTATCCCTTCCGCGTTATCGACACGGCCGGACTCCGGGAAACGGCCGATGCGGTGGAACAAGAGGGTGTGCGCCGCGCAAGGCAGGCAGCGGAACAGGCCGATCTCCGCATTCATCTCGTCGATGCCTCCCTTCTCTCCGACGCGGCAACAATCCCCGCGCCACTTTTCGATGATGAGATCCTGGTCTACAACAAGAGGGATCTGCTGGCCGATCGCGCTACCTTGCCCGGAGGAATTGTCATCTCCTGCCGTACCGGTGAGGGAATCGATAGCCTGATTCAAACAATCATTTCAAAAGTCACGGGACATTCGAAAAAAGAGAAAGGCGTGCATGGGGAGACTGTTCAGGATGGCGCCGCCATCAATGCCCGCCATCAGGACTGCCTCAAGCGCGCTAGTTCCTGTTTGGTAGCTGCCATGGACCTGCTGGGAGCAGGGGATCCTCCGGAACTCGTGGCTGTGGAACTACGCACTGCCTTGGGAGCCGTAGGAGAAGTGGTCGGTGAGGCCGGGACAGAGGAGATTCTGGGAAAAATCTTCAGCCGTTTCTGCATCGGAAAGTGATTCAGGCGGAGGCCGAGGGATTGCTGCCATTTTCTGTTGCAAACTATTATTGAAAAAAGACTTATGTTGACTTAAAGAGCTGTCCGATCCTTTTCACTTGTTCTGGCTTCCCTCTCTTATAGGCTCCTCGCCTATGTCCACGGGAACTCTGCCCACCATGCATCCCCATGCAACGCCGGTTTCGACGCCAATGGCGTTCGATTCCAAGATCGAGGGGAATGTCATCATCACTAAGCTGGATGCCGCCATCAACTGGATGCGCAAAAACTCACTCTGGCCGATGCCGATGGGCCTTGCCTGCTGCGCCATCGAACTCATGGCCGCCTCTTCCGCGCGCTTTGACATCTCACGCTTCGGCGCCGAGGTCATGCGTTTCTCGCCCCGCCAAGCCGATGTGATGATCGTCGCAGGTACCGTGACTTACAAGATGGCCCTTTCCGTCAAGCGTATCTACGAGCAGATGCCTGAACCCAAGTGGGTGATCGCGATGGGCGCCTGCGCCTCATCCGGCGGCATGTACCGTAGCTACGCGACCCTCCAGGGTGTCGACCAGATCATTCCCGTGGACGTTTACGTCTCGGGTTGCCCACCGCGCCCCGAGGCCTTGCTGGATGGTCTGATGAAGCTTCAAAACAAATTGATGTCCGAGCATTCCGTGCTCGATCAGAAGAGGGCCCTTCTCCAGTCCCTGCGATGAGTGCTGCCGCCGAAGCAACCAGGATTGAGGAGAGCTTCTCCCCCGACGTCTTTGATCGGAAGGAATTCCGCGGCGAAACAACCCTTTCCGTGCATGCAAGCCGAATCCATGAGGTTGCCCTCTTCTGCCGTGACACGCTCGGATTCGACATGCTGCTCGATATCTGCAGCGTTGATCATGCGGGGAGTCATCCCCGCTTCCAGGTAGTCTACGGGCTCTACTCCATCGCAAAAAAAACTCACCTGCGCCTGAAGAGCAGCCTCTCGGAGGATGAGCCGGAGATCGACTCTGTGACCGACATCTGGCCAACCGCCAACTGGCACGAGCGCGAGGTCTGGGACATGATGGGGATTAAATTCCGCAATCACCCGAATCTCCGACGCATTCTCATGTGGGAGGGCTATCCCTACCATCCTCTGCGCAAGGAATTCCCGCTCGAGGGTATCCCCACCGATGTCCCCGATGTCGCCTTCACAGAAGTTGCCCCGCTCGCCGGCGGTCCCTTCGTCACTATTCCCACCGAGGGCAACACCGAGGTGCGCGAGCCCCGTGCCCGCCACGCCGGAAAGATTCCGACGACGGCCACCTTCATCGCGGAGCCTTGATCGCAGGGGATTCCGCCTTCCGAGATTACCTCTCGGGCCTTTCCGGGCAGCAGGAGGTCGCTCTCGACACCGAGGCCGACAGTCTTCATTGCTATTTCGAGAAGCTCTGCTTAATCCAGAGCGGCTGGGGTCAGGAGCCCCAGAGCGGCTGGGCCGAGGATCTGAAACTCATCGACCCTCTGGCCGGTCTGCCGCTGGAGGAATTCTTCAAAGCCCTAGAGGGAAAGACGGTGATTTTCCACGATGCCGACTACGACTTGCGACTGCTGCGCCGGTCTGGGGAGTTCCCGGACAAAAAAATCTTTGATACCATGATCGCGGCCAGAATCTGCGGTGAACCTCAGCTGGGCCTTGCTGGACTCGTGGAAAAGTATTTTGGAATCACCCTCTCGAAGGCCTCGCGCAAGGCGAATTGGGCGCAGCGCCCTCTCTCCGACCAGATGGCAGAATATGCCCTGAACGATGTCCGCTTTCTTTCACAACTGGCCAGCATTCTCGCCGACCGCCTCAAGGAGCTCAACCGCACCGAGTGGTACGAGCAGTCGCGTGATCGGATGGTGAAGGGAACCCGCGAAACCCGCCTGCGCGACGAGGAGAATCTCTGGCGCATCACTGGCTACGCAGCGCTCTCCCAGAGGGGATGGGCAATCCTGCGGGCGCTCTGGCACTGGCGTGATTCCGAGGCCAGGCAGTGGGACCGGCCTGCCTTTCATGTTCTCTCCAATGAAAGTCTGCTCCGGCTCGCCGACGATGCCTCCAGAGAAAGCGGATTTTCACGCCCTCGCATCCCGCAACCTCGCGCCGACCGGATGGAAGAGACCCTCGATGCGGCGCTGGCTCTGCCCGAATCCCAATGGCCCAAGGTGATACGCGGTGTTCGCACCCGTGTCTCGAAGGAGCAGATCGACCGGTTTAATCATCTGCGTGATTTTCGTGACAAGGTGGCGCGCGATGTGGATCTCGACCCTTCTATCATCGCTCCGAAGGCAGCCCTTGAGGCCGTGGCGGCAGATCCCTCGGCGTCCATTCTCCTGCCATGGCAGCGTGCTCTTCTCAAACTGCCAGCCTCGCAAGAAAGAGCTCCGGAGCCCGTCCAACCGAATCTTCTGTAGACGAAAGTCAAAAACCAAAATCCCATGAGCTCCGGGCAAGCTGACTCCGGCCTACGCGACGATCTCGCTCTCAATCTGATCAGTCTGGCTCTGGCAGAGGATCTGGGAGCGCGCGGCGACATCACCTCACAGGCTTTTATTCCTGCAGAGTCCATTTCACTCGCCCGGATCGTCGCACGTGAGGAATGCATCGCCTCGGGGCTCTCGACCGCTGCGGAAGTCTTCCGAAAAATCGATTCTCAACTTGAAGTGACTCTTTGCTGCGCTGAGGGAGACCGGTTGGCCAAGGGAGACTCGCTGATGGAGTTGAAGGGCTCCACCCGCTCGATCTTATCAGGAGAGAGAACGTCCCTGAATTTCCTGGGGCGACTCTGCGGTGTGGCGACGCTTTCCAGATGCTACGCCGATGTGGTGAAAGAAAGTGGAGTGACCCTGCTCGACACCCGGAAGACGACACCCGGCTGGCGTCTACTCGAGAAGCAGGCCGTTAAGGCCGGCGGTTGCACCAATCACCGGATGGGCTTGTACGATGCCGTGCTGGTAAAGGACAACCATCTCGCTGCACTCGGCTCTCTGGAAGCGCTACCCGGAGTCATCTCCAAACTTCGCGGCGAGCATCCCGGCCTTCCGATCGAGATCGAGGCCGACACATTGGAGCAAACGGAGAGCCTACTTGCCATAAAGGGGATCGATGTGATCCTGCTCGATAACATGGATCCAGGCATGATGCGAAAGGCCGTAGCCCTGCGAAATAACCTCTCCCCCGGCGTGCTTCTCGAGGCCAGCGGCGGCATCACTTTGGAGACACTAAGGGCGATTGCCGATACGGGCGTGGATCGGATCTCCGTGGGAGCTCTCACCCATTCGGCTCCCAATGCCGATCTCTCGTTGGAACTCGGGCATGCTTTCTGACCCCTTGCCTTTCGTTCCCTTGGATAGCGCCTCCCTCACGGCTGCTTCCCCTTGGCAAGTTCTGGTTCAGGTCCTATCTGAAACGACCTCCAGCAACGATAATCTGCTCCGGATGGGTGAGGAAAAAGCTCCACCGGGCACGCTTCTCTTTGCAGAGAGTCAGACGGCAGGACGCGGACAGTTCCGCCGTCCCTGGTCCTCGGCTCCTGGACTGGGACTCTGGTTTTCTTTGCTGCTGCGCCTTCCTATCGATGATGCCACGATTCCCTTACTATCGGCGTTCGCGGCAGTCGCCCTTGTGGAGACAATCCGGGGCCTTGGCATTTCCGGATGCGCCATCAAGTCTCCCAACGATGTCCTGATCAATGGACAAAAGGTAGCAGGCATCTTGGTTGAAACCCGCATTGGCAGAGATCCCTTCGCCGTAGTCGGGATTGGACTGAATGTGAATCATTCCCGTGAGGACTTCCCCGAAGAACTCCAGGATCGTGCCTGCTCGGTGGCGATGGCTAATGGTAATGGTAATGGAAAGGACAAGGGGGAGCCGATGGATCGGAATAAGCTGGCCGCCGTCTTGCTGCGTCATCTCGGGGAACAGGAACGCCTGATGTCAACCGATCCCGGATTGCTGCTTTCTACCTGGAATGAAATGCTGGTCCATGACACCACCCCATGAAGTCCTTTGATCCGCAGTCGCCCATCCTTGCGATCGAGTCCTCATGCGATGAGACGGCCGTCGCAGTCTTGAGGGCTCCCGGCATCATCCTCTCCAGCCTTATCGCTTCCCAAGCCGAGGAGCATGCGCGCTTCGGCGGTGTTGTGCCTGAGGTGGCCTCTCGCAATCATCTTCTGGCGGTCGATCCCCTGGTCCGACATGCGCTGGATGAGGCCGGTGTTCCAGCAACGGAACTGGGGTCCATCGTGGCCACTTCGGGACCGGGACTTGCTCCCGCATTGCTTGTCGGAGCCTCCTACGCGAAGGGTTTCGCTCTGAGCCTTGGCATTCCCTACCTTGCTCTCAATCATCTGGAAGGGCACCTCCTCTCTCCCTTTCTTGGAACCGAGGAGATCCCGGATCATCTCGCCCTGCTGGTGAGCGGCGGCCACACGCAACTGACCCGTGTCAAATCTGCCGGTGACTACACCGTACTGGGCAGGACATTGGATGATGCAGCAGGCGAGGCCTTTGACAAAACGGCAAAGCTGCTCGGACTTTCCTACCCGGGCGGGATCGAGATTGATCGTCTGGCGGAACAGGGGAATCCCGACCGCCATGAATTTCCCAAGGCGCTGATGGAAAAAGGGAATCTCGATTTCAGCTTCAGCGGGCTCAAGACCTCGGTTCGTTATTTTCTGGAAAAGCATCCCTGGCTTGCCAAGGAACCGGGAGACTTAGCCGATCTCTGCGCCTCCATTCGGAAGGCTATCGTTGGCGTCTTGCTCGAAAAAACCATACGGGCGATGGAGCTCACCGGGCTCCATGAAGTCGCTGTCTCCGGCGGCGTCGCAGCCAACACCGCCCTGCGGCGAGGACTTCAGGATCTCTGCAGCTCCAGGGGATGGAGATTGCACCTCCCTGCTCCGGAGCTTGCCACGGATAATGCCGCCATGATCGCCTTCGCCGCCCTGCATCATCTTCTCGCAGGCGAGCAAAGCTCCGTCAATGTGGAGATATCACCCCAGTGGCAGGTGGGGATGCCGAAAGAGGACTGAAACTTGAAACCTGAAGAAAGAACCAACAAAGTTTTCAGGAACCTCGGGACAAACTTTGCAATGATCCATGAATTGCAGACTATCAGGTAAAAGAGGAGTGCTGATGGTTGTTACCTATGTTCCTGACCTGTGCCAGGCATCATCCAAGTTTCAGGTTTGATTGCCCGGCCATTGCTTCGCATCCGTTAAGGCAGGTTTCATACTTCAATTCCTTAACTTTGGTATTGCGCTCGAAGGGTTTATGGCACAAAGACAAGACATGAAGATCCCTCGTTTCCTCCTCCTTGTTCTCTCTGCCGTTCTTATTACCACTCCAGTCTTTGCCAACGGTTGGGGAGACAACTACAAGGAAGCTCTCGCGACAGCGGCCAAGGAAAACAAGAAAGTCCTGCTCGATTTCACCGGGAGTGACTGGTGTGGATGGTGTATCCGCCTGAAAAAAGAGACCTTTGATCAGGCAACCTTCAAGGAGTATGCCGACAAGAACCTCGTGCTGGTAGAGGTGGACTTTCCTCACGGAAAAACCCTTCCCAATGCGGTGAAGATGCAGAACTCCTCTCTTCAGGATCAGTATCAGGTGCAGGGATTCCCAACCATCGTTCTGCTCTCCCCTGATGGGAAAGTGCTCAAGCAACAGAGCGGTTACATCCCTGGTGGCCCGAAGGGCTTCATGGACTGGGTGAATTCCGCGAAGTGACGGGCTAATCATTTCCTCGCTTAGGCGAGAGGGAAACAAGCAAAGTATGGAATACATCGCATCAGCCATCGTCTTGCTCGGAATTCTGATTTATTCCGTAGGTCAGTTAATCACGAAACCTCTACGAGAGATCGCAAAAATCTTGCGAGAACGTCAAGAGTCCCACCGTTGAGCAATTTTCCTGGCAAACCGCAGCGCCATTCATTTTCGACTGCAGATTTTTTGTCATGTGTCGCAATAACTCGAAGCTGATCAAGGCTTGAAAGTTAGGATGCCGCAGTAGGCGCGCGAGCACCAAGCATCAGGGAAGAGGCGCGGAAGACTGCCTCAAGGGGCAGCCCTGCAGGGCGGCACTGCTTGCTGGAAGGCAAGTGCCGTCAAAAGACGGTAGTTATCCTACGCCGATCGAGCAACAACACCCCGAGACACGCAAATCTCAAGTCTTTGCCTACAGTCTAGATCTTGCGCAGCTGTATCGAATCAAACTTCTCATCTCCCTCGATGATGTCGCTCATCACGATGAGCTGATCTCCTTTATTCAGGAGGCCTCGGGAAAGAAGAAGCTCTTCGGCCTTTTTGACAGACTCCTCGGGAGTCGCACTGAATGGCATCACGATCGGCATCACACCCCAGTTGAGCGTTAGATGACGAGCCGTCACTTCTGAAGGAGTGATGGCATAGATGGTAGCGTGCTCGGGACGGATGTGGCTGGTATAGTCGGCCATATCGCCGTGGCGGGTCAGGACGGCAATGCTCGCATTGGCAAAGGAGTTGGCCAGCACGACACCGGAATACGCGGTCTTCTGGCGGGGAGTAAGGAGTGAGGTCTGCTCGGCGAAGTGGGCACTGCCACTGCGCTCGATGCGACGAGCAATCCGGTCGAGGACTTTCACGCAATCGACAGGATATTTTCCGACCGTGGTTTCTCCGCTGAGCATGATTGCATCGGCTTGTTCGAAGACAGCATTGGCGACATCGGTAACCTCGGCGCGGGTCGGGACAGGATTCTCGATCATGGACTCCAGCATGTGGGTGGCGACGATGACCTGCTTGCCGATCTTAAGCGCTATCTTGAGGATCTTGCGCTGGATGATCGGCAGTTCCTCCATCGGGCATTCGATACCAAGATCTCCACGGGCGATCATGACGGCATCGGTCTCCTTGATGATCTCGGCGATCAGCTTGACGGCGCTCTGATCCTCGATCTTCGCGATGACACGGGCTTTGCTGTTATGCAGGGTCAGAACTCGACGCATTTCGACAATGTCAGAAGGCTCGCGGCAGAAGCTTAGGGCTACAAAGTCGACGCCGACCTCGGTGCCGACGGCAATATCGGCCAGATCTTTTTCCGTGAGGGGGGGCAGATTAACCTTCACGCCTGGCAGATTGATATGACGGCGGGAGCCAAGTGCACCGGGTGTGAGCACCTCGCAGCGGATACGGTTATTGATCTTGGAAAGAACCTTGAGATGGATAACCCCGTTGTCCACGAGGACTACGTCTCCCTCATTGATGTCGTCGATCAGGCCGTCGTAGTTGACGTTGACGGAATAGATTTCCTCGCTGAGCGCACCGCGGACGGTGAACTCCATGATGTCACCCACCTTGAGGTCAAGTTTTGTGGGGAGGTCGCCGGTACGGACGGCAGGGCCCTGGGTGTCGAGCAGGATGCCGACCGGCAGGTCGAGCTCTGCGGCGATTCCGCGGATCGTCGGGACGATCTGGCGCACCCAGTCGTGCTGGGCATGGCTCATATTGAGCCTGAAGATATTGGCTCCAGCCAGGATCATCTCGCGGAGACGCTCCGGAGACTCGGTTGCGGGACCCAGAGTGCAGATGATTTTGGTTTTACGGAGAGCGGTGGTCATAAAAATGTGTCGGCTTGGAAGTGAAAGGCTCGGAAGTATCCGTGCAACCTAAGGAGGGAATCAGAGAGACGTACTCTTGAAAAGCATCACTTCAAAAAGTCGCTGAAGACATGTGCGATGTTTAACTACAACCCGCTTTTTGGAACGATGAAATCAGGGCGTTGAACAGCAGGCAATTCACCGAGTCTTTTCGGCCGGCGCATCTTCCGTTCTGGAATCAAGCCGTGCTGAAAACAATACTCGGAAATCGTGGCAACGATCTCGCGTGCAGTCCTCTTCCGGTCAATCGAAAGTCCTCCGAGCGAGGCGCCTCCTGCATTTGCCACCGCACCCGGCACGGAGAAGACTCCTGCAGGCGTGAAGGCTGCCCACGCTCCCGGAGCTATGCCAGACCCACCCGAGGTGAGGAGAGAGAGGAATTGTGAGGGTTTCTTCCCGGAAGCAGAGAAAACCTGAACACGAGTCTCAAGCTTGGTTCCCCCGGCTCCGAAACCAACAATCGTTCTTAAGGCGCGACTCCCCTGATTCACACGGTCATAGATCCCGGTCACGAACCAGAAGTTCCCTCGTGGCGGCTCCTTGCCCTCCACAAGGACTTCGGCTGGAACGACGTATTTGTTGAGCTGATCGACGATCGCGTGGGCGAGAGCGAGCTTCTCGGCAGCGATGAAGGCCGTCAGGTCTTTGCCCCCACGATCCACGCGAAAGCTGTCATACGGCGTTTTGAATTCCTGAACATAAATCCTGGTTGGAAGTTTTTTTGGAGCTTCTCCCTTGGAAAAAACATTGCCGACTCCGACCGAGGCGCATCCCGAAAGTGTCAGCAATGAGGCGAGAAACAAAAATCGGCGAGAGAGGGAAACGAAATAGAATAAATTCAAGGGAGATGAATTTGCTCGCGAAACCTGCGATGTCCATGAAAAAAACTGAGTGCCATGACAGCTGCCGAAGTCCCTCATCATCTCCCCGGGCCCCTGCTCCTGCTTCCCTTTCTCCTTCAGTTGCTGGCTATCGCCGTAATGCCTTTCCTGGCTCATCACTGGTGGGAGCGTCATTATCCCAAGGTTGCCATGGTGCTCGGGGGAATCACAGGGGGTTACTATTTACTGATCTTTCACGACACTCATCGCGTCGGCGAGGCCCTTCATGAATATGGAAGCTTCGTGATTCTGCTGGCCTCGCTCTTTATTGTGGCCGGGGGGATCCATATCAATATCCGAGGGGAGATGCGCCCCTCGGGGAATCTGCTTTTTCTACTTACCGGCGCGGTGCTGGCTAATCTGATCGGAACGACGGGAGCCTCGATGCTGCTTATCCGTCCTTGGATCCGAATGAATAAGTATCGATTCACCGATTTTCACGCGGTTTTTTTTATCTTTCTCGTTTCGAATATCGGCGGGGCCCTGACCCCCATCGGAGATCCGCCCCTTTTTCTAGGATTTCTCAAAGGAGTGCCCTTCTTCTGGACTCTGCTCCATCTCTGGCAACCGTGGCTGCTGGTCACTCTGGTCTTGGGCGGGATTTTCTACCTGATGGATCGCGAGAATTTTCTCAGGGCGCCTCGTGCCCTGCGCTCTGTTTTGGTGGAGGAGAGAGAAAGAGCTGGTGAGCCCGGCTTCTCTCTTGAGGGCATCGCCAATCTGCTTCCTCTGGGGGCGATTATCGGAGCCGTCTTCCTGCCAAGTCCGTGGCGCGAGATCATCATGGCCCTCGCTGCTCTCCTCTCCTGGTATCTCACCCCCCGACTGATCCATCAGCGGAATGACTTTTCGTTCGAGCCGATCAAAGAGGTGGCTTGGATTTTCCTCGGAATCTTCCTGACCATGATTCCCGCACTTGATTATCTGGGGCACCATGCTCCTGCCCTTGCCGCGTCGATCGGCATGGGCAGCACTCACTTCTATTATGCCACGGGCATCCTTTCCTCCATGCTGGACAACGCCCCGACCTATTTGGCCTTCCTTTCGGTTGAGATGGGACTGCAGGGTGGCTCGCTGAACAACCCTCACGAGGTCATGAGAATTGCTACCGATTCGCCAGCTCACCTGATGGCCATCTCACTGGGGGCAGTCTTCTTCGGTGCGATGACCTATATCGGAAACGGGCCTAACTTCATGGTGAAGAGCATCGTCACCGAAGCTGGCGTGAAATGCCCGGGCTTCTTCGGATACATCCTCCGCTACGCACTCCCGATTCTGCTTCCGGTGCTAGCGCTGGCCGGTTGGTTGTTTCTCGGGTAGTATCTCACTATGTTCACGGGACTTGTCGAATCACTCGGTACTATTCGCTCGCTCGATAAGCGCGGTGATGCTGCGCGCCTGATTCTCGAAACACCCTTGGCGCTCGAGCTCTCTCTTGGAGAAAGCCTGGCGGTCAATGGTTGCTGCCTTACTGTCACGACCAAGGAAGCCTCTTCGGCAAGCTTCGATCTCTTGGGAGAGACTCTTGCACGGACGAATCTCGGTCATCTCGCTGCCGGATCACGGGTGAATCTGGAACGCGCCCTGCGGGCAGATGGCCGTTTCGGCGGACACTTTGTCCAAGGGCATATCGATACCACGGCCAAGGTTATCTCTGCAGAAAACAAAAACGCGGATCTCCTCCTCCTGATCGAACTTCCCCTGGCGGGAGCCCGTTACTTCATCGAAAAGGGATCGATAGCTGTGAATGGGGTTTCGCTGACAGTCTCTTCGCTTGGTGAGGATCGCTTCGGGCTCTGGATCATTCCCCATACCCTTCAAGAGACAAATCTTGGCGACCTGAAGGTCGGCGACCGCGTGAACCTCGAGTACGATATGCTCGCTAAGTACGCGGCGCGGCAGATTGCTGCGCGGTAGCGCAGCAGGAAACCTGAGGCTTGAAACTTGAAAGAAGAAGCAACCCCAGAGTCACGGATCCATTCGCCCTAATCTTCAGCAAGTGAATTTCCTCTTGATGCGTTAACTTCAGTACATTCTCCTCTTCAGGTTTCCAGTTTCAGGTTTCATCCTTCTCTCTCCCCATGCTCCGTATTGCCCTGCTGATGCTCTTCCGGGATCGGGCGAAGTACATGATGCTCATTGTGGGGCTGACCTTCTGCTCTCTGCTGATGACCCAGCAGGCCTCGGTCTTCTGCGGCCTCATGCTTTGGACCTCCGCGACAGTCCGCAACATTGGAGCAAAAGTATGGGTCTTCGATGCCAAGGTGGAACAGGTCAACGAAGTCATCCCGCTTCGGGAAATCGAGGTCACAAGGGTCCGCGGTGTACCTGGAGTCGAATGGGCCGTTCCCCTCTATGTTGGAATCGAGCAGGCCCGTCTGAGCGACGGATCCTTCCAGAATGTTCAGTTGGTGGGACTCGACACGGCGACTTTTGTTGGACGCCCCATGGAGATCACCAAGGGAAGGATCGAGGACTTGCGACTTCCCGATGCCGTCATCATCGATCAGGTCGGTATTGCTAAATTCAAGAGCAAGGGGATCGCGATCGATATCGGTACCACCTTCGAGATCAACGACAAGGCGGCCCGAGTGGTCGCCCTCTGCCATGCCAACCGAAGCTTCCTTGGACAACCCTACGTCTACACCACCTACGACCGAGCCCTGCAGTTCTCAAAGCCCCAGCGAAAAATGATGAGCTGCGTGTTGGTCGAGCCCAAGCCGGGAGTCTCCGCGACGGAGCTTGCGGATAGTATCAGCAAGCTGCCGGGACTAAAGGCGTTTGAGAGGGACGATCTCTTCTGGAACACGATCTGGTGGTACATCAAGAACACCGGCATTCCGATTTCCTTCGGCACGGTGGTTCTGATGGGAGTGATCGTCGGCATCGCGATCGCGGGGCAGACCTTCTATCTCTTCATCCTCGATAATCTCCGCTATCTGGCGGCCCTCAAGGCGATGGGTGCGCGCATGCCGATCCTGGCTGCGATGGTCTTTCTCCAGTCATTTTCCGTTGGTTTTGTCGGCTTTGGGCTCGGAGTCGGGTTGACGTCGATCTTCGGGTACAAGGTCCTCAAAATCGAACAGCCACCTTTTTTCATGCCATGGCAGGTGCCGGCCTTTGTGGCGGTAATCATCATTCTGATCTGCTGCTTTTCGGCAGCAATCGGTCTCCGCCAAATCGCAAAGCTGGAGCCAGCTGTCGTCTTCAAATGAGCCCTCACGATTCATCGAGAGCAGGGTCGGATTCCGTTGCTGTGGCAGTCCGCAATGTCACGAAGATCTTCCCAAACGGCGACACCCCAACCTATGCCCTGCGTGACGTTTCTTTCGAGGCCCGATGCGGTGAACTCACAATGATAGTCGGCCCCTCGGGCTGCGGAAAAACAACCTTACTGAGCGTGATCTGCGGAACGTTGGCTATAGACTCTGGCAGCATCGAGGTCTTTGGTAAAACTCTTGGTTCCATGAGTGTCTCCGAGGTGACCGGTTTCCGCAGCAAGAACGTGGGATTCATCTTCCAGCAGTTCAACCTGATTCCCACCCTCACCGTGGTGGAGAATGTATCCATCCCGCTTATCCTGCAGGGGTGGAACTACCGTAAGGCGGAGGAAAAGGCAGCGGCGATCCTTCAGGATGTCGGACTAGGGGAGCGCATTCGCTCGTTTCCCAAGCAGCTATCCGGAGGACAGCAGCAGCGCGTCGCCATCTCCCGCGCCTTGGTCCATGACCCGAAGCTCATCATTTGCGACGAGCCGACAGCCTCACTGGATGCCAAAACCGGCCACCATGCCCTGGAACTTCTCAAAAAGAGTGCCTGTGCCCCGGATCGTTGCGTGATAGTTGTCACCCATGATAGTCGTATTTTTTCCTTCGCAGATTGGATTGCGGAGATGGAAGATGGACGCGTGGTGAAGAGCTGTCCCGCTTCCGAATATCAACATGCTTAAACGTCTCAGTATCTTTCTGGCCGTTGCGGGAATCATTGCCGTCACACTCCTCGTGCTCCGGCTGAAAAAGCCGGAGCCGGCACCGACTCCTCTGCTCGAGCCTTCACGCGCTCCCTTTACTGACTCCATCGGTGCACGGGGAATGGTCGAGGGCATCAATGAGAATGTGCGTATCGCGCCGTTGCTTCCGGGGCTAATCGATCAAGTGTTCGTGAAGGTCGGCGACCGAGTCAAAACGGGTGATCCGCTTTTCCGCCAGGACACACGGGATGCGGAAGCGAGAGTAGCCAATCAAAAAGCGCAGGTTGGATTGTTAGAAGCCAAGGTCAACGAAGCACAGGTCATCCTAGCCGACCGACAAGATAGCTTCCGCAGGACTGACCAACTCAGAAGCAAGGATGTCTCAAGCGAAGATGATCTCCAGAGGAAATACTATGCAGTGCGTTCGGCTGAGACCGCCCTCGCAACCACCAAAGCCGATCTGGAGCTCGCCAAGGCCCAGCTCGCCCAAGCCAATGTGAATCTGGATCTCCTGACCGTTCGTGCACCGCGTGACGGGGACATCCTCAGGGTGGACCTACGGGCTGGTGAGTATGCCTCAGTGCCACCATCTGATCTAAACAATCCTTCTCTTTTGCTCGGTGAAACGCGCCAACTTCAGCTCCGTGCAGATGTCGACGAAGATAGCGCTTCCCGCGTGACGGCCGGAGCACCCGCCGTCGCCTTCATCAAGGGAATGCGTTCCGACCCGATCCCACTCCGATTCGTCAGGATCGATCCCTAGGTGACCACCAAGAAGTCTCTCACCGGGGACAGCACAGAGCGCGTCGACACCCGTGTGCTGCAAGTCATCTACCAGTTCGATCACTCCAGTATTCCTGTGTACGTCGGCCAGCAGATGGATGTCTTTATCGAAGGAAAAGTCCCTCAAAATCCGCAACCCGAGAACGACAAAAAGATCCTTCTCACACCCAAATCACCCTGAATCTTGGGCTTGTTGGTCGGGACGAAAGGTGACACCAGATTCAAGAAAGAATCTATTGATGATGGCTCAAGGAGTCTAAAAAACTCTTCGCCTCGGCGACGATTTTGAGGCGCTCCTTGGCTTCGCGTTTTTGCCACGACCGGACAGGCATTGCGGTTCTGGGATTTCGGATCAAGAGCTCCTGATTCGTGTGGAAAAAATTCCAATAGAGTAGATTTAGCGGGCAGGCCCCTTTACCGCTCTTGATGCTGGGACTGAATGAACAAGAGCTGCAATAGTTACTCATTTTACTGATGTAGGCGCCACTGGCAGCATAGGGCTTGGTAGCCATGAATCCGCCATCCGCGTGCAGGGCCATGCCGAGCACATTTGCAGCCATCACCCAATCATGGGCATCGACATACATCTCGTTGAACCATCGGAGAGCTTCCTGAGGATTAACCCCTGCCATCAGTAAAAAGTTCCCCAGTACCATCAGTCGCTGGATGTGGTGATTGAAACCTCGATCAAGCGTTTCCCTGAG
>Ga0114958_10001071_pt1 | contig 22081 bp, 16 predicted proteins | sample C_130208_EF_Meta_FD_89577 | JGI IMG/M metagenome (GOLD analysis project Ga0114958, IMG submission 89577) | Freshwater microbial communities from Lake Croche, Canada to study carbon cycling - C_130208_EF_MetaG | ecosystem: Environmental > Aquatic > Freshwater > Lake | place: Lake Croche, Canada... | reverse complement strand
ACAACTTTTTATAAAAATGAATACATTTAAGTCGGTAAATAGAGCAATTTACAAAAAACCATTCAAAATTCTTATTTTATGCAAGAGGCTTATATCGTAGCCGGTTTTAGAACAGCCGTTACAAAGAGTAAAAAGGGAGGATTTAGATTTATGCGATCTGATGAATTGGCTATTGAAGTCATTAAAGGATTGATGCAAACCTTACCTCAAATAGACCCCCAACTAATTGATGATGTTATTGTTGGCAATGCAGTACCAGAAGCGGAACAAGGTTTGCAATTTGGTAGAATTATTGCAGCTAAAGCCTTGGGAATTGAAGTGCCTGGTATTACGATTAATAGGTATTGTGCAAGTGGATTAGAAAGTATCGCCATGGCCACAGCTAAAATAAGAACTGGTATGGCCGATTGTATCATTGCTGGTGGCACAGAGTCTATGTCGATGGTACCTACCGCAGGTTGGAAGACAGTCCCAGCCTACTCTATCACAGTTGATGAGCCTGATTATTACTTATCTATGGGTTTAACTGCTGAGGCAGTAGCCAATGAATTTAAAGTTAATAGAGCAGATCAAGATGCATTTGCATTGGCTTCTCATCAAAAAGCAAAACAGGCCATTGACAATGGATATTTTAAAAAAGGTATTTTACCAATTACGGTGAACGAAACCTATGTCAATGAAAAAAATAAAAGAGCTACACGAAGTTATTTAGTAGATACCGACGAAGGGGTCAGAGCAGACACATCCATGGAAGCATTGGCTAAATTGAAGCCAGCTTTTGCTTTGAAGGGATCCGTTACTGCGGGCAATTCTTCACAAACTAGCGATGGAGCTAGCTTTGTAATGGTCATGGGTGAGAAAATGATGAACACTTTAGGATTGAAACCAATTGGTCGATTAGTGAATTGCGCATCTGCAGGTGTACACCCTAGGATCATGGGAATCGGACCTGTTGCGGCTGTGCCTAAAGTGTTAAAGCAGGCGGGAATGACACAGGATCAAATAGACTTGTTTGAATTGAATGAAGCCTTTGCTGCTCAATCTTTGGCCGTGATAAGAGCGCTAAAATTAGATGCAGATAAAGTAAATATCAATGGCGGGGCCATCGCTTTGGGTCATCCATTGGGATGTACTGGTAGTAAATTAACTGTTCAAATACTGAACGACTTAGATAGATTAAAAAAGAAATATGGTATGGTGACGGCTTGTGTCGGAGGTGGGCAAGGTATAGCAGGCATCATTGAAAGATTCTAAACTTTATTTCACTCTTTTTTGCCTAAAAAGGAATAGTTTAGCTACTCCATTTTCTTAAAAAAGCAAACTTTAAATTATGCGTATAGCTATTGTTGGAACCTTGTTATTGGGATTTTCCATGTCATTTACTTCCTTGACGGCTCAAAAAACTAAAAAAACCTTACAGGTAATAGCCCCAATTGAAAGCAAAGTAGACATAAATAAAGTATTTAAAAACTGGAAGCCACGAAATGTGGGTCCAGCCTCCATGAGTGGACGTGTAACAACAATTGATGCAGAAATCGCCAATCCGAATAATATATGGATTGGAGCTGCTTCTGGGGGTGTTTGGAAAACCAACAATAGTGGGGTGAGTTGGACACCCGTTTTTGATGAACAACCAATTTTAAATATTGGGGCATTGGCAATTCAACAATCAAATCCAAGCGTAGTTTGGGTAGGAACAGGAGAAGGCAATCCAAGAAATTCAGTAAGCATAGGAGAAGGTATTTACAAAACTTTAGATGCAGGCAAAACTTGGAAAAGGATGGGATTGGAGTTAACAAGGAATATTCATAGAGTAATCATAGATCCCACTAATCCAAATATTGTTTATGTAGGGGCCATTGGAAATCCCTATGGACAAAGTAAAAATAGAGGAGTCTACAAAACGATGGATGGTGGTGAAACTTGGAATCAAATTTTATTTACTAATGACACTTCTGGAGTGGCCGATATGATTATGGATCCAAAAAATCCAAATAAATTATTGGTTGCTATGTGGCACCATTACCGCAATCCATTTCATTTAGAAAGTGGAGGAAAAGGAAGCGGCATTTATAGGACAATAGATGGTGGAAAAAATTTCACCAAATTGGGAAAAGAAAATGGATTGCCTGATGGAAATTTAGGTAGAGTTGGTCTAGCCATTAGTAAGTCCAATCCAAATAGAGTTTATGCTTTGGTAGAATCCACTAAAAGTGGTTTATATAAAAGTGATGATGGCGGATATAATTTTACATTAGTAAATGCTCAAAAATCAATTGTTGACAATCGCCCTTTTTATTTCCAAGACATTATATGTGATCCCTTGAATGAAAATACACTTTGGTACATTAGCCAAACGGTGGTTAAAAGTATAGACGCTGGAAAAAGTTTTGAAACAGTAATTCCTTATAGTGGTATTCATCCAGATCATCATGCATTTTGGATTCATCCCACGGACAATAAATTAATGTTGGATGGAAATGATGGAGGTATTGGCATCACAAGAGATGGCGGAAAGACTTGGATGTTCGATGAAAAAATTCCAGTTGGCCAATTTTATCATGTAAATGTTGACAACGAAACACCCTATCATATTATGGGAGGAATGCAAGATAATGGTTCTTGGAGAGGCCCAGCTTACACCTACATTAGAGGGGGCATTAAGAATTTTTATTGGGATAATTTATGGAGTGGAGATGGATTTGATGTGGTTCCTGATCCAGAAGATGCCAATTGGGTTTACGCAATGAGTCAGGGTGGTTCTGTGGGAAGATACAATACAGCAACCGGAGAAGATACCTACATTCAGCCACCTGCTCCGGATGCAAAAACACTTTTACGTTTTAACTGGAATGCAGCAATAGCGCAAGATCCATTTGATAAAAAAACAATTTATTTTGGTTCTCAATTTGTACATAAAAGTTTGAACAAAGGGGCTGCTTGGAAAGTCATTTCTCCAGATTTAACGACCAATGATAGTGCTCAGATAGATCAAACCAATAATGGAGGATTAAGTATTGATATTACTGGAGCAGAAAATCATTGTACCATTATTACCATTGCACCTTCTACGGTTCAAAAAGAGCTTATTTGGGTAGGTACAGATGACGGCAATGTACAATTAACAACTAATGGAGGTGCAACTTGGATCAATATAACCCCAAATATTGCAGGATTACCTAAGGGTTCGTGGATTCCTCAAATAAGACCCTCCACTTACCATGCGAATGAAGTTTTTGTGGTAGCCAATAATTACCGACAAGGGGACTTTACTCCTTATATTTTTAGATCCACCGATTTTGGAAAAACTTGGACTAATATTTTAAGTAAAGCTAAAGTAACTGGCTATGCATTAACATTTATACAAGATCCAACTGAACCTAATTTATTATTTGTTGGAACAGAACAAGGAATGTATGTGAGTTTAGACAATGGAGAAATCTTTCAGCAATGGAAAAATGGGTATCCTGCTGTTTCCACTTATGATTTTGCCATTCAAGAAAGAGAAGCCGATTTAGCCATTGCTACTTTTGGACGAGCCTTATGGGTACTTGATGATATCAAGCCATTACGTAAGTTGGCACAAAAAAAAGGGCTAGCGACTGACTTTTTTATATCGGCCCCAAATGCGGTTATTAATGCAGCTTATAAAAATCCAACTTATGAATGGGGTACTTGGGGAATGTATGATGGCACCAATCGTCCTTCAGGATATCCATTCACGATTTATTTAATAGATAGTATTAAAAAAGTAAAGGTTCAAATTAAAGATGCACAAGATTCAGTAATCAGAAATTTAACTTTTAACGTAGATTCTGGATTTAACAGACCCTATTGGGGATTTGAGCAAAAAGGAAAGCGTGGCGCAGGTATGCCAAAAGCGGGGAGAATTGGGGGTGGAATGATGGAGGAGGCTTCGACTGAAATAGTGGAAGAAAATGAATATATAGGCCGCAATGTATTGGCAGGGAAATACAAAGTGGTGGTTACGGCAAATAATAAAAAAGACTCTATGTGGATAGAGGTAAAGGAGGATAGTAGATTAACTGAAAGAACTGAAGTTGTAAAAAAACAAGATGAGTTGTTGGCCAAACATCAACCAAGTATTGACAAGTTTAATCATGTTTTAGACCAATTAGATGAAGTAGATGCATTGTTAAATCAATTAAAAGAAGATTGGAAAGATAAAAAAGACAAGGGCATAGATACTTTAAATAAAGCACACAAGGTTATAACAACCAAGTCAAAGGAATTGCGAGAATTTATGATGGGTAAAAAGCAAGAAAAACAAGGTTATGGTATCGTTGAGGTGATTACTCCTTTTTCTATCATTAGGGATGCAAGTATGTTAATTTTGGGTAAAAATACTTTGCCTGGAGCGCAAGAGGAGAAGAAATTAGAAGAAGCTGATGTAGCCATTCAAAATGTACTAACAAAAGCGAATGAGTTTTTTACTAAAGATTGGGACTTTTTTAGAAAGTTAGTTGAAGCCAATCCAATAGCTAAATTCAAGGAGTATGAAACTATAAAATAAACAAAGGGCCCTTAGTAAATAAGGGCCCTTTATGGTACCATTTTAAATTTTAAAAAAGTAGTATGAAAAAGTTTTTATTAATTATTGTTGCCCTATTTTCTTTATCGGGTGGAAATTGGTTAAATGCACAAAAGAAAAAAAATACATCCAAAAATCTTGAGCAATTCAATGCATTGGCACAAGATCCAATTGTTAAAGCACAAAACTTTAGATTGATTGGACCCTTTAGAGGCGGCAGGGCTGCTGCAGGGGTTGGTTCTTTTACGGAAGTAAATACTTTTTACATGGGCGCTACCGGAGGAGGCGTTTGGAAATCAACAGATGCAGGCAGTAATTGGAAAAACATTTCAGATGGTTTCTTTGGTGGTAGCATTGGCGCCATTGCATTAGCACCTTCTAATGAATCGGTGGTGTATGTGGGAGAAGGAGAAGGCACCATGAGGGGCAATGTGAGTGAGGGTTTAGGTGGAATGTGGAAGTCTATTGATGATGGTAAAACTTGGAAAAATATTGGTTTAAAAGAAGCAAGACATATTGTAAGAATTATAGTGCATCCAAAAAACCCAGACATTTTATGGGTAGCGGTAATGGGCCATTTATTTGGGCCAAATGAAACAAGAGGGGTGTATAAAAGTATCGATGGCGGAGAAAACTGGAAGAAAGTTTTGTATGTAAATGAGCAAACTGGTGCAAGTGATTTAGTCATAGATCCGAGCAATCCAGAAATATTGTATGCAGGTACATGGCAATTGCTTCGGACTCCCTATAGTTTAGAAAGTGGTGGAGCAGGCTCTGGATTATTTAAAAGCACCGATGGTGGCATTACCTGGTCTTCTATCAAAACAAATAAAGGGCTTCCTAAAGGAGTCTGGGGAATCACTGCTATTGCTGTGGCAAAATCAAATACAGATAAACTATACGCTTTAATTGAAAATAAGGATGGTGGATTATATGTATCAGAGAATGCAGGTAAGACTTGGGAATTAGTAAATAGTGACAACAACATTCGTCAACGTGCATGGTACTATACCAAAGTGTTTATAGACCCAATGGATGAAAATAAAATTTACTGCCCTAATGTAAATTTCATGGTTTCCAATGATGGTGGAAAAACTTTTACCTCAACAAACACCCAGCACGGAGATCATCATGACTTATGGATTGATCCCAAAAATGGGAAAAGGATGATTTTATGTGATGATGGGGGTGCGCAAGTAAGTTTAGATGGTGCAAATAATTGGAGTTCAGTCATGAATCAACCTACCGTACAAGTTTATCGATTAAGCACAGATCATCATTTCCCTTATCGAATTTTAGGTGCTCAACAGGATAACAGTGCCTTTAGAATAGCATCAAGTGCTTATGGTCCCTATATTGGAGAAAGCGATTTTGAAATTACAGCAGGTGGGGAAAGTGGCTATATTGTATCAGATCCCTTAAATAACGAAATAGTTTATGGTGGTTCTTATGGCGGTTTAATTACAAGGTATGACCATAAGACAGGTGAAAATAGAGTAGTAAATGTATGGCCAGATAATCCAATGGGCGCTGGAGCGGATGTACAGAAATATCGTTTTCAATGGAATGCACCCATCTTTTTTTCACCGCATAACCCTAAAAAATTATACACGACTGGGAATCATTTATTTGCATCGGAAAACGAGGGAGCAAGTTGGTCGCAAATATCTCCGGACTTAACTACCAATGATAAAAGTAGACAAAAAAGTTCTGGTGGGCCTATCACCCAAGATAATACCAGTGTTGAATATTATTGCACCATCTTTACGGCAGCTGAATCTCCCTTGGAGAAGGATTTATTGTGGACCGGAAGTGATGATGGACTAATTAATGTCAGTAAGGATGGTGGTGCGCATTGGAAAAATGTGACACCAAAAGAGGTCCCACAATGGATGATGTGGAATAGAGTGGAAGTGGATCCATTAAGAAAAGGCACGGCCTATTTTGCAGGAACCAGATACAAGCTAGATGATTTCACTCCTTACTTGTATAAGACCAACGATTATGGTGAAACTTGGGAAAAAATAACCAATGGAATTAATCCATTGCACTTTGTAAGAACCATTGTTGCAAGTCCTAGAAAAGCAGGTGTCTTATTTGCAGGAACTGAATATGGTTTATATGTTTCTTTGAATGATGGAAAGTTATGGGAGCCTTTACAATTAAATTTACCAATAACGCCAATTACTGATTTACTTATTAGAGAAAATAATTTAATTGTAGGTACACAAGGAAGAAGTATTTATATTTTAGACGACTTGTCCGTTATAGAAAATTACCAACCTTCTCCAACTAAAAGTCAAGTTTTTCCAATTGCTGATACCTATCGTGTTCCACCACAATTAGGCGGTAGAAGCGCTCGGGGCATGAGAACGAGTATACCAGCGAATGTAGGAAAGAATCCAACTAAGGGTGTTCTGATAAAATATTGGATAGGCAATAGTTCTGATTCAACAAGGGTTATGATAAGTATAATTGATGATCAAAACAAAGTCATTAAAACCTTTAATCAATCAGAGGAGGGTGGACCAAGCTCAGAAGCTGGGTATCAAATTTTTATTTGGAATATGTACCACACTGAATTAGAAAAGCCAGCACCTGGGTTGATACTTTGGAATGGTTCCACAAGTCCAGTATTGGCAGCTCCAGGTAAATACACTGCAAAAGTAACCATTGATAATAGCGTTACAGCGCTACCATTTACAATTTTGGCTGATCCGAATTATAAAGTGTCTGATGTTGATTTAAAAGCTCAAGAACAATTTTTATTAGAAGTAGCCTACTGCTTTGATTCCATTATGAAAACTTTAAAAGGCATTAAGGACATCCGTTCACAAATTCTAGTATTGCAAAACAAAACGAAGGATACCTTATTTCAAAAACAAAGTAATGACATTTTAACAAACTTAATAAGTATAGAGGAAGCTTTACATCAAACCAAAGCAAAAAGTATCCAAGATGTATTGAATTTTCCAATTCGTTTGGATGATAAATTAGCAGGTGTATTTGAATCCGCAGCGGCAGGTTATGTGGCTCCAACTAAACAAGTCAAAGAAACTTATGCCGTATTAAAAGCACAAGCAGAAATAGAGCTGAAAAAATTTGAAATGATTAAGAAAGAAGGACTTAAAGCTTTAAACGAAGCAGCATATAAATTAATGATTCCTATTATTGGAAATTAACAGGCAAATTAATTTAAATACTTCGCTACAATTGGAACTCTTCGACCTACGCCAAAAGCTTTGGGAGAAATACGGATAATAGGACAAAATTGATTGCGCTTATATTCATTGGCGTTAACCAACTTCAAAATTTTATCCACTAATCTGGCATCAAATCCAAGCGTTTTAATCCTGCCAGGGTTGGCACGTTTTTCAATGTATTGAAATAATATTTGATCCAATACTTCATAATCGGGTAAGCTATCGCTGTCTTTTTGGTCAGGTCTTAATTCAGCGCTAGGGGCTTTGGTGATAATATGATTAGGTATGATTTCTTGCTTGCGATTAATGTAATTCGCTAATTCATATACCTGAAGTTTATAACAATCTCCCAATACACTTAATCCGCCGGCCATATCACCATACAATGTACCATAGCCCGTGGCCAATTCACTTTTATTAGAAGTATTTAATAATACATAACCAAATTTATTTGCAAGGGCCATTAACAAATTACCCCTTGATCTGCTTTGTATGTTTTCCTCCGCTAAAGAAAAGGGCAGGTCTTTAAAAAATGGTTTTAAGGAAGTTAAAAAACTTTCATAGACATCTTTAATGGGTAGGATATCATATGGGTTGTTCAAGTTTTTACTTAGTTGCGTTGCATCAATAATGGAATGATTGGTTGAATAAGGAGAAGGCATTAAAATAGCGTATACGTTTTCATTGCCTAGGGCCTCACAAGCAATGGCTAAAGTAACTGCAGAATCAATTCCACCTGACGATCCTAAAATTGCTTTTTGAAATCCCATTTTATTAAAATAATCTTTAACACCCAACACCAATGCCTTGTATACTTGATCAATGTTTAATGCAGGGATTAATTTTAATGGGTTCAATTCTTTATTGGGAACGCTTGCTGCGGGTTCTAAAATGGGCGTAAGAATAGCGCCTTCGTCTGTACATTCAAACATAGCCATAGCCGATTCGAACATAGGTAGCGTGCCACATAAATTTGCATACTTGTCAAATACCAATGAGCTGCCATCAAAAACTATTTCAGTCTGACTTCCTACGGCATTGCAATAAAATAGAGGAATTTTATATTTAAGCACATTAGATTTTATGGTCGCTTTTCTATCTTCATCGTGCGTGTAATCAAAAGGAGAGGCACTTAAGTTTAATAAAATATCAGGCTTTTGATCCATCATCTTATCCATAGGACAAATTCGGTATAAGGGGTTATCGCCTAAGTTCCAAATATCTTCACAAATGGTAATCGCTAATTTTTTCCCTTTAAATAAAACTACTTTCCAATCATCCGCAGGTTCGAAATATCTATTTTCATCAAATACATCGTAAGTGGGTAGTAAAGTTTTATGAATTTCTGCAATTACTTTTTTCTCATACAAGAAAAAAGCTGCGTTAAATAAATCTTTTCCTTTTTTATTGGGATTGCGCGCCGGACTTCCAATTAAAACGCCAATAGTATCAGCTACAGCTTTAATCTGTTCAATACTTTCATAACACTTTGCTATAAAGTCATCAAACTCTACAAAGTCTCTAGCAGGGTAGCCGCAAACACTCATCTCACTAAATAAAATTAAATCGGCTCCTTGCTTTTTGGCTTCCTCAATAGCACTTATTATTTTTTTGGTATTTTCTTCAAAATTTCCAATATGATAATTCTGTTGAGCGATAAAAATCTTCATGGGCCAAAGGTCGGGTTTTAACAGAAATAAACTAGCTAATTGAGCGCTAATTTAACTTAATAGGAGCTACCATTTTGAAAGCGGGAATATTAACATGAATTAAATCTCTCGTTTCAATATTCTCCATCGTGTAGTGTCCTTGCATTTTTCCCAACTCACTTTTTAAATGACAACCACTCACATATTGATAATGTTTCCCGGGCATAATTAAAGGCTGAACGCCAACCACCCCTTCACCTTCCACCACCCGATGTTCGCTATTGCTGTCAAATACTTCCCAATACCGCTTTAGTAATTTCACCGGAAAAGAATTGTGGTTTTCGATGGTAATACGATAGGCAAACATGTATTCATTTTGCAAAGGGTTGCTGTAATCCTTTTGATAAAAGGTTTCTATGCTTACCTCAACCCCCTCTGAAATTTTTGATACCATAGGAATGTTGTCAATTGAACAATGGCAGAGTATACTGCTTTATAAAAGTACCAAATATTTGGGCCGATTTTATAAAAAGGGGAGCAATTTTTTTATAAGACCCCCTAAGTCGCGTAACTTTGCGAAAACGAATGCATTAGGTCGAAAATATCATTGGATTTCACGTTAAATACAACTAAAATGAAGATTGCAGTAGCTAAGGGAGACGGGATTGGACCTGAGATTATGGAGGCAGTCATTACTATTTTTAATGCAGCCAAAGTACCTCTTGAATACGAATTTGTGGATATGGGAAAATGGGTTTTTGACAAGGGGTTTAATAATGGAATGACTGAACAAGCAAAAGAAACGATTGAAACATTAGGTATCTTATTTAAAGGACCCATGGAAACCCCAAAAGGGAAAGGAGTAAAAAGTGTAAATGTTACTGCTCGAAAAACATGGAATACCTATGCGAATGATAGAAAATTTCAAACATTAAGTGGAGTAGAAACTGTTTTTAGCAAAGCTGGTATTGCTATTGACTTAACCATTGTTAGAGAAAATATCGAAGATACCTATGGTGGAATAGAACACATGCTTACGCAGGATGTAGCGTTGGGAAGACGTTTTATAACTCGTCCAGGTAGTGAACAAGTTATTCGGTATGCTTTTGAAATGGCAAAAAAGAAAGGAGCAAAAAGAATTACTTGTGGGCACAAGGCCAATATTATGAAGTTAACCGATGGTTTATTTTTAGAAGTATTTAAAGAAGTGGCAAAAGAGTACCCTGAATTAAAAGCGGACGATGTAATTGTGGATGATTTATGTATGAAATTAGTGAGTCGCCCCGATTTATTTGATGTCATTGTGTTAACAAATTTACAAGGTGATATTGTGAGTGATTTATGTGCTGGATTAGTTGGTGGGCTTGGATTTGCGCCTTCTGCAAATATTGGAGATCATATTTCTATATTTGAAGCCGTACACGGCACTGCGCCAGATATAGCAGGAAAAAATATTGCCAATCCCACTTCACTTTTATTAAGTGGGTTAAGTATGTTACGTCATTTGGGATTGATGGAACAAGCAATATCCATAGAGAATGCGTTGTTATTTACTTTAGAATCAGGGATACATACCGGTGACTTTGGTGATAAAACCATTCCATCTGTTAATACTACTGTTTTTGCACAAGCCATTATTGATAATTTTGGTAAGCAACCAACGCACCATCCAAAACCAATGCTTCCAAATTTTTATGTAACACCTACTAACTTTAAATTGGAACACAATCCAATGTTACAAAGTAACTTAAATGATGATCATAAAATTGTAGGGGTAGATTTTTTTATTGAAAGCAATGAACAGCCGCAATTAATAGCGGACAAATGTTTAAGTCATACCACCGAAGCCCTTCAACTCATTACAATCACAAACAGAGGTACACAGGTTTGGCCTTCGGGTTCCATTTTTACCAATTTGGTGAATCAATATTATTGCCGTTTTGAAACAGTTAATTCTTTGCCTTTATCTCAAGACGATGTAATAGATTTATATAGAGCTTTGGCTATCGATTTTAAAATATGTTCCTTGGAGATATTGAATATGTGGGCAAATAAAAAAGCCTACAGTTTGGCTCAGGGCCAATAGACTCCATGCTTTTGGATAAATAGGCTTGAATTTGACTCTTTTTGATATAAAATTGCTTTTTCTGGTGGGAAAAAAAACATTTTTGATGTAATTTCACACCTCATTACAAAACTCCCTTTTAACTATGGCTGAAGTAATATTAATGCCCCGATTAAGTGATACCATGACTGAAGGTGTGGTGGCTGCATGGCATAAAAATGTGGGAGATACCGTAAAAAAAGGTGATTTATTGGCTGAAATTGAAACGGACAAAGCCACCATGGAATTGGAAAGTTATCAAGATGGCATTTTATTACACATAGGAACGCCGAGAGGTGGAAAGTTACAAGTCAATGATTTATTAGCCATTTTTGGAAAAGCAGGAGAAGACATCTCTAGTTTAGTTACTCAAAATAATTCATCGGCAGTTGTAAGCACTCAAGTAAATACTTCTTCCACTGAGCCTGCCGTTGCAGATTTAAGCTTGATGGAAGAAGTGGTATTGATGCCCCGATTAAGCGATACCATGACCGAAGGGGTGATTGCTAGTTGGCATAAAAAAGTGGGGGATAAGGTAGCAAAAGGAGAGGTGCTAGCTGATATTGAGACAGATAAAGCCACTATGGAATTGGAATCTTACAAAGATGGGATTTTGTTATATCAGGGTGCTCAAGCGGGAGAAAAAATAATAGTCAACCAGTTGCTTTGTATTATTGGTCAACCTGGTTTAGCTATTGATGCCATTGTGAAATCAGTTAAAACTGCAGGGACTTCCAAAACTAAGGAGGCTGCCACTCCAGTTCAAAGTAATGCTCCCCAAACCGCTGCAATAGCAACAATTCCACCGCAAGTGGTAAGTGCATCGTCTGCTGTTGTGGTCAATGAAGGAAGAATTTTTGCTTCTCCATTGGCCAAGAAAATCGCAAAAGACAAAGGCATCGATTTAAAATTTGTACAAGGATCAGGAGAGCATGGTAGAATTACAAAATCTGATTTAGATAATTATAAGCCATCAAGCAATAATGCCGGCACTTCTAATAAGGTGGCTACCCCAAGAAATACCAATTATGTTGGCCAAGTAAGTTTTATAGATACGCCTGTATCTCAAATGCGTAAAGTGATTGCAAAACGTTTAAGCGAAAGTTTATTTACAGCTCCGCATTTTTATTTAACGATGAAAATTAATATGGATGGGACCATTGCTGCAAGAACTTTAGTTAATGAAAAAGCACCTGTTAAAATTAGTTTCAATGATTTCATCGTAAAAGCAGTGGCACTTTCCTTAAAACAACATCCAAAAGTAAACAGTAGTTGGTTGGGTGAAGTGATTCGAGAAAACCACCATGTGAATATTGGAATTGCAGTGGCGGTAGAGGAAGGTCTATTGGTTCCTGTACTTCGTTACGCAGATGGTCTTTCTTTGGATGAAATAAGTGTTTCTGTTAAAGAGTTTGCCAAAAAAGCAAAAGATAAAAAATTACAACCTGCAGATTGGGAGGGAAGTACTTTTACTATTTCCAATTTAGGTATGTTTGGAATAGATCAATTCACCGCTATTATTAATCCCCCGGACGCCTGTATTTTAGCAGTGGGAGGCATTGCACAAGAACCGGTTGTAAAAAATGGTCAAGTAGTTCCAGGTAATGTCATGAACGTAACTTTAAGTTGTGATCATAGAGTCGTGGACGGCGCAACAGGGGCCGCTTTCTTACAAACTTTAAAAAGCTATTTAGAAGAACCTATTAGAATGTTCGTGTAGGTTATACGAAATAAAATAAAAAATCCCGCCTAATCTGTAGTATCGAAATTGGGCGGGATTTATCAATTCAATAGAATTATTCTGCCGTTGGTGTATCACTAGGTTCGTTAAAAAGCGTAGCAGCTACTTCAGGAACTGTAGTAGTTATAGGAGCGATAGGAGCTATGACAGGAGCAGCTACTTTTTTCTTAGTGGCCACTTTCTTTTTAGGAGCTGCTTTTTTAGGAGCTACTTTTTTTGCGGTTACTTTTTTCTTAGTGGCCACTTTCTTTTTAGGAGCTGCTTTTTTAGGAGCTGCTTTTTTTGCGGTTACTTTTTTCTTAGCAGCTACTTTCTTTTTAGGAGCTACTTTTTTTGCGGTTACTTTTTTCTTAGCAACTACTTTCTTTTTAGGAGCTGCTTTTTTTGCAGTAACTTTTTTCTTAGCAGCTACTTTCTTTTTAGGAGCTACTTTTTTTGCAGTAACTTTTTTCTTAGCCACTACTTTTTTCTTGCTTGACTTAGCCATAATGTTTATTTTTAAATTGTTAGTTATTTTATAGATATAAAATTACATAGTTTTATTGTAACTCAATTAAATGTGTTGATTTTTTATAATATTTTTGTAGGATGAAGATACCTGTTACTTTAGTGCTAGGCGCAACGCCCAATCCTGAAAGATATAGTTTTTTAGCTACCGCACTTTTAGAAGAAAAAGGGCATAAGGTATATCCTTTCGGTATTAAAAAAGGGTTCATCAATAATACTGCCATCGTTCATGAATGGCCAAAGCAAGGGAGTATTGATACCGTCACCTTATACCTAGGTCCAACTGCACAAAGCGATTATTTAGAAGCCATTATAGCACTCGCTCCACGTAGAATTATATTTAATCCAGGCACGGAAAACCCATTCCTGGCTTCACTTGCAACTAAAAATGGAATTGAAACTATGGAGGCTTGTACTTTAGTTTTGCTTACAACTGGTCAATATTAGGCTTTAAATTTTATTCCTAAAAAATCTAATTTTTAAATTGACCCCAACTAGACCTATCTAAATTTCTATATTGAATGGCCTCGCTAAGGTGATTCATTTCAATATTTTCATCGCCTTCTAAATCTGCAATACTTCTACTTACTTTCAAAATACGATCAAATGCACGTGCACTTAATTGAAATTTTTCCATTGCACTTTTTAACAAGTTTTCAGCAGTGGGGGAAATGGTGCAAAATTTTTTTAATTGTTTGCTATTCATTTGAGCATTGGTATATACCCCCTCTTCCAGTGCAAACCTTTGAAATTGAATCTCTCTAGCTTTTTGTACCCTTTTTGCAATGGTGGCGGAGGTATCGCTTTCGCCTTTTTCTCTAAGTTCCTCATAAAATACAGGTGATACTTCAATGTGTAAGTCAATTCGGTCAAGTAAAGGGCCAGATATTTTATGCATGTATTTTTGAATGCTACTAGTACTACAATGACACTCTTTTTGTGGATGATTGTAAAAACCACAAGGGCATGGATTCATAGAAGCCATTAACATAAATCTTGCAGGGAAACGTACGCTCATTTTAGCTCTTGCGATGGCAACGATGCCTTCCTCCATAGGCTGTCTTAAAACTTCAATGACAGATCTATTGAATTCTGGAAGCTCATCTAAAAAAAGTACACCATTGTGCGCCAATGAAATTTCACCTGGCTGTGGATAGCTGCCTCCTCCGATCATAGCAATGGCAGATAAAGTGTGGTGCGGTTGTCTAAATGGCCGTTGAGCGCGTAATTCATTATTCATAGTGAATTTCCCGCTAACACTATATATTTTACTTGTTTCAAGTGCTTCCATTTTACTCAATGGAGGTAAAATTGAAACGATACTTTTTGCTAACATGGTTTTACCTGCACCTGGTGGGCCAATCATGATTATATTGTGTCCGCCAGCACTAGCAACTTCTAAGGCACGTTTGCAATAAAATTGTCCTTTTACATCTGAAAAATCGGGGGTAGTCTGACTTAATATAAAGTTGGACTGTATTTTGGAATACCCAGTAGTCGTTTTACTAGTTTTAGAAAGTTCGGGACTAGTATATAAAGGGTCTTTCAAAAATGCAATCACTTCTAGTAGGTGATCAAACCCAAAAACTGGCAAATCATCCACCATAGCAGCTTCCGCTTTATTAGCACTTGGCACAAGGATGGCTAAAAAGCCTTCTTCTTTTGCTTGCATCGCCATGGCAAGTACCCCTTTGATAGGATATAAATAACCATCCAACCCTAATTCCCCCATCATTAAATATTGGTCTAAGGGAGCTGCAGCGGTCAATTGTTCAGCTGCAGCTAAAATGCCAATAGCAATGGGTAAGTCAAACGCTGCTCCTGTTTTTTTTAAATCGGCAGGAGATAAATTAATGACTACTTTGGTTCGAGGCATATGAAACCCATTGGACTTAATGGCACTTTCAGTTCGGTCCAAACTTTCTTTAACCGCATTATCAGGAAGTCCAACAATACAATAACCCTGTCCCATGCTTACATTCACTTCAATGGTAATGGTAATAGCGTCAATACCTAATAGGGCGCTTCCTTTTATTTTTACAAGCATTTTTTGCTTGTAAACTAATTTACTTTAATTGTTTTATTAAAGTATTAATACTTGTGTTTGGATAGGCTATCTAACAGGTCAACGACCCCCTCTCTTTCTAAAATTAAATAGCCCAAACGGTCTTGACTTACGCCTTCTTTTAATTGGTAATGAAAAATAAGTTCTTTGTGGTCTACTTCAGTTTCGAAATAACTAAATTGAATATTGGAATATTTCTTTAAGCCTTCACTTATTTCATATAAATGAGTAGAGATAACAAATAAGCTCGTGTTCAAATTTTGCAACCCTTCAATAACTACTGTACTACATTTCATGGCATCTTGAATATTCGTTCCTTTAAAAAGTTCATCAATCAAAACAAAATATTTTTTACCATCCATTATTTTTTCAATTGTATTTTTAACACGTTGTACTTCATTAAAAAAGTAGCTTTCTCCTTTCACTACATTGTCTGCAATGGTTAAGTTGGTGATTAATCCATCAAATAAAGAGAGGCTAATTTTCTTGGCGGGCACGCCCATACCAACATGGGCTAAATAAAGAATAATACCAATGGTTTTAATGAAAGTGCTTTTCCCTGCCATATTGGCCCCAGTCAAAAAAAGAAGGTTGCTATTTTGGGTTAATGAAATTGCATTTTGAATGGGGCTCTTAACCAATGGATGAATGGCACCTTCTACTTCAAAAAAAGATTTTTCTTCCGCAACCCAATTTGGAAAAACAAATTGGTATTGAATTGCCGCTTCGGCCATACTGTAATAGGCATCAAGCTCGTAGAAATAATTTAATAATTGAATCGTGTTATTTTTGTATTGGTAAAAAAAGAAATAACACAAGGAGAGTAATTGTTGAGGATGCTCCACTTTTGCTTTTTTAGGAAGGCTAACTAAGCTGGGATAAGGTACATATTTTTTAATTTGTGCTACTAAAAGTTGAATGCTTTGATTTTCAGTCTTTGTTTCAAAAATTGCAACCCATTGTTGCAGGTTTTGATAAAATAAAATCAAGTGTTCTAAAGAGTAGCGCAATAAAGAATAGTCTGCAGCGTGTACATATTGATACCAATAAGCAGTAGGCAAATTAATTTGACGAGGTATTTGTTTAAAGCTGGTTTCAAAAAATTTTTCAATGACCAAGCTACTACCATTGGTAATGGTCATACCCCGAAGAAATTCAATTTCGTCCATAAATTGCAAAATGGCATTTTGCCTTTGCTGAATAGATTGAATAGAAGACAATGGGGTTAATAAAAAATGAACTAGCTTTTCATTACCCCCATTTGTTTTACAAAAATTAAGATGGGTTAGTAATCCTTGGTTTCCTTCTGTATCAAAAAGTCCAATATCTTGTAAAGTAGTTTTATCTGCTTGCATTTCTCCAATTTACTTTTTAGCTTCTAGTAAATTGTAAACGTTGTCCTTTAACTAACTCATTAAATACGCCTTCCTGATATACCGGAAAACCATTTACAAATGTGCTACTCACTTGATAAGGTAAATTAGTTCCTTCTAAAGGGCTCCAGCCACAATGGTATAAAATATTCTCTTTGCTAATGGTATAGGGCTTTTCTTTCACTAATACTAAGTCGGCATGATACCCTTCTCTAATAAATCCACGCTCTTTAATTTGAAAACAAGTGGCCACTGCATGGCTCATTTTTTCCACCATCCTTTCCATACTTATTTTTCCTTCTTTAACATATTTAAGCATCAACATTAAAGGGTGTTGAACTAAAGGCAAGCCAGCATGAGCTTTTGCATAATCTTCTTGCTTCTCTGCCCAAGTATGAGGTGCATGGTCTGTTGCAATCACATCTAATTGATCATTTAATAATCCTTGCCATAGCGCTGCTTTGTGTTCGGAACTTTTAATGGCAGGGTTGCATTTTATTAAATTGCCTAATGCAGCATAATCTTCTGCTGTAAAATGTAAATGATGTACACATACTTCCGCAGTTATTCTTTTATCAGCTAGTGGTCTCAAATTAGAAAATAATTGTAACTCTTTAGCGGTGCTAATGTGTAAAATATGTAATCGAGCATCAAATTTCTTGGCCAGCTGAATAGCTTTGAAGGAAGATTCAAAACAAACTTCCTCATTTCTTACAATAGGGTGATCGGATGCTTCTAAATGTGGCTTGATGGCTTCCAATGCAGCTTTATTTTTTTTAATGATACTTTCTTCTTCGCAATGGGTTGCAATTAAAAGTTCTGCGCCGCCAAATATCTTTTCTAATACGAGTGGATTGTCCACCAATAAGTTACCTGTGGAAGAACCCATGAAAATTTTGATACCGCAAACCTCATTTTTTTTATCGTTGGTTTTTAACACTTCTTCCCAATTGTCCTGAGAAGTACCCATGTAAAAAGAATAATTGGCTAAAGAAGTTTGAGCGCCAATGGTATACTTGTCTTCTAATAAAGCTTGTGTAAAAACAGGGGGCTGGGTATTGGGCATTTCCATAAAACTAGTAGCACCACCCGCTACAGCTGCTTTGGCTTCACTGTATATATTCGCTTTATGGGTTAAACCGGGTTCTCTAAAGTGTACTTGATCGTCAATGACACCAGGTAATAAAAACTGACCTTCGCCATTTAATTCAGTTACCGCTTCTTTAAGATTGATTTGAGGGGAAATTTTTTCTATTCGACCTTTTTTGATAAGTACATCCCCACTGATGATTTTTCCTTCGTTAACAATACTCGTATTTTTAATTAAGTAGTTGTTCATTGGTTTTATTTTTTAAAAATCAAATTACCACTCCCACTCCACATGCATGGTAAAAAATACATAATTAGTAGTGAGTTTATTTAATCCATAGAATATAGGGTAAATAGTTTTTTTGCGCAAATCCTGCTGTCCATAACTAAATTTTATTTCAGGCGAAACAGTTACATAGGGTAGATAAAAACTTAAGCCTAATCCAAACTCATATCCATAGTCAATTGCATTCAGTAAATTGTAGTAGGTAGTAACATCTTTATTTCCATTCTCATCCGTTCCATTTACCACTTTACTTGCAGAATTATCGTAGTCCAATTTTATCCCACCAAAAACATAATGGCGCATAAAATCGGGCCTTTTAAAAAAATCGTAACGATCCGATTCTAATTTTAAAGCAATTGGTAAATTTAAAATGGTCGTTGGAATGGACATTTTGTAAACGATACTATCTGAAAATGATTTTTTATAGGAAAAATCTTTAGCGTCATTTATGAGCAAGTTGGGGTTAAACCTAATTAAAAAGTGCTTATTTAATCTATAGGTGCCGCTTAATCCCATCACGATTGCTTTATTAAAGCTGGGATAAAGCAAGTAGCCCCTGTTATAAAAGTTGGATCCTGATCCTCTTTGAAAATCCATGTAATTGCTAACTAATCCAATATTAATTGAGTTATAAAAATGCTTTTCATCGTGATTTGGTCGATATACTTCATCGTTTTGCGAATAGGCGGCAAAGGAGCTGCTTAATAAAATAGATAAGAATATTATTTTTTTCCGTAATAAATACTGCATATGCCTAAACTTAATTTTTGTTGTGAAACGTTTTTAAATCCCGCTTGCGCTAAGATACTTAAAAATGCGGCACCTTCAGGAAAGGCAATCACACTTTCATTCAAATAAGTATAGGCTGCTTTGTTTCCTGAAAATAATTTACCAATTGTGGGCGTGACCCATTTCATGTAAAAAGTATAAATGGGCTTAAACCAAAAACTAGTGGGTTGTGAAAATTCTAAAATGACCAATTTGCTACCTGGCGTTAAAACGCGATTTATTTCTTGCAATCCTTTTTCTAAATTGGCAAAATTGCGCACCCCAAAAGCCACCATGGCACCATCAAAATGTCCTTTTTCAAATGGAATCGCAGTGCTATCGCCTTGACTCAATTGTATTTTATCGGCAAGCCCTTTTTGTTCAATTTTAATTCTTCCATATTGCATCATTCCTTCAGAAATATCAATGCCCGTAATTTTAGTTGGATGAACTTGTTGATAGGCCATTAAAGCCATATCTGCAGTACCTGTGGCAATGTCCAAGAGATGATTTATTTTTTTATCCTTTAAATAGGCAATGGCTTTTTTTCTCCAACCCTGGTCGATACCCAAACTTAAAAATCGATTTAAAAAATCGTATTTTTTGGCGATGGAATCAAACATGGTGGCTACCTGCTCTTTCTTTTCGGCATTACTTTGGCTGTAAGGAACCACTTTATCGTGTGCAAATTGACTCATGGAACAAAGATATTGAATTTGTAGCTGCTTTTTTGGATAGTGTATTTCTTAACAAATACTTTTATCTTCGTTGTGCATGAAAGCAAGAATTTATAAGTCTACAGGTAGCTGGTATTTGGTCAAATCCGAAGCGGGATTGTTGTATCAGGCACGTATTAAGGGGGTTATTAAGTTAGACAATATTACCTCAACCAATCCTATTGCGGTGGGTGATTGGGTCGAATATGAAATGGAAGATGAGGACCGAGGAACAGTGATGATTGATACCATTTTAGACCGAGACAATTATGTGGCTAGGCAGTCTCCACACAATAAAAGACAACAACATATTATTGCTTCTAATTTAGATCAATCTATTTTATTGGGGACCTTAAAATCGCCCAAAACATCACAAGGTTTCATAGACCGCTTTTTAATTTCCTGCGAAGCATTTCATATTCCTGCCATCATCGTTTTTAATAAAGCCGATATTTATGGTGAAAAGGAAATGCAACTATATGCAACCATGAAAATAATGTATGAAGCTGTTGGTTATCAGGTATTTTTAATAAGTGTTGAAAGAAAGGAAGGTTTGGAAATTATACAGCATTTACTCAAAAATAAAACTACATTAATTAGTGGGCACAGTGGTGTTGGAAAATCATCTTTAATTAATTATTTATTTCCGCATTTAGATTTAACCACACAGGAAGTAAGTGATTGGAGTGGGAAAGGGTTACACACGACTACATTTGCCCAAATGTATGATTTGCCAGAAGGCGGTTCTGTGATTGACACACCAGGTATGAGGGAACTAGGGTTGGTGAATTTAGAGAAAGAAGAATTAGCACAATATTTTCCTGAGATGCGTGCTAAAATGAATGCATGTCAATTTAACAATTGTCAACATATTAATGAGCCAGGCTGTGCAGTAAAAGCAGCAGTAGAAAAAGGAATCATTACCGAAGCGCGTTTTTTTAGTTATGTTGATTTATGGCATGGAATGGAAGGGCCGAAATATTAGTTTATTTATTCGCTTCATTGTACGCATCAAACCAACTTGCATATTTTATATAGTTGTCTGCGATTCTATGAATCTCACCCGTAATCAGGGCTTCGGAAACTGATTTTACTTTTTTAGCAGGTACGCCTGCGTAAATACTTCCTTCTTCTACAATGGTTCCTTCTAATACCACCGCACCTGCAGCAATAATTGAATTGGAATGTACTACACATCCATCCATTACAATACTCCCCATACCAATTAATACATTGTCATGAATCGTACAGCCATGCACTAAGGCATTGTGACCAATGGAAACATTATTTCCAATATGGGTGGGGTGTTTTAAATAGGTACAATGAATCACCGCTCCATCTTGTACATTTACTTTATTACCCATTTTTATATAATGCACATCACCTCTCAGCACAGCATTAAACCAAATGGAGCATTCATTACCCATGGTCACTTCTCCAACGATGGTGGCGTTGGGTGCGATAAAACAATTTTCACCAAATTGAGGATCTTTCCCTTGAACAGTGAGTATGGTTGCCATAAAAAAGCGACTTTTGTACTGCAATTTAATTGTTATTATGTCCAGCATTAGCAATAGACAACTTTTTTTTTCACATTTAGCGCAGACCTCCAATAAGCCTATTGGTATCGAAGTAGCCTCTGCCGAAGGTGTTTATATAAAAGATGTGAATGGAAAAGCATATATAGATATGATTGCAGGTTTTAGTGTGTGCAATATTGGGCACAGTCACCCAGAAGTCATTCATGCAATTCAAGAACAAATAGCAAAGTACATGCACGTTATTGTGTATGGAGAATTTATTCAAGCACCTCAAGTACAATATGCAAAAGCTTTAACGAGTTATTTACCAGAAAATTTACAATCGGTTTACTTTACCAATAGTGGAGCAGAGGCAACAGAAGGGGCAATGAAACTAGCGAAGCGGGTTACTAAAAGAACAAAAATAATTTCTTTTAAAGGGGGCTATCATGGAAGTACTCAAGGTGCATTAAGCGTGATGGGCGATGAGTATTTTAAAAATGCATTT
>Ga0114958_10001070_pt1 | contig 22105 bp, 19 predicted proteins | sample C_130208_EF_Meta_FD_89577 | JGI IMG/M metagenome (GOLD analysis project Ga0114958, IMG submission 89577) | Freshwater microbial communities from Lake Croche, Canada to study carbon cycling - C_130208_EF_MetaG | ecosystem: Environmental > Aquatic > Freshwater > Lake | place: Lake Croche, Canada... | reverse complement strand
TGGCTTTGATTGGGACCTGATATTTCACCCCGCTTTGACTGCGGTCTCATCGAGACCGCGCCACCTCAAAGGATCGAGCAAGCAGTGCCCCAGCTAATGCCTTCTGGCTTTGATTGGGATCTGATATTTCACCCCGCTTTGACTGCGGCCTCATCGAGGCCGCGCCACCTTTGATTTTCAACTTTGCCTTCGGCCATGCCAGTTGCGACTTCGTCTTGATTTTCCCAGTTCGCGAGTGCTCACACCGCGTTCTGATTTCCAGATTTCAGATTTCAGATTTCTGTTTTCCGCTTTTCTCCCCATGGCCAGCCTTTCCACATGGTTTCGAACGTTCGGGTTTGATGCGAAGCGCACGCTTGCGGCGGTGCGGGGCATCGGCCGCTACCTGCGCGGACGCCGCGAGTTCCGGGCCGGGCTAGGCGATGACTTCTCGTGGGGAAACACCCAACCGATGCTGGACGAATGGGGGGCGGCGTCGGGCACGCTGGGGGCATATTTCTATCAAGACCAACGGGTCGCGCGGTGGATCTATGACGCGCAGCCGCGGCGGCATGTGGATGTCGGGTCGCGGCTGGACGGCTTTATCGGCCATCTCTCGGTGTTCCGTGAGGTGGAAGTCATTGATATCCGTCCCGCGCCCGCGCCGGTGAGCCATGTGACATTCCATCAGCTCGATCTGATGGAGGAACTGCCGGCCGCCTGGGTGGAGGCGGTGGATTCGCTGTCCTGCCTGCATACCATCGAACATTTCGGGCTCGGGCGTTACGGCGACCCGATTGATCCGCAGGGCCATCTCAAAGGGTTGGCGCAGCTCAAGCGCATGGTGGCGCCGGGTGGAGTGCTATATCTATCGACGCCCATCGGCCCGCAACGCGTCGAGTTCAATGCGCACCGGGTGTTTGCGGCGCGCACCCTGCTCGATTGGTTCAGCGAGGGCTGGGTGATCGAAAAGTTCGCGATGATCGATGACGCGACCCGGGTCCATGAAGACATCGATTGGCGCAACCCGGATTTCGCCGATCATTGCGGCTGCCGGCAGGGAGTGGGGATCGTCGTCGCGCGGCGAAACCGGTGATTCTTCAGCTTTACCCAGACGCCTTCTTCCTGCTTGTCAAAGTGATCGAGCGCTGCATCATTCCAACGTGACGCAAGACGCTGACATCTCGGACGAATGGCTGGAGTGGTATGGCCTCACTCCACAGGAGCGCTGGCGGGAATCCGGTCGCTTATGGACAACCTTCCTCACACTTGGAGGCTCACTTGAATCAGAACCCGACACAGACAGTCCTTTCTTCGATGCAGCGGCATGGCGTCCGCTGCCTGCTCATGGGCGGCCAGGCGTGCGTGTTTTACGGAGCTGCGGAATTTAGCCGCGACGTGGATTTCGTCGTTTTGGCCGAACCGGAGAACCTCAGGCGCTTGCAGGACGCGCTCGACGAGCTCCAGGCCCAGGTCATTGCCGTCCCCGCATTTGAGGAGTGCCATCTTCATCATGGCTTGGCCATTCACTTCCGCTGTCAGGCGGCGGGCGTGGTGGGATTGCGCGTGGATGTCATGACGGTCCTGAGAGGCGTCGATCCATTTCCGGTGATCTGGGAACGACGCACCACCATCGCCATTGACGGAGTGGAGGCAAACTTGCTTGCGCTGCCGGACCTGGTGCGGGCGAAAAAGACCCAACGCGCCAAGGACTGGCCGATGGTTCAGCGCTTAATTGAAGCCAATTGGTTTCAAAACCGTTCCAACCCAACTCCGGGCCACATCGATTTCTGGCTGCGCGAGTGTCGCACGCCGGCAATCCTGCTCGAGATGGTCTCCCTTTTTCCCGTGGCCGCGGCGGCGATTCAATCCCGTCGCCCAGCCCTCGGCGCAGCCCTGCAAAACGACCTCGATGCGGTCGAACATGCCCTCGAGCAGGAACGCCTTGCCGAAGTGGCTGCAGACAAAGCCTATTGGTTGCCACTGCGCCAGGAACTCGAACGACTGAGACTCTCACGATGAGCATCGATTGACCGCCAAGACGCCAAGGGAAGCGGGGTCTAGAAGTCTAAAGGTCTAAAAGTCGAAAGTCGAAGAGAAGAAGTGCGGCGCGCAGCTCACCCCCTTCTTCGATGTTTAGACTTACGACATTCAGACTTTCGACTCCTTCCCATCTCAAATCTCTGAGACCCTTGTCGATCTTTACGCCTTGGCGGTGAGTTTATCTCTTTTATCTACCCATTCAAAATCACCCCGTGATTCGTCTCGTTCTGCTCGGCCGGACCGGCAACAACTTGTTCCAGTATGCGCTGGGGCGGGTGCTGGCGGAGAGGCACGGTGTGCCGTTGGTGTTGGATGCTTCGTGGTTCAATGCCGCGGGCTGGGCGGAGGTTTCCCATTTCCTGCGCCTGCCGCTGCAGGCGACGGTGGTGCGGCGGGGTTCGCTGGGCGCGCGGGCATTGCGCAAATTCACCGGCAAGCATTACTGGGAATACCGCGGGGTGCCGGTCTTGCGGGAAACCACTGACGATCAATCATTCGACCGCCGGTTCCTGGATGCGCCTGCGGATTGTTTGTTGTTCGGGTATTTCCAATCGCCACGGTATTTTGAAAGCATCGCGCCTGCGATGCGCCAGGAATTGAAGGCGCTGCTGGCCGGCGCGGTGCGGGTGCCAGACTCGCTCCGTGACCGGTTAGGCGAGCCCGATGCGGTGGCGGTGCATGTGCGCAGAAAAGATTATCTGCAGCTGCCCGTCTTCCACGTCTGCGACCGGGCATACTATCAGGAATCGATGAGCCAACTGCGCGCGCGCCTGCCAGCCGCGCGCTTTTTCATTTTCTCGGACGACCCGTCATGGTGCCGGAGCGAGTTTCTCGACGCGGACCAGGTGGTGGTGGACTCGGGCAAGGACGCGGCCAACCCGCTCCACGACCTGCACCTGATGAGCCTCGCCTCCAACCACATCATCGCCAACAGCAGCTACTCGTGGTGGGCCGCCTGGCTGGGCGAGAACCCCGGCCAGCAGGTCATCATGCCCGACCGCTGGTATGCCCACGGGATCAAGGCACCGATGGAGGAGAAGAGATTTTGAATTTTAAATTTTGGATTTTGGATTGAAGAATCTCCCAAGGTGGCGCGTTCTCGATGAGAGCGCATAACGAGGAGTTGCGTCAGGGACGCTTGGGTATTCCTGGGCGGCCCATTGCTCCCCGGTCGCTATTGGACCTCATCATCCCCGCATACACCGAGGACACACGGGTTGGAGAACTGCTCCACCAACTCGTCGCTGTGAACCAAGGCAAGGGGGCGTTCTGCCCCCCCACTCTCATGCAAACCACCGAGCAAGCCTATCCGATCGAACTCGATCCGTTTTTTGCCGAGGATTTGCGGCAGATGGAGCAGGCGGTCAATTACCGCCGCTGGCAATTCCAGATGGTTTCGCCCTTCTTGGGCACGAGCGTGCTGGAGGTTGGCGGCGGAATCGGTAACTTTACGACCGCGTTGGCCACCTCGGGACGGAATGTCGTCAGCCTCGAACCCAACGAGTCGTGTTTCTGCCAACTCGTGGAAAAGACACGCGGTCTTGCCAATGTCCGGCCGCTGCGCGCGACGGTGGAGCAACTCGATGGAGCGCTTGCTGCCGGCGAGCGGTTTGATAGCATCGTGCTCATGAATGTGCTGGAACACATCAGCGACGACCGTGCGGCGCTCGCGGCGTTAGCACTGAGGCTGGCACCGGGAGGACGCTTGGTGGTGCTGGTGCCCGCAGGCCAATGGGCGTTCGGCCCCACCGACAAGCGGCTGGGGCATTTCCGGCGGTATGACAAGGGATGCGCACGCCGGGTGTTTAGCGCGGCCGGGTTGCGAATGGAGTTCCTGCGGTATTACAATTTTGCGGGCATCTGGGGCTGGTGGTGGAATGCCCGCATCGGGAAGCTGCAGGGCCAGTGCAACGCGCAAATTCGGTTTTTCGACAAGTATGTGGTGCCGGTGGTTTCGCGAGTGGAATATTTTCTCCGCCCGCCGGTGGGGCAGTCCATTATGGCCGTTGGCAGTGTGATCAAACCATGAAATCCGCCGAACATTCCGAGAGACCCACCATCGCGGTGGGCATTCCGTGTTATCAGGAGTCGCTCACCATTGGCAAGGTGGTGGCCGATTTCCGGCGTGAGCTGCCAGACGCCAACATTTACGTGTATGATAACAACTGCACTGACCAAACGGCGGAGATCGCCGCCGGGGCCGGAGCGGTGGTCCGCCGCGAGAAGCGCCAGGGAAAGGGATTTGTGGTGGCGGCCATGTTCGATCGATTGGAGGAAGATATTCTGGTGATGGTCGACGGTGACGACACCTACGAGGCCGCGGATGTCCACCGATTGCTAGACCCGGTGCTGCGGGGCGAGGCTGACATGAGCGTGGCCACACGGCTGACGAACCATGGGGCGGACTCGTTCCGACCCATGCACATGACTGGAAACCGGTTGATTTGTGCCATTATCAACCGGGTGTTCGGATCTGCGGTCTCCGACATTTTCTCGGGCTATCGAGCGTTCACCCGCGAGTCGGTCAGACAGATCCCGATCACCGCGAAGGGGTTTGATGTGGAGACGGAGATGACCCTGCAGGCGCTCTACCGCGGCCAGGTGATCCGTGAGGAACCGGTGGCGTATCGGGCGCGGCCGGAGGGCAGCTTCTCAAAGCTCAACACCTATTCGGACGGGTTCTTGGTGTTACTGAGGCTGTGTCTGATTTTGAAGTCCTACAAGCCACTCACCCTGTTCGGCTGCCTCAGCTTGGTGTTTGGTGTGCCCGGTGTTCTGGCGGGATTGACTCCGGTGTATGAGATGCTGGCGCACCCGGATCATGTGGCGGGGCAGATTCCCGTCGCGATTCTGGCAACGGCGTTGGTGATGCTTTCGGTGCTGTTGTTGAGCGTGGGCCTGATCCTCAACAGCATCAATCTCCGTCTGCTAGAGCTTGAGCGGCTCACCGTGCGCCGGAACAGATAAGTGATGGGGAATTTGATGGCATTCACGATGAAGGAAAACGGACAATGCGCGAACGGTGCGACCATGCATCGTTCCAGGAAGGCGACGGCGGCATGTCTGGCTGTATGCCTGGCAGTGGTATTGGCGTGGTTTTCTCCTTGGTGGGCCGGCGGGAAGAATCTGGTGCCGATGGATCTGGCGCACGAGATGATGCAGCCATGGCGCGGCGGCGGCCAGGCGGGCGTTGCCAAGAACCATTTTGTCTCGGACGGGGTGGATGTGATCTTGGGTTACCATCTGTTTGCCTCATCGAGCTACCGGAGGGAAGGATGGGTGGGTTGGAGTGATCTCACCTACGGCGGCACCGCGCAATATGCCAACACGATGGCGCTTTACGACGACTGGTCGATGCAACTCCACCGGTGGTTTGATTTCCGGACCGCGTGGCATCTGGGTTTGCTAGGGCAGGTGTTGCTGGCGGCATGGGGAATGGCGCTGCTGTTGCGGGCCAAGGGGGTTGCCGCGATCTGGAGCGCATGCGGCGCACTGGCCTATGCCGCCAACTCGCAGTTTGCAACGTGGCTCTACCATCGTTTCGCGCTGGGGGCATTTTGTTGGGTGCCTTGGATTCTATGGGCAATCGTTTGTTACCAACGTGGACGGCGCGGGTCGTGGGCGGCGGTACCGGTATTTGTGGCCCTAGCCTTTCTCGGTGGCACGCTGCAACACGCGGCCATGGTGGCCCTGGCGGTAGGTGCGGCCTGGGGCGAGGAGGCGTGGAAAACCCGGCGGTCCCGTGGCGGCGCGTTGAAACAGGCGTCCTTGTTAGGACGCTACGCCACCTGGGGCCTGCTCGGTTGTGGAATCTCGGCGCTGATGTGGCTGCCGTGCCTGGACGCACTGGTCTCAAGCATGCGCCTGGGGCTACACACCGGCCTGTTCGCCAACGCGGACAAGGGGATCTATCCGGAAGGAGTGCTGCAGCCGTGGTTCAACATGACGGCGTATCCGCTGATGGTTTTCCCATCGGCGCTGGGCCGGTGCGATTCAGTGGACCTGCTCAAGCTGTTCAAGAGCAGTTTGTTTTTCGTGGCGTACTTCGGGTCCCTGCCGGTGCTCATTGCCTATCTGGCAGCTTTTAGGAAAGATACAGGGGTGATGGAGCGGCTGTTGATCCTCGCGGGTTTGCTGCTCCCGCTGACGCCGGCGGTACGCTATCTCTACCAGCGCTTGCTGGTGTTGTTCATCCTGGGTGGCACGATCGCCTTTTCTGTGTTCATGAGCCGAACGAGTGACGACACGCGAAGGAAGCTGTGCAAGGCGACGGGTTGGACCGCCGGATGGTTGGCTGCCGTTTGGCTGGTGGCGAGCGTGGCGCTCGCGGCGTTCGGAAATCACACGATTGCGGCGATCAAGCTGCGGATTGTGACGCAGGGTTTCGGAAGTTCGTTTGGTGGCTGCCGGATGTGGCTCGAGGCAAGGGCGAAGCACTTTACGGAGGATCTATTCATTTGGAGCCCGCAACAGGCGGTGCCGCTGGGGCTTCTGGCGCTGGGCCTGTGGGGACTGGGGTGGACGGCAAGCCGTGTGGACGCGCGCCGATGCGCCGGGAACTTCATGCTCGCGGTGGCCGTGGTGCTGGAGGTCACGGTTTTTGCGGCACGGTGGGTGGTGTGGACCGATCCTGTTCGGTATCCCATATTTCCCGTGACCCCGGAAGTCGCGGCACTGAGGCAGCAGGTCGGAGTCGGTGGCAGGGTGACCACATTAAACCATCCCACGGAACACATGTCGCGGACGCCGTTTGTGCCGAATACGCTGGCGGTTTATGGAATCGCATCGATCTGCGGCTATGACAGCATTGTTCCTAACGGCATGATTCTGCCCAACGAATCCCCAGGCGACGCCGGGCGCATGGGGCTCTGTGGAGTCACCCACCTTGTCACCTGGCCGGGAAATCCGAATGTGCCGACCGACTGGGAAAAGGTCTGGGAAAGCCCCTCGATGGCGCTTTACCGGAATACGCTCGCAATGCCTCGCTACATCGGCCTGGACGGAGACTCTGCTGCTGACGAATTGTTAGCTGGCCTGCGGCCCGCTTTCCAGTCGGTGCGCGAGACCACCGGGATGATGAACCGCCGGATGCTGGAAGTTCCGGCCGGTGTGCGGGTGGTCCGGATCGCGGAGAACCAGGCCAGCGGCTGGCAATACCGGGTGTGCTGCGAGGACGGCGGGTGGAAGGATGTAGCGAGGGCAAGGGATGGCAGCATGGTTCTGAGGATCAGCGATCACCCCGGAGAGGCTCGGATCGAAATGTGTTATGCGCCCCCGCTGCGTGCGGCGGGCTTCTGGGTTTCCGGGATATCCCTTGCGCTGTCTCTGGCATGTGGAGCGATGATTCGGAACAACAGGCAACCGCCTGTGATCCAGCAAACTGTTAGATAAACCTGCGTCTATTCACATGACTCTCAAGCTCACCCACCCCCAGGGCCCATTCGATCCACGCGCCAAGGCGATGCTGCCGGCGGTGGGTGGGTTTCCGCCGTCGGATCGTCCGTTGTTCCTGGCAGGCTATAGTGAGTTGTGCCGGCTCGACCTGAGCGGCAGGCGGGCGCTGGAGATCTGCGGCGGCTTTGGCAAGCTGGCGGCCGGGCTGGCGGCCAATTTTCCGGCGGCGCAAGTCATCGGGCTGGATTTGTATGCAGCCTCGGGCCCGGATATCGAGGAGCGGCTGCAACAACTGCCCGGGTTGTCGTATGTGGCGGGTGACGCGTTCGATCTATCCGCTTATGCGGATGAGTCGTTGGACCTGGTGTGGGGCCAGGCGGCCCTGCACCACCTCGCGCACGATGCGGAGGGGTTGAGCAAGCAGGTGTTGCGGGTGCTCAAGCCCGGCGGGCGATTCGTGTTTATCTTCGAGCCGTTAGGTCACAATCTGCTGGTGGCGGCGATCCGCGCGGTGCGCATGGCCCGGCATGAACTCGGGGATGAAAGCAACCTGTATTTCTCGCAGTTCGAGCGCATGCAAGCCACCGGATTTGCCAGCTGCGATGTGCAGGTGTTCAACTTTCTCGGCTACCCGATCAAGGCGCTGTCGGATCGCCTGGGATGGGTTTCGCGCGCGGTGCAGCAACTCGACGCGTGGCTGTTGGGCAGGTTTCCTCAGCTCCTGCGCTACGGCGCGAATTGCAATGTGATCTTTACCAAATAGCGGCAAGGCCGCTATTTGGGATTTTAAATTTTAAATTTTGGATTGTGGATTAAAAGTACCCGTTGAGCCATCTCATCTCTTCCATCAAAAATCCAACATCAAAAATCCAACATCTCTTCCACCCATGCGCTGGGTCACCTGCACCCCGGCCGCCTTTGGCGGCGGCGCGGATTTTTTTCAAGCGCGACAGCGGCTTGCTGTGCCGCGCTCTGGGGTGACCGACGGCATGCCGATCGGGTGGCGGAACGGGTGATCGAATTGTCTAAGCAGCCAGAACTTATCCCAATGCCTCCTCCACAACTGCTGGTTGCTCTGCCGGTATACAACGAGAGCGACTCCATCAGGCACGTCATCGACACCTGGACGACAATGCTCGACGCAACCGTCGGAGATTATGTCATTCTGGCAATCAACGATGGCTCGACGGATGACAGCGGGACCATTTTGGATAGCCTGCAATCCGCGCATGGGGATCGCTTGGAGGTGCGAAGCCGAAGCAACCGTGGCCACGGGCAAAGTTGCCTTGAGGCATACCTCGTCGCATCAGAGCGGGCAATCCCTTACATCTTGCAAATCGACTCCGATGGGCAGTCTGACCCGATTTATCTAGCATGTTTCTGGGAGCTTCGTGATGATTACGCCGTCATTTATGGCAAACGCAGACGCCTGGACGGTCTCCTGCGCAGCGGTGCCAGCCTGGTGCTGCGCCATCTTCTGAGAGTGTTGGAGGGCGTGGACTGTGTGGATGCCAACGTCCCGTATCGGCTGATGAACACCCTCGCCTGCCAAGACGCGTTCCACGCCATACCGCCCGCCATTTCCTTGGTAAACGTGGCACTATCCGTCCTCCTGAAGAGAAATCACAAACTCCGCCACGGAGTGATCCGCATCGATTTCCCGCCTCGTTATGGAGGCAAACCGTCAGTTTCTCTAGCGAAATTTGTCCCCAAGGGCTGCGAACTTTTCGCCCATCTTCGTGAATTGCGTAAGATCCCCACTCCATGAACACTCCCACCATGAAATTCCGCCCGCTGCTCGACACCGCCATTCTGATGGCTGTCACACTCGCAGTCGGCGCGGCGGCCATCACGACACAAAGTTTATGGATGGATGAGGGGAACGCGATCATCAAGGCGTTGATGCCCTCGGTCATGGAAATGTGGGTGTTTGCCAAGCACCTGCAGGGCTCGGAAATCCAGATGCCGCTTTTCATGCTCACTCTGTGGGGCTGGGAGAAGATCGTCGGTGATGCCGAATACGCGTTGCGTGCGATCAATCTACCGTTGCTGGTTGTCATGGTACTGGCCTTTAGGCGGTATCGCTTCTGGCCCTTGGTCTGCCTTACGTCGCCATTCGTACTTTACTATGTGGGAGAGCTGCGGCCCTACATGTTTCAGATGGCGGGCTCGGCAGTGGGATTCTCAGCCTTGTGCCGGATCCTGCAACGGGATTGCGCGACTGAAAATACCGACGGCGTCCATGCGCTGTTGTTTTCTGCGTGGTTTATGGCGGCAACCAGTCTAACCGCCGCGGTTTGTGCTGTGGGTCTGCTGCTCGGCATGATCATCGCCCGGCCGTGCTGGCTGCAAAGCAAGCGGTTTTGGCTGAAAGTGGCCGGATGGGCACCATTCGCACTGCTTTTGATTGGCTACTACGGCTACACTCTCATGGAGGGCTTCCGCGGGACCTCGGCCCGGGGAGGTGGGCTTCTGAGCATGGGCTTCGGATTTTACGAAATGATCGGTTTGCTCGGATTGGGGCCGGGGCGCGATGCTCTCCGTGGCGCTCATATCCTCGGTCTATTCACCAGTCATCCCTGGCTGCCGCTGGTGGCCATGGTGATTCTTGCCGCCTGGTACGCCGGTCTGAAAAAATTCATCGCGCCATACACGCTGAGGGCACGGATCGCACTTGCTTGCACGGTGCTGGTGCCCATGTGGGTTTTCGCCGGAGTGAGCATGGCGGCGAACTTCAGTGTGCTGGGGCGGCATCTGAGTCCTTTGATTCCCGTGCTACTGCTGCCACTTGCGTGCGCGTGCGAATCCGCAGTCACACGACCAGGCCTGCGGCCCGTGGTCGTCGGCGCTATTCTGTGTGCCGGTGTTTCCTCCGTGATGCTTCGCGTCTCGAATACACATGCTAGGGACGATTACCGCAGCGCAACGCGTCTCGCCTTGGAGGAGCTTCGCAAAGGCCGCGCCGTTCTCTGGCAGGCAGATATGGGCACACCACGCTATTATGCTTTCCGCGAGGGCGGCATGCCGTTAGTTCACTATATCCAGAGGCTCGAGTCGGATCCTCCAAGCGGTTTGATTTTCACCGATACCATCTTCATCAATCGCCCCGATATTCGTTACGCGAAATTGGATCACCACACCATCCTGAGCAAGGATGGCTTCAAACTTCGCAGCACGCTGGCCGGCTTCGAAATTTGGGAAAGCCAGGGGTCCAACACCCGCTGACACAGGAAGGGCGAAGGATAGCAAACATACGAAAAAAACTATCCGGGAAGGTGCTGGCTGAACGTCGTAGTCACAGCGCCACACCCGGCACCGAGCCCGCCACCGCGGCACCTTTTCCCCCATGCATTTCACCATTATCACCCCCAATCTCAACTACGGGCGCTTTCTGGGCGATTGTCTGGCAAGCGTGGCCGCGCAGGGAAATGTGACGTACGAGCATTGGGTCATGGATGGCGGTTCCACCGATGACAGCGTTGAGGTGGCGGCGCGGTTTGCGCAGGTGGTGTGGTCGCAGCAGCCGGACCAGGGCATGTCCGATGCGATCAACAAGGGATTTGACCGGGCGCGAGGCGACTGGGTGATGTGGTTGAACGCGGATGACCGGCTCAAACCGGGGGCATTGGCGGCGATGCTTCCGCTGTTAGAAAAATCGCGCGCGGACGTGGTTTATGGCGACTGGGATTTTGTGAACGAGGCGGGGGATTTCCTGAGGCGGGTGAGGGCACCGAAGTGGTCGTCATTCGTGATGGTGCATCATCATTGTTATGTCGGGTCCACGGCAGCGTTCTATCGGCGCAGTTCGGTGATTGCCGAGGGCCACCGGCTGCGCACGGATTTCCGGTGTGTGATGGACGGCGAGTTTTACGCCCGGCTGGATGCGGCAGGCAAACGCTTCGCGCATGTGCCGAGAACCGTCGCGGATTTCAGGCTGCACGGTGCCAATGCCTCGCAATGCTTCCTGGGCAAAACCCGCGACATGGAGAGGATCCTGGCCGCCGAGCGGATACACGTCGAGTCGCGCGCGATCCGGCGGGCTTATGGGATCACGCTGTTCGCCGATCCTTATTTGAACGGCTTGGTCGATGGAGTCCTGTGGATCGTCGCGAAGGGGTGGAAGGCGGTGCTTCGGTGTTTCGGTGCGTGAGAAATGATGCACGGGTGGCGCTGCACCGCCGGGGCAGCAACTCGATGAGGTGCGAAAGAATCGGTCAAGGCCGGTCTTTCAGGCTTCATTTGGCAGCCAACTTTCACTTGCCATTGGCATGCGCTCTCGTCGAGAGCGCGCCACCTATCGAGAGCGCGCCACCTATCGAGAGTGCCCCGCTTGGAAGAACACACGGGGTCAGGTAAGAATTACCACCAACTTTCAGCTTTGAGCTTTTCTCCCCATGCCACCCGCCCTCAAAATCGCTGCCGTCTTTGCGACGATGAACCGAGCCGCGACCGCGATGGCCTGCGTGCGGGCCTTGGCGGCCCAGACGCGGCCGCCGGAGTGGGTGGTGGTGGCCGATAATGTGTCCGATGATGACACGGTGGCGGCGTTGGACGCGCTGACTGGCCTGCCCTTTGAGTTGGTGGTGCACCGGATGCGGGAGAACCGCGGCAATGCCGGCGGCGTGGAGGAGGCCATGGAGTTGGCCTTCGCGCGCGGGGCGGATGCGGTGTGGATTCTGGATGACGATTCGTGGCCGCGAGTGGCTGCGCTGGCGGCCCTGATCGACGGGGATTGGGACCCGCGGGTGGTGCGCCATGCCATGCAGATCGATCCGCTCACGGGCCGTTTCACCTGGCCGTTGCAAGTGGCCGACGGGCGCGGGGGCTGGCAATTGGTGGATTCATTCGACCGGATGCCGGCTGGCGAGTGGGTGCGCAGCCGGATCATCTGGACGGGAGCGCTGGTGACGCGCGAGGTGCGCGAGGCGGTCGGCCCGGTCAACGGCGAGTTGTTTATCCGCGGTGAGGACGAGGAGTATCCGTGGCGCTTCGAGCAAGCCGGATTCACGCAGGCGGCCGTGACGCGCGCCGTGCTCGACCACCCGGGGCCGCAGAACATCGTCCATTGGCGGATGCTGGGCAAAAACTTTTTCTTTGAGCGCGGGCTGGCGGATTGGAAGCTCTACTACAAAGTGCGCAACATGGTTTGGCTCAAACGCCGACAATCCGGGGATGGGTCGGCCGTAGCCATGGTGCTGACCTACGCCTTGGCCACTGCGTGGCTGGATGGCCCGCAGCGTCTGCCGCTGGTCTGGGGCGCGGCACGCGACGGTTGGTGGGGCCGGTTGGGAAAATGGGGTGGCTGTTAGGAAGGGGCGGCCGGCATGCGGAAAAGGCATCGCTCTTGCCCCGCGCCCGACGCCCCCGCAGCGCCAATCGGTGGTGACAAAGCAATTCCTCTTGTCGTATGCGAATCATCCAAAGAATCCGCGAAACGATCTTTCCAATCCGCTGCCGAATCCACCACTGGCTTCGGCCGGACGTCTGGCATGGTGGCCCCCCTCACGGAAGCTTTCGTGAATGGGATGCCCTGACGGCGGGTCTCGTGGAAGGGGCGGTGCGCCAGCACGGCCAGACCTATCCGCCGATCCCGGTGGATTCGGAAATCCTCAAGGCCAGGTTAAACCAAGCCACGCATGCCGATTGGGTGACTCTCTGGACTCGGCGGAATGACGCCATGCTCGCGGGTCCAAGCATGGCCCACATCGACACACATGGCAAGGTCTGCAGGGAGGCAACCTACGGGCCGCACACGTGTGCGGATCCGGTCTGGAACCGCCGGTTGACCCGCCCGCTGCGCCACTTGACGGGGGATGTCACGTCCATCATCTCGCTCTGGAACACGGGATCGAACTACTATCACTGGTTTCTGGATGGCCTGACGCGCTTGGTTCATCTCGCGGATTTCCCCCCGGAGTGCCGGATTCTCATTCCGCGCCATTCTCCGCCGTTCGCCCGGCGCTCCCTCGAGATGATGGGTTTGGCCGGCCGCCTGGTGGAGGTCGGCGATGAGGACCTGAGCATCGAGCGCTACTGGTTTGCGGGACCCACGGCGATGAGCGGCTGCCCGGACCCCCTGGGAGTCGGCTGGCTGCGGCAACACTTTCCAACCGGTCCCGGTTCGCAACGCCGCCGCTTGCTCTATATTGAGCGCCAGGCGGCCACCCGCAATCTAACCAACGCGCGGGCATTGCGCAACTGGTTTAGTGGTCGTGGCTGGGAGGTGGTGAACCCCGGCGAACTGGCTTTGGACGAACAAATGCGTCTTTTTCAGGAAGCGCGGGCGGTGGTGGGAGCGCACGGCGCCGCATTGACCAATCTGTTGTGGAGCGCACCCGGCACCCACGTTTTGGAATTCATGCCATCGCGGCGGCGCAATGGATGCTACGCCGGTATTTCACTGGTCGTGGGGCAGCCCCATCAGGCGTTGATTTGCCCGTCCAACCGCCGGGGGGATATGACGGTACCGCTGGAAGAACTGCCAGCCTTGGTGGCACCGATGGAGGCGCTCCCGTGATCACCAACCCGGCTTGGCGGCGGTGAGACGGGTGGCGGGGGCCGGAGTTTCGGTGTTTCGGTAAGAGCAGAGAGAAAGCTCGGGGCGGCGTAGCGACTGATCCTTTCTCTCTCACTTGACAAGCGCCCGTCAATGTGCGCATATTTGCACATGCGAACCACGATTGAGCTGCCGGATGGATTATATCGCAAGGTCAAGACGTTGGCCGTGGATAAAGGGTTGACACTCAAGGAGTTTTTCACGGCGGCGGTGGAACGGGCGATGGTTGAGCCCGCACCTGAATTGCGGCGCATGATTCGTCCGCCGATCAGAGGATTTGGAGGCCACCCGATACCCGCAAGGACCAACGAGGAGTTGTCGATGTTGCTTGAGACGGAGGATCTGGAAAAATCGCGATGAATACCTTGGTCGATGTGAACGTGGTGTTCGCTATCCTGGTGGAGCGACATGTGCATCATGTGACGGCTTGGCAGTGGTGGGAGAGGCAGATGGCAGGCAGCGTCGGTCTATGCCTGCCGGTGAGACTTGGGTTGCTGCGTCTGCTAACCAATGCCAAGGCGATGGAGAATGCGCCGGTAAGCCCCGACGAGGCGTTGGCTGCCTGGGATGCCATGGCAGCGGATGAGCGAACCTACACCATCGGAAGTCCCACGAGTGCCAGTGAGGCCTACTTCCGGAAAAATGTAACTGGCCGAAAGCCAGCGCCAAATCTTTGGACCGATGCCTTGTTGGCGGCCTGGGCTGAAGCGGCCGACTGCCGACTGACGTCCTTCGATCAAGGGTTTCGCATGTTTCCAAGATTGGAATTCGAATGGCTGCGTGGCTGAAGAATGATCTGAGAGTGACCGGGAGACATGGCTTGGGCGGGTTGTGAGTGTCACATGGGCGTGCGCTCTCGGCGAGAGCGCGCCACCATGGCGCGCCACCATGGCGCGGTCGTGAGAGGGATGATGGTTGGACACGGGTCTCTTTGGTATATTACGCGATCACGTGATGCGGGGTGATTCGCGCATCTTGGGTTGCTCATCCCCTGAATATCTGGATTCTGCCCCTGCCCAGTTCAAACCATGACCACCAACCGCAACGCTACATTTCAAATTCAGGCGCTGGAGTTGACTGACGCGTTGTTGGTGTGGCTGGCATTTTGGTTGGGTTGGGAAATGCGCGATGAGGTGCGGATCTGGTTGCACATGGGTGCCGAAGGCGGGACCTACATGGAATCGATCAACTGGGTGCTCTACATCGCCGTGCCGTTCACCCCGCTGGTGCTCGAGCACTTCGGATTCTATGACCATTTGCGGACGAAACCCACGGGCAAGGCGATCACTCAACTGATGCAGGCGTTGCTGGTGATTACCCTGATGATCGGCCTGTTCGCGATTGTCGCGAAGCTGATGGACACCCGGCGGTTGGCCCTCGGGATCGCCTTGGGGGTGGCGTTTTTGCTGCTGCTGGCCCGCGACCGCATCACCAGCGCCCGCCTCAAACGCCGCATTCTGATGGAATCCGCCAAGGAGCAGGTGGTGCTCGCGGGATCCGGCGGCGAGATGGAAGCCTTGCTGGCCGAATTCGACCCCGAAATCACCGATGGCTGGCATATTGTCGAACATTTTGATCTCGGAACCCGGGCGGTGGAGGATTTGTTTGGCGTGTTGAAGCAACATGCAGTGTCGCGGGTCATCTTTGTGGCCAAGAACACCGGGTTTGACAAGGTGGCGCGGGCGGTGGAAGCCTGCGAATTGCAGGGTGTAGAGGCCTGGATCTCGGCGTCGTTCATCCGCACCCAGATTGCCCGGCCGGTGTTTGATGCGGTGGGCAGCAAGCCGATGTTGGTGTTGCGATCGACGCCCGAATTGTCATGGGAGTTGCTGTGCAAGAACGCCTTCGACCGGGTGGGCGCCTCGCTGATCATTCTCTGCACGCTGCCGCTGTGGCTTATCGCGGCGATCGGGATCCGGCTGCAAAGCCCCGGCGCGCCGGTGTTTTTCTGGCAGATGCGGGCCGGGCGCTACGGCCAGCCGTTCAAGATGTGGAAATTCCGCACCATGGTCGCCAACGCGGAAGACCTGCTCGACCAAATCAAGGAAGAACACGGCAACCAGATGGACGGCCCGGTTTTCAAATTGGAGGGCGACCCGAGGATATTTCCGTTCGGGGCGTGGCTGCGCAAGCTCAGCATCGATGAACTCCCGCAGCTGCTCAATGTGGTCAAGGGCGACATGAGTCTCGTCGGACCGCGCCCGCTGCCGCTCTACGAAGTGGAAGCATTCAGCGAATTCTCCCACCGGCGGCGCCTGAGCGTGAATCCGGGCATCACCTGCGAATGGCAAGTGGGGGGCCGCAACCAAATCACCTGCTTTGAGGATTGGGTGGCCATGGACTTGCGCTACATCGACAGCTGGTCGCTGTGGCTGGACTTCACGATCCTGCTGCGGACGATCCCGGCGGTGTTATTTGGCAAGGGCGCGAAGTGAAACCAGAAGCCGCTGCGCGGCCCGGTTCTTCGGTGTTTCGGTGTTTCGGTGAGAGCGAAAGGATCAGTCGCTACGCACCGAGCTTTCACTCTGCTCTTACTGAAACACCGGGCCGCGCAGCGGCTACCGAAACACCGAAACACCTCCCTCCATGCCTGTTCTCACCTCCATATTTCTCGTCGCCTCGTTGGTGTTGGCGGTGGTGGTGGGGCCACAAATTCGGCCGTGGTCCTGGGGGCCGGCGCTGGTGGCGCTAGGCCTCGCGATGGTGGCGGCGGTGCCGGTGATGTGGAAGCGGGGGAAAGCCCCGGCGGATCTCGGCTTGCTCGTGTGGGGGCTGCTCACGGCCGTGTGGTTTGGCGGGCGGGCGTGGCTCTCACCGGTGGCGGAGCTCGGGCAGACGGACCTGTTGTTGATAGGCGGTGCGGTGGGGGCGTTTGTGAGCGTCCGCGCCATTGCCCGCAACCCTTTGGCAGAGCGGGTGTTGATCTGGGGCATTGCGCTGTTGTTGGTGGCGAATCTGGGGGTGATCGGTCGGCAGATGGCGGACCCAGCCTATTCGCCGGTTTTCCAGACCCGCGGAGTGGGGTTGCCATCCGGGTTTTTCACCGCCTACAACGAGGCGGCCAACTATCTGATTGCCAGCTCGATGATCGTCGGGGCGGCGGCGTTGTTCGGGCGTCATGCCCGGGCCACCCGCTTGTTGTGGCTGGTCATTGCCATCGCGGGAGTGGCCGGTGTCTGGTTCACCCGCTCGCGCGGCGGGATCTTCGGCGCGGCGGTGGGCTGCGGGGTTTTTGCCGTGGTGGCCTTGATGCTGGCGAAGCGAAGCGGATCGCGGTGGTTTGCGCCGGCCTTGATCGCTATCCCGCTGATCGGCCTGGCAATTGGATTCTTTCTTTTCATCGGTTGGCAAAATGCCCAGGCGTTCCGCCACGCCGGCACGGGCGTCGAGCAATTGCTCGATAACGACTGTCGGCTGTATTTTCTCGGGCTCGCGCTCTCGTGCATCGGGCTGCATCCCTGGACTGGCGGTGGCAGCCGGAGTTTCAGTTGGGAATGTTACCGGTTCTGGGATCAGCAGGTTCAAGGCGCCGGTGGGACCAGACCGGACATGGTCCACAACGAATGGGTCCAGTCTGCCACCGATTACGGACTCGTGGGAGCCGGACTGCTGGTGGGCTTGCTCGGCGCGCTGGCATTGGCGGCGCTGTTGCGCGTTTTGTTCGAGGCCCCCCCCAAGGAACGGGATTTCCGCGATGCGTGGCGGCTCGGCGCCATGGCCGGACTCGCGGGCATGCTGGTGCAAGCGTGCTTCAGTTTTGTGTTTCACATGTTGGCGGGCACCTTGTTGTTAGGAATCTGCCTGGGGATGATGTCGCGCTCCGAGGATCGGGCCGCGGGCCTGAAAACCCTCGGCACCCGGATGATTCTAACCATTGCGGCGCTGGCCTGCGCCGTGTGGCTGCTCCCCGCCGGCTGGGCCGGCAGCCAAGTGACCCAGGCCCTGTGGCCAGTCTATTTCGGCCAGCCAGCCACTCCCACCCCCGAGGCGCGGATCGAGGCGTTGAGCGAGGCGATCGAACTCTGGCCGCTGTCCGTGTTCTATCAGGAACGGGCGGCCCTGTTCCAGCAGGGCATCCCGTCTCACGACAATGCCCGGTCCCGGGAGCCCGCCGAGCGGGCGATCCGCGACCTGCGCGAGGCCTCCCTGCGCGACCCTTGCAATCCGGCCATCACGGTCAATCGGGCCAATCTGCTCAGCTTCCTGGGGCGCGACGGCGAGGCCGAGCAGGCGTATGCCCAAACCATCGAGTTGCAGGGCGGGATGGAACCCGCCTTCCGCGGGCATCTTTCCCTCGCCCTGCACCTGTGGCACAAAGGCTTGAGGCTGACCCGCCCCGCCACCCTGCAAGCCGCGTTGGATTCGTTAGAACAGGCGGCCATCCAAATCGAGGAAGCCTTCAAGCGTGCCCATCCATGGTCGATGAATGCCGATTTCATCGCCATCCACGAAAGCCTGGGCTCGGTCCGCGAGGCCATGGGCGATCAGTCGGGCGCGCTCCAGGCATACGACCTGGCATGCACCATCCCCACCGCAGCCCGCGTCCACTACCGGGCCGGGGTCCTGCTCGGCAAAATCGCCGCCGCGGAATGGTGGCAGCGCCGGCCATCCGAAGCGTTGCGCGATTTCACGGATGCCCGCCAACGCATCGGTCTGGCCGGCGGCACGCTGCCCGAAGGCGTCGCCCCCAGCGAGCGCCTGATCTACCTCGCCTACCTCGATCGGGTGATCGCGTTGCTCACGGGCGCGAAAGTCGAGCCGGCGAAGTGATGGTGGCGCGTTCTTCAACCTACAAAGGAAAAGAGAAACCACAACCGAGCGCAGCGAGATGGCCTGACAGACTGCGATCCAACCATCTCAGGCAAATTACACGGATTTGACGGATGATGAGAGGGTTATCAAGATTGAGCCGCCCATTCGCTGAGTGAGCCCGAAGTCTGATAGAACACCGAAACATTCTCCGTGAAATCCGTTAAAATCCGTCTCATCCGTGGTAAAATGTAAGCGTCCTGCCGTTTTTCATTTTCCGATGTGGGTTCAAAGGTGGCGCGCTCTCGCCGAGAGCCCACCCGAAGCGGGGAGCCCGCCCTGCGGCGGCTGCGCTTTGCAGTCGTTTTCCGGCCTCGCGGGTGCGTTGCCTGGTCTGCGGCCTCATCGAGGCCGCGCCACCAGGAATTTCCGGCCAAGTCGGCGGGCCGCCCTATCCATTGCGCTCAGGGCTGGATCTGATCCCAATCGATTTGATTTTCGGCAAATTCGCTCACGAACTGGCGCAGTTTAGCGTCAGCCTCGGCCTCGGGGATGTCCTTGTCGATCCACGGGATTTTGCCAAACCACATGGAGGCCGAAACATAGGCCCAGCGCTGGTCCATGCCGCGCACCAGGCGGTCTTTCATGTCAAACAACGTGCGCTCCAGATGATCGTGGGTGATCCGGTCATGGCCCACGAAGAAGTAATAGGTCACGCAATTGAATTTCACTTCCTTGGCACCCGTGCTGGTGGCCTTGAGGGTCTGCACCGAGCGCAGGCGTTTGGCATTGAATTGGCGGCCGTTGGGCAGTTGCAGCGTGACATTGGAGGAGGCGGTGATCGCGTGCCCTTGGGCGGGCATGCAGCGCTCCGGGCGGTGGATCGAGTTGTTCAAATCGTAGCCCGAGAGCACGACGGATAGATCCAGGCGGTCGGGCACCAGATGCCCGTCGATGCTCACCTCACCCGGGCGTGGCCGCAGGCAAATCGCCTTGGCGAATTCGGTGTCGGCGGTGAGCGTCCCGAGTTCGTCCTTGCTGGCGGGCAGGGATTTGAATGACCAGCCGCCCGAGGACCCGGGCAGCTCCATCTTCACGGCGGACCCGGCGACCGCGCCGACTTGCGGCAACAAATGCACCATGCCGAGCGCCCCGCCTAACAGAACAGGCAATCCCCATGCGCGCCATTTCATGATTCGGGAGTGGAGGGTTGGGGTTCTGCGGCGTGGTTGGCGCGGGTGACCACCACCCGCCGGAGTTGCCGCCGGTTGGCGCTCTTCCAGGGCAAGCCGCCTTCGAGCAGCGAATGGATGGCGAGCAGCAGCATCAGGGAAAACGGATAGAACAGCAGCAGGCCGGACCAGTCGTGCCAGGTGTGCCGCGCCCATTTGGCATCGCCATATTCCGCGATCACGAAAATCGAGATCACGCGCAGCGAGTTGCCGAGGATGGCCAACGGGAATGCCGCTAGAAACAGGACCGCGCGTTTCCAGAGTGCCATCTCCGCCACGCAGGCCCAGGCACCCGAAATCATCAGCAGCGCCATCAGCGAGCGGATGCCGCTGCAGCCTTTGGCGATTTCCAGCGGTTCCCAGCCGCCGTGGGCCGAGGAGATCATGTTGCCCTGGACGAGGGTCGGCACCCCGCACAGCGCGGCACCGTGATGGGCCATCGAGGTCGCCAGCAACTGCAGTTGGGTGGTGGCCTGTTGGAAGCTCGGCAAGGGAATGGCCAACCAAAAGAAAAACACCGGTAAAAACAGCATCCGCGCCACCCGCCCGCCCCAGAAAAACCATGCCGACCCCCACAGCAGCAAGGGCAAGGCTCCAATGGCGACGCGCGGTTGGAGCGTGCGGTAAGCCGCCGCATACAGCAACGCGCCCATGGCCACTACCACCAAGCCCCAGGCGCTCCCGGGCCCGGCGGCGGTCTTGAGATCCTTGAACCGATAGACTAACAGGCCCGCGATGATCAAGGGGAACAACGGCCCGTGTTCGTAGTCGTTTTCGCTATTCCAGGCGCTCCACAACCACTCCAGGGCGGATTGCGAACGGTTGGATCCGTAGTGGATTTCAAAGCCATAGAACCACACCAGGATCAGCACGGACATGACCAGCGGCCCCCAGGGACAGCGCCTCAAGGAATCCTCATCGCCCCGTTGAGGCCCGTCGATGGAGGGCTCGAAGGAAGTGGATGGCATCGGTGGAGTGGGATTGAATGATTTACGAGCAAAGTATTGCCGCCGGGCCCACGACTGTCAACAATTGCCGTCTCACCGCCTCTCACGCCCCTTGCCAATGAAACTTATCAGTGGAACTGCCCACCGCGCCCTTGCCGAACGCATTGCCGAAAGTCTCGGTCAACCGCTCGCCGACGTCCAAGTCACCGCCTTTCCCGATGGCGAGACTTCGGTCAAAATCAATGAAAACGTCCGCGGCCAGGATGTGTTTATTATCCAGCCGAGTTGCCCGCCTACCAACCATAACCTCATGGAACTGTTGATCATGGTGGACGCCGCCCGCCGCGCCAGCGCGGAACGGATCACGGCGGTGATGCCGTTTTTTGGCTATGCCCGCCAGGACCGCAAAGACCAACCGCGGGTTCCCATCACCGCCAAACTCGTCGCCAACCTGCTCACCTCCGCCGGCGTCAACCGGGTGCTCACCATGGATCTTCACGCGCCGCAGATCCAGGGGTTCTTCGATATCCCCGTGGACCATCTCTACGCCAAATCCGTGCTCATCGGCTACCTCCGCCAACGCCACCCGGACACCTCAAACCTCACCGTCGTGTCGCCCGATGTGGGAGGCGTCAAAATGGCCCGCTCCTACGCCGAGGCGCTCGGAGCCGAACTCGCCATCGTCGCCAAGCACCGGGTGAGCGCCACCCGCGTGGAGGCCATGAACGTCATCGGCGAAGTGGCGGGGCGGGATGTCCTGCTGGTGGATGATATGACGGAAACGGCCGGCACGCTCATGGCGGCGGCGGAAATCCTCCACAAGGAGGGAGCCAACCGGATTTACGCCGGGGTGTCCCACGCCATTTTGGGCGATCTCGCCCACCAGCGGATCCGCGATTCCAAGATCGAGGAGGTCATCACCACGGATTCCGTCCCGCAAGCGGCCGGTCCGAAAGTGCAAGTGGTGGGCATCGCTCCGTTGCTGGGCGAAGCGATCCGCCGGATTCACGACGGTCAATCCATCACCTCGCTGTTCACCGTGTGAGGGGTGGAGAGCCAGGTAGCTAAGAGCCAGGTGGCGCGGCCTCGATGAGGCCGCAGACCATGGCTGGATCGCGGGTGGCCCAAGCGACGACCGGGAGGCATGGCTTGGGCGGGGTTGTGCGCGTCACATGGGCGTGCGCTCTCGGCGAGAGCGCGCTACC
>Ga0114958_10001067_pt1 | contig 22129 bp, 14 predicted proteins | sample C_130208_EF_Meta_FD_89577 | JGI IMG/M metagenome (GOLD analysis project Ga0114958, IMG submission 89577) | Freshwater microbial communities from Lake Croche, Canada to study carbon cycling - C_130208_EF_MetaG | ecosystem: Environmental > Aquatic > Freshwater > Lake | place: Lake Croche, Canada... | reverse complement strand
GCCTCGTTAAATTCGTTGGCCAAGGCTGAGGCAATTGAATTACCCGGATCGAAGATGGAACCGGGCATTCTGAAGGCGTTACCGATCACAAACGTCACCGCCATGGTTTCACCAAGCGCCCGACCTAGACCCAGCATCACACCACCAATCACGCCCGAGCGGGTAAAAGGTAAAACCACCTTCCACATCACTTCCCAGGTTGAACTACCCAAGCCGTACGCCGACTCTTTGAGCAAGGCTGGCACAAGTTCGAAAACATCGCGCATCACGGCGGCAATAAACGGAATCACCATGATCGCCAGAATCAGTCCTGCGGTAAAAATACCGATACCAAACGGTGCGCCAGAAAACATCCAGCCGATCACGGGTATGGGACTGAGCGCGCTAATCAGGGATGGCTGCACATACTGTTGAAAAAAGGGCACAAAGACGAACAAACCCCACATACCGTAAATAATCGAGGGGATCGCTGCCAGCATCTCAATCGCAGTGCCGATGGGGCGCTTGAGCCAGCCAGGTGCTAATTCAGTCAAGAAAATTGCAATCCCAAACGACACGGGGATCGCAATCACCAAAGCAATGACTGAGGTCAGCAGGGTGCCCATAATGGGCACTAAAGCGCCAAACTCGGCCTGTACGGGATCCCATTCATTTGTCCACAAAAACGACAAACCATATTTTGCAAGGGTTTCTTGACTGGCGTAAATCAGCGAAAACAAAATCGCTGCCAAAAGAAAAAACACCAAAAACGCAAACACTCGCGTTAGTCCACCAAACGCCGCGTCATGCCACGAGTACTGAGCTTTTTTCATAGAGATCTTACTAGCTGGGTCGGATACTGAGCCTGCGTTAAAGGATCACTCAACGCAAGCTCAGGGCGGAACAGACAAATTTAAAGTGGGCCGTACTTAGTTCAACAGGGGTTTGCCGCCGGTTGTTAAGTTAGCTTTCCAGTTTGCGCGGATTTGATCGGTCACCGCTGTTGGCAAGGGCACATAATCCATAGCAGCTGCTGAGTCGGCACCTTTTGAAAAGGCCCACTCAAAGGACGCTACAGCGGCTTTGCCGTTCTCGGGCTTAGCTTGGTCTTTATGCATCAGGATGAACGTGGCGCTTGTTACAGGCCATGAATCGGCACCAGGCTGGTCGGTTAAGACCACACCCATACCAGGTGCGCTATCCCACTTGGCGTTTGCTGCGGCAGCGGCAAACGACTTCAACTCGGGTTGAACCATCTTGCCTTCTTTGTTTGTCAACTGTGTCCAGGCCAAACTGTTTTGCTTCGCGTACGCAAACTCAACATAGCCGATCGAGTTTTTTAATTGCTTCACGTATGCAGCGACGCCTTCATTACCCTTGCCACCCTGACCAACTGGCCACTTAACAGCTTTGCCTTCACCAACTTTTTCTTTCCAGTCAGCAGAGACCTTGGTTAAATAATTTGTCCAACCAAAAGTCGTACCAGAGCCGTCTGAACGATGCACAACAATAATAGGTGCAGCAGGCAGTTTAATATCGGCATTCATTGACTGAATCGCTGGGTCGTTCCAGTTTTTAACCTTGCCCAGGTAAATGTCAGCAAGCACTGGGCCAGTCAGCTTTAACTTGCCCGACGTCACACCGTCAATATTGACAACAGCAACCGTACCGCCGATTACTGCCGGAAATTGCATCAAACCAATCTTGTCCAGTTGCTCGCCGCTCATTGGGTCGTCAGAGGCGCCAAAATCAACTGTTTTGGCAGTAATTTGCTGCACGCCGCCACCAGAGCCGATTGATTGATAATTAACGGCATTGCCAGAGGCGGCTTTGTAGTCAGCGGCCCACTTAGCATAAATAGGAAACGGAAACGAGGCACCAGCGCCAGTAATATCGATAGCGTGAGAAGCGAAAGCTGTTGCGCCGAGCAAGAGTGCTGCAGAAAGTTTTACAAAAGATCGTTTGAGCATATCGTTACCTTTTTTAAGTCAAAAACTGCCAACCAACGAGAGGAGGGCCAGAGAGCAAACTTTGAATACCCCTATGGTACAGAGCATACGTGACGCCTTTATGACAGTCACAAACAATCATGATCCTAAATCACTCACTGTTGGGATATTTTTTTAAGTACTTGATAAGTATAAAGTTTAATTTAAATATTTATATAATTGAAGCTTCAGTCGTTTAAACCCATCAAATATTCATGAAGTTTGAACGCCGCACGTCGATTGGTCAGCTTGGTGTAACTCCCATCAGGTTGCTGAAGCCAGGCCGAGCGGTTATCACGCAAAGCAAACGTAAATGCCTCATCAATCACTCGTTTCTTTAAGGTTTTCTCTAAAACCGGAAACGCAACCTCAACCCGCCTGAAAAAATTACGGTCCATCCAGTCAGCTGAAGACAGGTACACCGACTCGGCACCCTCGTTATAAAAATAGAACACCCTTGAATGCTCAAGAAAACGGCCAACAATCGAACGTACTGTAATGTTTTCTGACAAGCCGGGAACCCCTGAACGCAAGGCGCACACGCCGCGAATAATCAAGTCTATCTTGACCCCCGCTTGACTGGCTTCGTACAGCTCTTGAATCACAATGGGCTCTAGTAATGAATTCAATTTCACTAAAATCCGAGCCTTATTGCCGGCGCGAGCGGCCTGCGCTTCGGCACGAATCATCGACACCACCGTCTCGTGTAGCGTAAACGGCGACTGCAGCAATTCTTTGAGCGCGCGGCGCGAGCCAAGTCCTGTCAGATGCGAAAACACTTTATCCATGTCTTCGCACAAGCGAGGCGCAGCAGTGAGCAGGCCAAAGTCTGTGTACAAACTCGCCGTCCGGGGATGATAGTTTCCGGTGCCTAGGTGGCCATAGCGCCTGATTCGACCCTTTTCACGGCGCAGCACCAAGGCCATTTTGGCATGTGTTTTATGACCCACCACACCGTACACCACATGTGCCCCCACCTCTTCAAGGCGAGCGGCCCAGTTGATATTGGTCTGCTCGTCAAAACGCGCCATCAGCTCTACAACGACTGTCACCTCTTTACCAGCCTTAGCCGCAGCAACCAGCAGGCGCATTAACTCTGAATCTTCGCCAGTTCGATAAATGGTCTGTTTAATCGCCACAACATCCGGATCAATTGCCGCGGCCGTTAAAAAAGCAATTACTGGCTGAAAAGACTGATAGGGATGGTGCAATAGTCGATCTTCTTTTGCGATCGCTTCGAAAATGGCAGCAGGCCGACTTGGCAAACGATCAAACGGCGCCGGAATCGGCCCAATAAACTCTGGAAACAGCAAGTCTGGTCTTTTGACTAAATTGCAAATCTGCATCAAACGAGACACGTTGACTGGGCCATTCACGCGATAAGTATCGGCCTCGGTCAACGAAAACTCATTTTGTAAAAAGGTGGCGATTTCAACCGGAGTCAAAAAATCAATTTCAAGCCGTACGGCCGAGCCGAAGTTGCGTTGCGACAACTCGCCTTGAAGCGCCAGGCGCAGATTGGTGACCTCTTCTTCGTCTACGAACAGATCGCTGTTGCGTGTCACCCGCCATTGATAACAGCCCTGCATCATCATGCCCGGAAACAATTCGCCAACAAACGCACGCAATAAACTCGTTAGCAAAATGAAACTATGGGGCTGACCCGACACCTCAGGTGGCATTTGGATTAAGCGCGGCAGTGCCCGAGGGGCCTGCACGATTGCAATGGTCGCCTTACGACCAAAGGCATCTTGCCCAGACAAGGGCACAATAAAATTCAAGCTTTTGTTGTAGACGCGCGGAAAAGGATGCGCCGGATCGAGGCCAATCGGCGTCAGCAAAGGCATCACATCGCGGTGAAAGACTTCTTTTGCCCAAGCGGTTTGCTCGTCATTCCATTCACTCGCATGATGCAGGTAAACGCCCTCGGTGCGTAACCGGGGGTAAATATCGTCGTTCAGCAAGGCATATTGCCGATCGACCATGCGGTGCACCTCAGCCTGCACACGTTCGTAGGCCTGGGTGGTCGTCATGCCGTCAGAGCCCATTAACGTGGGATGCTGCGTCAGTTGCTCTTTCAAGCTTGACACGCGAATCTCAAAAAACTCATCAAGATTTGAACTCACGATACAGACATAGCGTAAACGCTCGAGCAACGGAGTATCTGGCTGCTCGGCCATGGCCAAGACCCGCTCATTAAACTGCAACAGAGACAACTCGCGGTTCGAAAAAAGCGGTTCGGCTGATATACGCTCGGTCATGGGATGCCACCTTTAATTTATAGAACTAGGTTTTCACAACGTCGAAGTTACATTTTCGTAACAATCAAGTCGGCGTAGTTTATTTTTTGAACAATAGATACCCTTTTATAATACGTGTAATTATGTTACGGATTGAAACTGATGGAACACCTTTTGGCAGCAGTAGATCTGGGGTCAAACAGCTTTAGGCTCTCGATCGGACGGGTAGCCGAGCAAAATGGTGCCAAACACATCTATCAGATTGACCGCCTCAAAGAGACCGTTCGCCTCGCTGCGGGCCTGAATTCAGCAAAAATACTTGATGATGAATCAGTTGAGCGCGCCATCGAGGTGCTCAAGCGCTTTGGTGAGCGTTTGCGAAGCTTTCATCCAGACAGGGTACGCGCGGTCGCGACCAATACCTTTCGTGTAGCCCGTAATGTGGCAGATTTTTTGCCTCGCGCCGAAGAGGCGCTTGGTTTTCCGATTGAGGTCATCGCCGGACGCGAAGAAGCACGCCTGATCTACTCGGGGGTGAGTCACACACTACCGATCTCGAGCGACAAGCGCTTAGTCGTGGATATCGGCGGCGGTTCAACCGAGGTCATCATTGGCCGCGGTGACGAACCACTGCTTACCTCTTCGCTTTATATGGGTTGCGTCAGTTTCAGCCGTAAATTTTTTCCAGATGGCGTCATCGACAGCTATTCGATGAAACAAGCCGAACTCGCTGCCAGGCGCGAAATAGAAGTAATTACCAAGCCTTATCGCAAAATGGGCTGGGATGCCGCGTATGGCTCGTCTGGTACGGCCAAGGCGCTTTACGCGATCTTGACTGAAGGTCGCTTATCGCCCGACGGTATTACACGCGATGGTCTAGAAAAACTCAAAGCCAAACTCGTGCGCGCTGGGCGGGTGGTTCCAAACGACCTGCCTGGCATCAAGCTTGAGCGTGCCGACGTTTTAACAGGCGGCTTGGCCATCATGAGTGCCTTCTTTGACGAAATGCATGTCGACACCATGAAGACAGGCGACGGTGCCTTACGACTGGGTGTTTTGGTTGACCTGGCTGGTCGCGAAGAGGCCCATGACAGGCGTGATGTGTCAGTGTTGGCCTTCACTAAACGCTATCACGTCGACACGCGGCAATCCGCACGGGTCAAACGCTGCGCGTTGAGTTTATTTGACGCAATGCTGCCAGAGCGCAACGAACAAGACGAGTTGCGCCACACTTTAAGTTGGGCGGCCGATCTGCACGAGGTTGGTTTATCGATTGCCCAGGCTGGCTACCACAAGCATAGTGCCTACATCCTGAACAACGCTGATATGCCGGGCTTTTCAAGGGTTGATCAGGCACAACTTGGCTTATTGACGCTGGCACATACCGGCAAACTCAGTAAAGCTCAAATGCTCGTCAATAATCGCGAGCAGTGGCTCACCATCCTTTGCTTGCGCTTGAGCGTACTGTTGTGTCGGCGACGCGAAGACGTTGCGAACTTACCACTCTCGGTCAGTGTCAAAGGGCTCTCTATCGTCTGCAAAGTCGATAAAAAATGGCTCGCCTCGCACCCACTGACTGATTTTTCGTTACATGGGGAAGAAACCGAGTGGAGTAAGGTTGGGTTTAATTTTGAATTGATCCAGGTGTGACGCGATCAAAGCCAAAGTGCTTACGATAACGCTGTCCCATGTGACTGACAGACAATAACATCGGAAAATCCGCCGTATTAAAGTCTGGATCCCAGGCCGGCTCGCCACACACGCGCGCGCCTAATTTCAAATAACCTTTGAGTAACGCCGGGACCGAGGCCGGCAACTGGCTGTCCAGCAACTCAACGGGATAACGGTGTAAAGGTTTCACCCCAAGCTGCTCAGTTAATAACGAGCGCTCTTTGACTTGGCGCCAAACCTCGGCAGCGGTCACACCATCATCGCGCAGACTCACACTTGCACAACCGAACACGTGCTCGTAATTACCTTGTTTCAAGATTTCGGCCAGACCTGACCACAGCATCATTAATACCCCACCTTGTCGATGCTCTTGATGGATGCAGGCTCGACCAAACTCAACTAATGAGTCACGCACCTGGCCTAAACCACTTAAATCAAACTCAGATTCAGAGTAGTAGCTACCAGCACGCTTCGCTTGTTGCGGAGTCAAAATTCGATAGGTACCAACCACTTGGTCTGAAGAGAGTTCGCGCACCAATAAGTGTGCACACCACGGATCGAAGTCGTCGCTGTCAATCCCATCGTGTCCATTGCCTAAAGTTGCTCCGTACTCTGAGCTAAACACATCGTGACGAAGCCGCTGGACCAATTCGATTTCTTGGGGTGACTGCGCCAAGCCTACGACCAAGCCAGCTGGGTTACCTGACGTGGTCGGAAGGGTAAACAAACTAGAGGCACTGCGAACAAGCTCAAGCATTATTTTGGTCTCCTGAGGTACCTCTCAGTTTGACCGCCCGACATTGCATAATCGTTACGAAATGATGAAGTTTTTTTTACTTTGGGCAAGCGCTTTGGTCACCCAAGGCGACCCAAATATTACCGGCAGGGTCGCCCACGATCGTTAGATCGTTAGGTCGACCGCTGCTAATAAATCAACACACTGTGTTGCTAACTTCTCATCATCCGCCTCAACCATCAGGCGTAGTTTGGGCTCGGTGCCCGAGGCGCGAATCAAGACTCGACCGCGTTCGCCAAGTAAGACCTCGACTTGTTGTTGCGCAGCCTGTAAGCCAGCGTGGGTTGCCCAGTCGGTACCAGGTTTAAGGGCCACATTAATCATTTTTTGCGGGTACAAACGCAGTGCAGACACCCATTGAGCGAGTGTCTCGCCGCTACGCTGCAAAGCGGCAAGCACTTGCAAAGCCGCAACAATACCATCACCCGTGGTGTGCGAATCGAGGCACAACAAATGGCCAGAGCTTTCGCCACCATAGAGCCAGCCGCGATTACGCAATTGCTCAAGCACATAACGATCGCCAACCTGAGCACGCTCGAAGGGAATACCCATTGTTTTAAGTTGGCGTTCAAAACCGAAATTCGTCATGAGGGTACCCACCACACCCGCAACTGGGCCGCGTAACAGCCGTTCGCGAAGCACCGCGTACAACAGCTCATCGCCGTTATAGACACGCCCGGAAGAATCAACCATCTGCACACGATCTGCATCACCGTCGAGAGCGATACCAAGATCCGCACCCCGCGCGCGTACTTCAGCCGCCAAGCTTTCAGGGTGTAAGGCACCCACGTCTTTATTAATATTGAATCCATCAGGCGAGACACCAATGGCGGTGACTTCGGCACCTAGCTCGCGAAAAACATGCGGTGCAATGTGATATGCCGCTCCATTTGCCGCATCAACCACAAGTTTCAAACCACCCAAATCTAAATCTGAGGGATAAGTACTTTTACAAAACTCAATATAACGGCCCGGTGCATCGTCGATACGACGCGCACGACCGAGTTTTTCAGAGCTGACGCACTGCATCGGTTCGTCAAGTGCCGCTTCAATCGCAGCTTCAGTCTCATCAGGCAACTTCATGCCCTTTGACGAAAAAAACTTGATGCCATTATCGAAGTAAGGATTGTGCGAGGCACTGATCACAATACCCGCAACCAAGCGCCAGGTGCGCGTCAAATACGCCACCGCCGGGGTGGGTAGTGGCCCAGCCAGCAACACTTCGATCCCTGCCGAGGCAAAGCCCGCCTCAAGCGCCGATTCAAGCATATAGCCACTGATGCGCGTATCTTTGCCAATCAACACCGTCGGGCGCCCGCGACGTGCCGAGTGTTCTTTTGCCAGAACTTTACCGGCCGCGTAACCAAGCCTGAGGGCAAACTCAGCGTTGATGACTTCGCCACCCACTTTGCCGCGAACGCCATCTGTACCAAAATATTTTCTTTGATTCATTTTCTTCTCTTGCTAAAACTCGTCGGTTACAACGAGGAAGACATCAACTGAGGCCTTTTGCAGCCTGAACTGAGGCCCAAACCTTTAAGGCGTCGCGCGTGGCATCCACATCATGCACGCGCAACACCGCGGCACCTCGGGCTACGCCTGCAAGCGCCGCCGCAATACTACCACTCAGACGCTGATCAACAGACTTGCCGGTCACCGCGCCAATCATAGACTTGCGTGAGGCGCCTAGCACGACTGGATAACCGCTTTTCACAAACTGTGCCAGGCCATGCAGTAATTGATAATTATGCTCAAGCGTCTTGCCAAAACCTAAGCCCGGATCCAAGCTGATTCTGGCGTGCTTCACACCCAGGCGCTCAAGTAACTGCGCCTGCGCCACAAGCGCCGCTTTGACTTCATGCACGACATTTTGATACAGCGGCTGGCTTTGCATTGTGCGCGGTTCGCCCTGCATATGCATCAAGCAAACGCCGCAGTTTGGGTGCGCGGCCACAATGCGCTGTGCCTCGGGTTGTCGCATCCCGGTAACATCGTTAATGATGTCCGCACCCGCCTCAAGCGCGGCTCGCATGACTTCGGGCTTGCAGGTGTCAACTGAGATCGCAGCGCCAGAGTCACGCATTGCTGCAATCACTGGCAAAATACGTGCCAGCTCTTCTTGAATAGAAACAGGTAAAGCGCCTGGCCGTGTAGATTCTCCACCAATATCGAGGATCTCGGCGCCTTCAGTCACTAGTTTTTGGGCATGTGCGATCGCAGAGGTTGTCTCAACGTGTTGGCCCCCATCTGAAAACGAATCAGGCGTTACGTTGACGACACCCATTAAAAGCGGGCGTTCGAGTGAAAACTCAAAACGCCCACATAACCAGCGATCTGACATCAGGGTCAGCCCTGTCGCAGCCTTAGACGACGGCTGCAGGATCGTTAGTCGGTGCTGCGCCCGTAGGTGGCGTATCTGACGAATCAGCAGGCGCCTGCGGTACTTTGGGTGGGCGCGGTGGGCGCCCTTCGATGATGTCACCGATCTGGTCTGCGTCGATGGTTTCCCATTCGAGCAGGGCCTTAGTCATGATTTCGACTTTTTCACGACTATCTTCAAGAATCGTTCGAGCACGCGTGTACTGCTCGTCAATAATCTTGCGAATCTCTTTGTCGACCATTTGCATGGTGGCTTCGGACATATGCGTCGTTTTAGTCACACTGCGACCTAAAAATACTTCGCCTTCATTTTCGGCGTAGACCACTGGGCCAAGCGTGTCGGTCATGCCATACCGCGTGACCATGTCACGGGCAATCGCTGTCGCGCGCTCAAAATCGTTTGACGCACCCGTGGTCATTTGATTCATGAACAGCTCTTCAGCGATCCGACCACCAAACAAGACTGCAATCGTACACAGCAAACGCTCTTTGTCCATGCTGTAACGATCGCCTTCCGGCAACTGCATCGTGACACCTAAGGCGCGTCCACGAGGGATGATCGTCACCTTGTGTACGGGATCAGTTTTAGGCAGCATGCGTGCAACGATCGCATGGCCTGATTCGTGATACGCAGTATTACGGCGCTCTTCTTCGGGCATGACAATTGAACGACGTTCGGCGCCCATAATGATCTTGTCTTTGGCTTTTTCAAAGTCAGACATGTCAACAGTACGACCGTTCCGGCGCGCTGCAAACAAGGCCGACTCGTTGACAAGATTGGCCAGATCCGCACCCGAAAAACCAGGGCAGCCACGCGCTAGCGTGTGTGCATCCACGTTTTGCGACAACGGCACTTTGCGCATGTGCACTTTAAGAATCTGCTCCCGACCGCGGATGTCAGGCAAGGGCACTACCACCTGACGATCGAACCGACCAGGGCGCAATAATGCGGGGTCAAGCACGTCGGGTCGGTTGGTGGCGGCAATCACAATTACGCCCACGCCAGACTCAAAGCCGTCCATCTCAACGAGCATTTGGTTGAGAGTTTGTTCGCGCTCGTCGTTGCCACCGCCCAGGCCTGCACCACGTTGGCGGCCCACAGCATCGATCTCGTCAATAAAGATAATGCAAGGCGAATGTTTTTTTGCGTTTTCGAACATGTCACGCACGCGGGCAGCGCCCACACCTACAAACATCTCGACAAAATCAGAACCCGAAATGCTAAAAAATGGAACCTTGGCTTCGCCAGCGATTGCCTTCGCAAGCAGTGTTTTACCGGTCCCAGGAGAACCCACCATCAGCACGCCGCGAGGAATGCGGCCACCAAGCTTTTGAAATTTTGAGGGGTCGCGTAAAAAATCGACGATCTCTTGAACATCATCTTTTGCTTCATCGCACCCTGCAACATCTGCAAACGTGATTGCGTTGGTACCTTCGTCAAGCAAACGCGCACGCGACTTACCAAAACTAAACGCCCCGCCTTTGCCACCACCTTGCATCTGACGCATGAAAAACACCCATACGCCAATCAAGAGCAACATTGGAAACCACGACACAAAGATGCTCATGAGCAATGAGGGCTCTTCGCGTGGCTTACCCGCTACCGAGACGCCTGCCTTCAGTAAATCTGACACCATCCAGAGATCGCCTGGCGAGGTCAACGTGTACGGCCGGCCGGCCTCAGGTGTGACATGTAAGACGTCGTTTTGTACATCGACGCGACGGATTTTGCCCGACTTGGCATCATCCATAAATTGGGTGTAACTCACGGTGTCTTGCACGGGTGCGCGGGAGTCGAACTGTTTAAAAACAGTAAACAACACCAAACCAATCACCATCCAAACCGCGACTTTCGAAAAAGAATTGTTCAAGGCCGATCTCCAGCTTGTCATTCTGACGCGCCACGCTCCTTTGGCCTAAAGGACACGTTGCAACGAGGCAAAATTCTATTCTACCTGTTAAAAAAGCCCATTCGCAGTAATCCCTTACTGCACAACGGGACCAAAATTGTAACTTTCTAGCCCTTTCGACCCTTGGCGATCAAGAAAGTTTCAGAAGAACGATCTCTAGACGCTTTGGGTTTACGCTCGACCACCCTTTTAAAGTGTCGCTTGAAGCTTTCAACGGTTTGTGAAAAACCGCTGCCGTGAAACGCTTTAACAATCAGTGCACCATCTGTTTTGAGGTGCATCAGCGAAAATTCAAGGGCTAAATCAATCACTTGTTGGATTCTGGCCGCATCAGCCAGGCCAACCCCAGATAAGTTGGGTGCCATGTCAGACATTACCAAATCAACCTTAGCGCCTTCGAGAGTTTGATTCAGCTGTTCGAGAACAGAATCCTCACTGAAATCACCCAAAATGAACTCGACTCCCGCGATGGGCTCCATAGGTAACAGATCAAGCGCAACGATGCGACCATCAAGCACCCCCGCTTTTCCGACAAGACGTTCGCGGGCCACCTGAGACCAGCTGCCCGGGGTCGAGCCCAGATCGACGATGATGTCTCCACGACGCATCAGTTTTTCGGCATCAAGAATCTCAGTCAGCTTGAAAGCCGCGCGAGCCCGATAGCCCTTTTGAGTAGCCATTTTGACGAAAGGGTCATTGATGTGCTGCATGACCCATTCTTTAGAAAATTTGTTCTTCGCCATTCCCGTACAATCTACCTTATGACTATTATGGAACTCACCCCCCGCGAGCGAAGTTCGCTTCGCGCTGCTGCTCACCCCTTGCGACCGGTTGTAATGATCGGCGACAACGGGCTCACTGAGGCAGTCTTAAAAGAAATCGACCTAAACCTATCCGCACATGAGCTGATCAAGGTTCGGGCCGGCAGTGCTGATCGCGACGAGCGCGATGCCATGCTGACAACGATTTGCGACACCCTGTCATGCGCCTCGGTGCATCATCTGGGCAAAATGTTGATCCTGTACCGCTTTGGCTCGAAGGGCACTTACCTTAAACCGCCTGCTGAGCCTGCAACCCCAGCCAAGCGAAAACCCAATGAGCCACATACGCCCAAAAAGCTGGCAGCGGCAGGTAAAAAAGTTCAGAAACCCAGCCGGCGTAATCGCCCAGAACGCGAAGCAACCGATTTAACGGCTGACCGTCCGACCGTTTATTCAGGTGACCGCCCTGCACGGCCTAGCAAACGTGCTGCAAGCGCTAAGGATACCTCACATGGGATTCCACGTCGCAGCGGTAGCGCGTTGTCGTTACGCGCCGGCGCCCGGCGTGGTGCACTCGGCACGACTGTGCGTAAACGCGCACCGGTCAAGCGCTAAAAAATCATTGGGCGCAGCCATACACTTACAAGGCACAAAACAGGCAGTAAACGGCAGACTACAAGTACGTGATGCTAATGATTTCGTATTCGCGAGAACCCGCCGGGGCTTTTACCTCGACGACATCACCTTCATACTTGCCAATCAAAGCTCGTGCCACAGGGCTTGAAACCGAAATTAAATTCGACCGAATATCGGCCTCGACATCGCCGACAATTTGATACGTGACCTTCTCACCTGACTCAAGATCCTCGATTTCGACGGTTGCGCCAAACACGGCACGGCCATCGGCATCAATGGTGCTTGGCTCAATAAGCTGAGCATTTGAAAGCGTACCGTCAAGCTCAGCAATACGGCCTTCAATAAAACCTTGTCTCTCGCGGGCCGCATCGTACTCGGCATTTTCAGACAAATCGCCGTGCGAACGCGCTTCAGCAATGGCGTTAATGACCGCAGGGCGATCGACGTGCTTGAGCCGCTGCAGCTCGGCTTGCAAGCGCTCGGCCCCGCGCACAGTAAGAGGGATAGTTGCCATGATGTTTTCCAAAAAAGCAAAACCCCGGCTCGGGTCAGAACCGGGGCAATCAACAATACCTCTATTGTGGGCAAACTTTACGGTAAATGCAAGCTTGGTGACATGCGGATTACCCCAATTTTCTGCTCAAGATTTTGCCAGGGCGGTTGCGTGGGCGCAAATCGACTGCGCATGTAAGTCACCAACTCAGTCAGTTGCCGGTCATCGAACTGTTTGGCAAAACCCTGCATAAAGCCGATTTGGTCGCTGGCAGGTTTGCGGATCCCCTCTAGGATCACGCGGATCACATTATCAGGTTGCGCACTGTGCAGACCGGTGCTCAACGCCAGTGGAATATTAACGCCGAGCAAACGCGGGCCATCGCCGTCGTGGTGACACGCTGCACAGGCGGCCTGAAACACCCGCTGCGCAGAGCCGAGAAGCATGGGCTCACGCGCGGCGGCCTGCGCGACATAGGTGTGAGCGGCCAGAGCCGTGGCACTTACTGCCGGAGACACAGAACTCGAAATGTCGACAGCGTTCACAGCACTCGTTTCGCTTCGCGCCTGTGTAATCGTTGTCGCTTGACCCAATGACGTCTGTATTGACACTGGCTCTTGAAAAGACGCCAGATAATGCGCCATGGCGGCAATATCTACATCAGGCACTTGCGCCAGTTGCCTGATGACCGGCGCCATCGGCCCTGAGGCACTACCGTGCTCGGCGCTGTGACCGGTGCGTAAGTAATCGTAAAAAGCGGCTTGCGTCCAAGGCACAGGGCTAGGCGAACGTGCATTCAGTGCCGGGGCCAGCCAGCCATCGACTGAGGCGCCGCTTAAGTACGCGAGGCCTGAACGCTCACCACCCAAGGCGTCACGTGAGGTGTGACAGGCCGAACAATGACCCAACCCGTTCACAAGATATTCGCCCCGCAACCAGGCTGGCGACCGTTCGACTTCAGTTTGTAGTGACTGAGCGGCAGGCCCAGGCGTTAGATACAGCGCATTCCAAAAGGCCATGAGCGGGCGCAGACTGTACGGAAACGCGAGCTTGGTTTCGGGCGTTGCCTGTCGCACCGGCTCTTGCGACATTAGCCAACCGTACAACGCGGTCAGATCTTCGTCACTCGTACGCGTAAACGAGGTATACGGAAAGGCGGGATACAGGTGATGCCCGTCGCGCGAGATCCCCTCGCGCATGGCACGATTGAACGCTTGCTGCGACCACAGACCAATACCCGTTTGTGTATCCGGGGTCAGGTTGGTGCTATAGACCGTTCCAAATGGGGTCTGAATCCCAAGCCCTCCTGCGTTTGGTTTGCCTTGCGCGCTAGTGTGACAAGTCACACAGTTGCCAAGCGCCGCCAATTCACGACCACGCTCAAGCGTTGCCACCGAATAGGTCGTGGTCTGTTGCGTGAGCGGCGCCAGCGAAGTGCGCTGACCCAACAGTGACCAGGTCGCGCCAGCTAGCGTGGCACCGAGCGCCGCCGTCAAAGCAGCGGCACGCACCCACCAGCTACGTGGGCGGGGCCAGGGTGCGTCGGCGTGATCTGTTGGTTTAAGTGCGGGGCCCGTGCGCTGCGGATCACTTGTTAGCGATGCCACCTGAATTGTGTCTGCTACAGGCGCCATCGGTTGAGGCTGGCCAAAAGTTTGCGTGGCTGAGTCGCCCTGATACATCAGCGGATTCAAGGCGGCGCGAACGACCTCAGGCGTAAAGGGCGGCTGCCTGAAACGCACACCTGTCGCATCGAAAATTGCATTGGCAATCGCAGCGGTGCCGGGCACCGACGCTGACTCGCCGGCCCCGAGCGCGGGTTCGCGATGCCGAGGCATCTGCATGACTTCAATTACAGGCACCTGCCTGAAACTTAGGATTGGGTACGAACCCCATTCGCGAGTGGCGACAGTATTGCGCGCACGTTCTGTCGGCACCTGCTCAAGCATGGTGCGACTGGTAGTCTGAACGACGTTGCCATGAATTTGATGTTCAACACCAGCTGGATTGATCGTCAGTCCAGCGTCCTGACCCACCACTACCCGTTTAACATGGACTTCACCAGTTCGCTTGTTGACCTCAACGTCGGCTACCCAGGCTGCCCACGCGGCACCGAACCCAGGCCACTTGCTGTGAACATAGCGCGCCCAAGCGATCCCCTGCCCGTGCAAAATGTCGCCCTCAGCACCCTGCTGCTGAGGTTGCTCATGCATTTTCCAACCTGCTTTGGCTGCTGTCGCTTGCAATAATTCGCGCGCACGTGGGTCGTCGAGATAGCGCAATCTAAACGTCAGCGGATCGACCCCAGCGGCGGTCGCCAACTCATCAATATAGGATTCGTGGGCAAACGAATTAGGCATCGCTGACACGCCACGCAACCACGAGGCCCGCAAAATTGGCGGCATATCGTTGACAGTGACACGCAAATTTTGCAACGTATAAGGCGGGCGGGCGGTACGATCGCCCATCTCATAGGCTTGTGCATTGGGCTCAAGCGTGCGCGTCAGTAACAGCGCAAGCGTAGGTGCCCCATTTGAAGGATACGAGGTTGAAAAATCGTAGGCTGCAATCGAACCGTCTGCATACAACCCACCACGGACCTCCATCCATTGCGCTGCCCCCTTAGGCTCCCACAGATTTTCTTGCTCGCGTGTAAGCTGCACGCGTACCGGCGCACCGACTGCACGTGCGAGCAATACGGCATCAGCCGCCACATCATCGGCACCGTTACGGCCATAGCACCCCGAGGCCTCCATCCGTACGACTTCAATCGCCGTGTCTTGCAACGCAGTTAGACGCGCCAAGTCTGCACGTAATACATGGGGGTTTTGCGTGCCAGCCCAAACCGTTAAGGCAAACGGATCGGCTGGATCGGTTTTAAATTCTGCCACGGCGCACGAGGGACCAATGGACGCGTGCATCTGATACGGCCAGATATAGGTGCGCGGCATCGACTGCGTGGCCTGAGCAAGCGCCTGGTCCACGTCGCCTTCGTCAACCAGTTGGCGTGGTGTTGCCGGGTTGTTACGCAAAGCCTGTTCAACGTTTGACAAATCAGGCAAACCAGCCCAGGGCTTCCAGTGCACAACAAGGGTGTCAGCTGCTAATTCAGCGAACTCTTCACGCTCGGCCACCACACCCACAAAATCCCGAATCACCACAATCGCGCGAATACCTGGAATATGTGCAATTGACGACTCGTCAACCGACTCGAGCAGGTTGCCAATAAAGTCGCCGTGATCGGCACCCGCATAGGGTGGACGAATCACTCGCCCATGCAGCATGCCAGGCAGTCGCATATCATGCACAAACACCAGCTCCCCCGTTGCCTTGGCTGGGATATCGATACGTGGTACTGACTGGCCCACGGTGCGGTATGTGGCGGGGTCTTTGACGGGCGTAGCAAGCGCGAGCTTGAGATGCACACGCTGGCCCGCGAGTAATGCTGCGTAACTGACTGAGGTGCAAGAAGTGGTCGCGCCCAAGCTTGCATCTGGGCTTACAACTGGGCTTGCCTTGATGTTTGCACCTGGGCCGGCAATCGACACGACACCGTTGATCACTTCTAGTTGGGCCACAGGCAGCGAAAATTTAGCCGCTGCCAGCTTGAGTAAATATTGTCGGGCCTGCGCCGCAGCTGCCCGCAAGGGTGCCGCGTGATTCTGGATTGAGCCACTCGCAATCGTAGGCCCTTGATTTGGTGCTGTACCGGTATCGCCTAAAACCACTTCAACCTGATCAAGTGCCACGTCAAGTTCTTCGGCCACAATTTGAGCAAAGGCAGTTTTGATGCCGGTACCAAGATCAACGTGGCCGTGCAAGGCGACCACGCGGCCGTCATCCCACAGCGCTAGCAAAATCTCAACGCCTTCAGCTGGATTACCCGGCACGGCTGAGGGTTGGCCCGGCGCGGGCGGTTGAGCGGGCGGCGGGTCACGCACCACCAACAATGCGCCCATCGAATTTAAAAAATCTGCACGGGTACGCAAAGACTTAGGATGCGCCATGACCGAGCCCGCTCGAGGTGTGCATGAGTACGGCAGCGCGCTTGACCGCACGAATGATTTCAACGTGCGTGCCGCAACGACAAAAATTACCCGATAGCGCACTACGAATTTGAGCCTCAGTCGGGTCAGGTGTATGCATCAACAACGACACAGTCATCACGATCATGCCATTGAGGCAGAAGCCGCACTGCGCCGCCTGCTCGTCGATAAAAGCCTGCTGCACAGGATGCAATTGCTGACGCGAGCCCAAACCTTCAAGCGTGGTGATGGCGCGGCCTTGCACGCCTTGTGCGGGTACGACGCACGACCGCGCAGCAACACCATCAATGAGTACCGTGCAAGCACCACACTGGCCTAAGCCGCAACCATATTTAGGCCCATTCAGGGTCAAGTCGTTGCGTAGCACGTACATCAAAGACACATCAGCTGACAATGGCAACTCATGATGCACACCATTGACCAACAAGCGGCAAAGCGACAAACCTAAGGGCTCGCGCTGAGGTGCTTCGCTTAGCGTGTCTGAGGGTGCACCCTGCGCGATCCCGTCCCCCTGCATTTGAGACAAAATTTTCATGAATAGCCTCAGACGTTCAGGTACGTTTGTCGTACGTGCTCATCCGAGTCAAGCTCGGCCATCGTCCCGCTGAAACGAATTTGCCCTTTTTCAAGCACGTAAGCACGGTCGCACACCAAGCGCGCAAAGTGCAAATTTTGTTCAGAGAGCAAAATACTAACCCCTTGCTTTTTTAATGCCAAAATCATTTGCACCATTTGCTCAACAATCACAGGCGCTACCCCTTCAGAGGGCTCATCGAGCAGCACCAAATAGGGATTACCCATCAAGCTGCGCGCCACAGTCAGCATTTGTTGTTCACCACCACTCATCTGCCCGCCCGGGCGCTTGGGCATCTCGCCCAGGTTCGGAAAAAGTGTAAACAACTGCTGCACCGTCCAGGCGGGCGCTGCAACGCCATCGGGCCACACGCGCGCCTTTTGCCGTCCCACTTCGAGATTCTCTAAAACAGTCAAATCGGTAAAGATGCGACGGTCTTCAGGCACATAACCCAACCCACTCGCAGCAATACGATGGGCGGCATCCTTAGAGATATCACTTCCCATAAACTGCAGCATACCGCTGCGTTTTTCAAGCAATCCCATCAGTGCTTTCATGGTGGTTGACTTGCCTGCTCCATTTCGTCCCATCAACGCCACGACTTCGCCGCGTTTGACCTGAATATTCACATCGTACAAAATTTGAGCTGCGCCATACCAAGCGCACAAATATTGTACGGACAGCAACAGCTCTGCCTGATTAGGCGCACTGAACTCTTCGTGAGCAGCTCTAGCTAATCTAGCTTCGCGCGCCCCCGTTTTTGCCGCAGTCAGTGCGTGAACGTTGAGTGGGCTTTGACTGGGTTCCTCTGTTGTTTGAACGTTAGATAATCCTTGAGCTGCTTGCTCTGTGATCTGAGCCTGAACTTTCGCGGTTGAGACAGCTATCTCATCTTCAAACGTCGCGCCAGAGCCAAAGTACACCTCTTGCACCTTGGCATCTTTACGAATGTCATCCGGGACGCCCTGAGCGATTAGTCGCCCCCGTGCCAACACAATCATGCGGTCGGCATGTGCAAACACCACATCCATGCTGTGTTCGGTAAACAGCACGGCAATTTGTTGCTCAATCACCAATTTTTTAGTCAAAGTCATTAACGCGTTGCGCTCTTTCGGCGCCATGCCTGCCGTCGGTTCATCCATCAGCAACAGGCGGGGCCGGTTCGCGAGCGCGATCGCCAATTCGACACGTTTCACATCACTGTAGGCCAACGCACTACAGGGGCGCTCAGCTTGCGAAGCCATCCCAACCTGCTCAAGCAACCCAAGCGCCCTTTCGCGTTCGTGTAAGCGCGCGGCTTTAAAAAAAGAAAATATCCTCCCAGCATGCGAAAGCAACGCCATCTGCACGTTTTCAATCACCGTCAAAGAAGAAAACGTTTCAGCGATCTGAAAAGTTCGACCCACCCCTAAACGCCAAATCTCTCGTGGCGCAAGGCCAAGTAGCTCTTGCCCTGCAAACCGGATCGAGCCACGGTCGGCCTGCAGTTGACCATTGAGCATATTGAAGGTGGTTGACTTACCGGCGCCATTCGGTCCAATGAGTGCCAATAACTCACCCGCGGCAATTTCAAAGGTAATCCCGTCAACGGCCTTGACCCCGCCAAACGACTTACCCAAGTCTTTTACCGTTAACAGACTCATGCCTGCCCCTTCGCGAGCGCAGGCAACCTGAAACGACCCGCAAAACCCGCCAGCCCTTCGGGAAACAACAACACCAGCAGTAAAATAATGCCACCCAGCATTGCGCGCCAATATTCAGTGTTGCGTGCGATCACATCATGCAGCCAGGTAAAACTAACCGCGCCCACGATGGGGCCCGCTAACGTCTGGATACCACCGAGCAAGACCATCACGAGGCCATCCACCGAACGACTCACATGCAAGGTTTCGGGTGAAATGCTGCCTTTTGAAAAGGCATAAAGCGCACCGGCAACACCCGCAAACACACCTGCGATCACGAAGGCCACCCACTGCACACGCTTGACATCAATACCAATGGCATCGGCACGCATAGGTGAATCACGACCCGCGCGCATGGCGTAACCCAGAGGGGCGTACAACACGCGCCGCAACAACCACACGCTTAACACGACGCATGTCAGCGTCAAGAAATAATAGTGTTTTTTATCGGCTAGCCATGCTGCGGGCCATACGCCCGTCAGACCATTGCTGCCGCCTGTCAGGCTATCCCACTGAAACACCACAGCCCAGGTGATTTGCGCGAAGGCCAGGGTCAACATCGCCAGGTAGACACCCGATAGGCGCACACTGAACCAGCCAAATAACAAAGCACCCAGGCCGGCAACGAGAGGCGCCAAGACGAGAGCCAGCTCCATCGGCAAGCCAAGGGCTTTAAACAAAAGTGCAGCGCCATACGCGCCCAAACCAAAATAGGCCGCATGGCCAAACGAATGCATGCCGGCAGGCCCCATGATGAAGTGCAAGCTTGTTGCAAACAAAACTGCTACTAGCAAATCAATACTTAGCACTGTGAAATAAGGCGAAGCTTCGGTCAACCACGGCAGCAGCATCAATAACGCAATCGCCGCAAGCTGCAACGTGAGCGTCAAGCGCGTTGGGGCGCTTAAGGGTGCTTCGCTGTGCGCCGCGTGACGCGAGAGCGGCTGTGGTCTGCCTAACAATCCCCAAGGGCGCAACACCAATACCCCAGCCATCACTAAAAACTCAACCACCAAAGTGAGCTTTGAAAAAGAGACCGCTGTACCAAAAATATGAACAACACCTAACCAAATGCAAATGGCTTTTAACTCAGCGATCAACAGCGCGGCCACGAAGGCGCCAGGAATAGAGCCCATCCCACCGACAACCACAACCACAAAGGCGGCGCCAATCGTATTAAGATCCATTTCAAGGTTTGCAGGCTCACGCGGTAGCTGCAAGGCGCCGCCCAAACCCGCCAACAGCGCACCCAACGCAAACACGCTGGTAAACAACCAGGCCTGATTGACACCGAGCGCGGCGACCATCTCGCGATCTTGAGTCGCGGCGCGAATAAACGTGCCCCAGCGGGTACGCTTGAGCAACAGCCAAAGCAAGCCTAGTAACACGGGCCCTATAACTATTAAAAACAAATCGTACGCTGGGAAACTACGCCCCAAAATTTGAACAGCACCCTTCAAGCCAGGTGCACGTGGCCCCAGCAGCTCTTCAGGCCCCCACAGCCACAACACAGCGTCCTTGAACACCAAGACCAAGGCAAAAGTGGCCAACAATTGAAACAACTCAGGGGCACGGTAAATACGTCGCATCAGGGTGGCTTCAACCAGCGCACCCAACACACCGACCAGCAGGGCTGCGCACACGATGGCGGGCCAAAAGCCAATGACATCTGCAAAGCGTGTGACGAGGGTGTAAGCAACATAAATGCCCACCATAAAAAACGAACCGTGAGCAAAGTTCACGATTCGCGTGACACCGAAGATGAGCGACAGTCCGGCTGAGACTAAAAAGAGCGACGAGGCCCCAGCCAGACCGTTAAGCAACTGAACAACAAAACCCGATAAATCCATCAAAAATCCGCTATTGAGCAGGTCGCAATTTTTTAACCTCTTCGGCAGAAGGCAAGAACTTAGCGCCATCTAAAAACCGAAAATCAACCATGACGCCTTTACCGCCATCGTTTTTAGTGCGACCAACGAAACTACCCATTGTCGACTGATGATCTTCGGGACGGTAGGTGATGGGGCCGAACGGCGTCATCAGACTCAACCCAGTAAAGGCATCGACTAATTTTTCAGTGTCTGTGCCTTGCGCTTTTTTGATACCGGCAGCAAGCGAAATGATTGCGCTATAACCGACCACCGATCCTAGGCGCGGATAATCTTTAAACTTATCCTGATAGGCCTCCAAAAACGCTGCATGCTCTGGTGTTTTAATGCCGTACCACGGGTAACCTGTTACCAACCAGCCATCTGGGCTTTCATCTTTCAGTGGATCAAGGTACTCGGGCTCGCCGGTCAACAAACTAACAACTTCACGCCCTTTAAATAAACCGCGGGTATTACCTTCGCGCACAAACTTTGACAGGTCTGCGCCAAACAACACGTTAAAAATAGCATCAGGCTTGGCATCAGCAAGTGCCTGCACCACACTGCCGGCATCAAGCTTACCCAACGCAGGCGCTTGCTCGGCTACGAATTCAACGTCAGGTTGTGCCGCCTTCATCAGTTCTTTGAAACTTGCGACGGCTGACTGGCCATATTCATAATTAGGATAAACGATGGCCCAGCGTTTTTTCTTCATCGCCACGGCGTCTGGCACAAGCATCGCCACCTGCATGTACGTTGAGGTGCGCAGACGGAAGGTATAGCGATGACCGTTTTGCCAGACGATCTTGTCGGTCAAAGGCTCGCTCGCCAAAAAGAAAACTTTCTTTTGCTTTGAAAAATCAGTTAAGGCCAAGCCGATGTGCGACAAGAACGATCCAGTCAACACGTCAACTTGATCGCGCGACACTAGTTCTTCAGCGACCCGCACTGCGTCGCCCGGGTTGGCGTTGTCGTCACGCGTGATGAGTTCAACTTTTTTGCCATTCAAACCACCAGCCGCGTTGATCTGCTCAATCGCAAGTTCCATCCCTTTTTTGTACGGTTCAAGAAAAGCAGGCTGAGCTTTGTAACTATTGATTTCGCCG